>OBYM01001388.1_pt1 | contig 10430 bp, 5 predicted proteins | sample 1538191 | NCBI WGS metagenome assembly OBYM01 (sample SAMEA2580165, study PRJEB22360) | human gut metagenome | biome: human gut; feature: human-associated habitat; material: faeces | place: Denmark | collected 2008/2010 | reverse complement strand
AGCACGATGCGGGTACCGCAACCCGACATTATCGAGCATTTTGGCAACGCAGATGCCGTGCCGCAGCCGCCGGAGCGGTGCTTAAGCCGTAAGGCGGGAATTGTGCGGTGTTGCCTTCACTTTTTCCCTGTCGTTACGCGGTCTGCATTCCTGTTTTTGCCCACAAACTGCCCTTGTTCACGCAAAGTTTACCGGAATTTCCAGCTATTTCATGCCTTGTTCATCCGCAGTTCATTTTTATTCTTCATGATAGAATCTATCGGGGGCCCCTATTACCGCCCCCAACTGGAGGAATTGTTATGCACGAAACCCAACAGCCGCGCGACCCCAAAAAGACGACCGGCATTGTATATGCCGTGATCCTTGTGGTGTTGCTGCTGCTCAATTTCTGGGCCTTCCCCGCCATGATGAAAGGCCAGGTCAAACAGGTCGATTACGGCACCTTCCTGAACATGCTCGAAGGCGGCGAACTAAGCACCGTTGAAATTCAGGATCAGCAGATCTATTTTGTGGACAAAAACGATACCACCTACTGCACCAACTCCATTGCGCAGGACCTGCAGCTGGTCAACCGGTTGGAAAGCGCCGGCGTTTCCTTTGGCAAGGTGTACAACCAGACCACCTGGGTGGATACCCTGCTGGGCTGGGTCATCTCGCTGTTGCCCATGATCATCCTGATCGTCTGGTTCAACCGCATGATGCGCAAGCGGGTCGGTGAAATGACCGGCGGCGCCAACAGCATGATTTTTGGCGGCGGCAAATCCGGTGCCAAACAGTATGTCGTTGAGGATGGCAAGTCCATCAAATTTGCCGATGTTGCCGGTGAGGACGAAGCCAAAGAGAGCCTGCAGGAAATCGTTGACTTCCTGCATAACCCCAAACGTTACGAGGATATCGGTGCCAAAATGCCCAAGGGCGTTCTGCTTGTCGGCCCCCCGGGCACCGGTAAAACCCTGCTGGCCCGCGCTGTTGCCGGCGAAGCCGGTGTTCCCTTCTTCTCCATTGCGGGTTCTGAATTTGTCGAGATGTTCGTCGGCATGGGCGCTTCCAAGGTGCGTGACCTCTTCAAACAGGCCAACGAAAAAGCCCCCTGCATTATCTTTATTGATGAGATCGATACCATCGGCAAAAAGCGTGACGGTGCTTCCGGTATGGGCGGCAACGATGAACGCGAGCAGACCCTGAACCAGCTGCTGACCGAAATGGACGGGTTTGACGCCGCCAAGGGTGTTATCATTCTGGCCGCCACCAACCGTCCTGAATCCCTTGACCCCGCTTTGACCCGCCCCGGCCGTTTTGACCGTCGTGTGCCCGTGGAGCTGCCCGACCTGAAAGGCCGCGAAAGCATCCTGCGTCTGCACGCTCAAAAGGTCAAAATCGGCCCCGACTGTGACTTTGCCGTGGTTGCCCGCATGACTCCCGGTGCTTCCGGTGCCGAGCTGGCCAATATCATCAACGAAGCCGCCCTGGGCGCTGTGCGCCACCACCGCATGGCCGTTACCCAGTATGACCTGCAGGAAGCCGTGGATACCATCCTGGCCGGTGCCCAGAAAAAGAATAAGATCCTGAGCGACAAAGAAAAGTGCATCGTGGCCTACCACGAAGTCGGCCATGCCATGGTTGCCGCCCTGCAGAGCCATTCCGCCCCCGTGCAGAAAATCACCATTGTGCCGCGCACTTCCGGCGCGCTGGGTTTCACCATGCAGGTAGAGGACGGCGACCACACCCTGATGACTAAGGAAGAGATCCTGGCCAAAATTGCCACCATGACCGGTGGCCGTGCCGCCGAAGAAGTGGTGTTCAACTCCATCACCACCGGCGCATCCAACGATATCGAGCAGGCCACCAAGATAGCCCGCGCCATGATTACCCGCTACGGCATGACCGACGACTTTGACATGGTTGCCTTGGAAACCGTGAACAACGCCTACCTGGGCGGCGATGCCAGCCTGGCCTGCAGTGAGCGCACAGCCACCACAGTGGACGATAAGGTCGTGGAAGTCGTCAAGCAGCAGCATGAAAAAGCCAAACAGATGCTGATTGAAAACCGCGGCAAGCTGGACGAGATCGCCAAGTACCTGTACGAGAAAGAAACCATCACCGGCGAAGAGTTCATGCGCATCCTGACCGCTGTTCCCCAGCTGCCCACCGGTTCCGTGGAACAGTAAAGGCAACACCGCTCTGCGCGTTTTCTTTGTAAAATAACGGTGCCCCCGCCCTATGCAGTTCATTTACCGCACGGGCGGGGGTGTTTTGTTGTAATTCCGTAGGGGCGCACACCATGCACCCATCCGTTTTATATCATCACACTACAGCGCTTTCTCACAAAGCACACCATGTAATAGCGCCATTTTATGGCCAGCCGTTACCCATTTGTAGGGGCCGCTGCTCACCTCTTTCCGAAAAACGCAATAAAAATGCTGTCTTTCTCCACATCAGGGAAAGGCAGCATTCTTCTTTATCCGTTCAGATCTTCGCTGTTGCTGGCAATCACATTTTTATACCATCCAAAGGACTTTTTCCTGTACCGTGCCGCCGCCCTGTTCGAGTACCGGGAAAAGCACCCGTGATCCTACCGGGCTTTATTTTGCCTGTGCGCCCTCTGGGAAGATGATCTTGTTCACAAAGAAGAAGATCACCATGGAAATGCCGCCATTGAGCACGGTGGTGCCAATGTTGTAGATGAAATCCGGCACCAGCAGGCCCGCAACCGCCACCCACACGCAGTTGATGGAGTTGACGATGCAGGTGATCAAGCAGAACGCCACCACATACCAGGCAATCTGCTTAGCCAGGTTGCCCTTGCTGCGGAACACAAAGTTGCGCTGGATGGGAAAGTTTATGCATTCTCCCACCACCATGGCAACCATGTAGGCGCAAAAGTACGGCAGACCGCCATGGGCGGAATCATACCCCAGGATGTTCCACTGGAAGGTTTCGCCAAACAGCGTGACCGGGATGCCCGGCCAGCCAAAATCCACCACCGGCAGGCTGCTGAACGCCGCCGGCAAAAATTGCAGCAGCAGGTATTTGAACACCGTAACCAGGTTGGATACGATCACAAACAGTCCGCCTTCGCGCACCCACTTGGCTGCGGCGGGGTGTTTTGCCGCAAAATTATTCCATAGCTGCATAAATAGCCCCTCTCTTTCCTCAGCTGTTGTGCAGGCGCTGTTCCAGCTGTGCGTTCAGTACCAGGTTTTTCACGGCTTCTATGATCACCCGCACAAGGCCGATGATCCAGAATCCCTGTAATTCCATCACAATGCCATCCACCATGCCCATGCTGATGGCACCGCTGGTCATTTTGGCCAGGGCACGCAGCGGCATGTTGTACTGGAACAGCACATTCAGGTCCGGCTTGCCGCGCTTGTAGCTGGCGTTCAGCAGTGCGGTAAGCACCAGCCAGATCAGCCAGCCCAGCGGGCTGCGGCTGTGGTTCAGCTCGCCCAGGGTCATGTTGCGGTCAATTTTAACTTTTCCCTGCTGCACCGGGCGGCCCAGCAGGGTGGCCCATTCGTCATCCGGCACGCTCTGCACCTTGCCGCTGGTATAGTGCGGCAGCTGCTTGCCCGCATAGGGGTTGGGTGCGCCGGTACCGGCCACTTCCACCACGGCGGTCAGGCGGATGTCCGCACTGGACGCGCCGACCCGCAGCTCATAGCTGCCGCCTTCCACTTCCCAGCTGTCGGTCTTGGTGTTCCAGTAGCGGAACGCCTTGTCGTCCAGCGGGATGGTCACGGTCTTGCTTTCGCCGGGCTGCAGCTGCACCTTGGCAAAGCCTTTCAGCTCCTGTGCGGGGCGGAACACTTCTGCCCCGGGTTTTGCCACATACAGCTGTACGATCTCTGCTCCGGCGCGCTTGCCGGTGTTGGTTACGGTCAGGGTCACGCCATTGGACGCGGCCTGCAAATTGCTGTAGGCAAAGCTGGTGTAGCTTAACCCATAGCCAAAGGGGAATGCCACCGGCACACCGGCGGTCTGGTAATAGCGGTAGCCGACATACAGCCCCTCGCGGTACTGCACCATGCGGCCCGGCCCGGCAAAGTTATCCTTGGCGGGGGTATCCGCATAGGCGTTGACCCAGGTTTCGGCCAGCTTGCCGCTGGGGTTCACTTTGCCGGTCAGCACATCCAGCATGGCGCCCGCCCCCGCCTGGCCGCCCAGCGCACCATACACCAGGGTACGGCAGTGTTTGAGCCACGGGGTTTCCAGCGAAGCCCCTGCGCTGAGCACCACAACGGTGTTGGGGTTGGCCTGCTGCACGGCCTTTAACAGTTCGATCTGGTTGTCCGCAAGGCGCATATCGCCGCGGTCCAGACCCTCACTTTCCTTGATTTCATCCAGCCCCAGGCAGAGCAGCACCACTTCGGCCTTTTGGGCCAGGGCTACAGCCTCGGCCTGTTTGGCGGCATCCGGTTTGCCCTGGCGGTCAAAGCCGGGGGCAAAGCCCACGCTGGCCAGGCCACTCTCTTTCAGGCAGTCCAAAAAGGTATCCACCTTGATGGAGTTGACCGCGCTGGAGCCAGCGCCCTGGTACCGCGGTGTCTGGGCAAAGTCGCCGATCACGGCAACTTTTGCGCCCTCGGCCAGCGGCAGCAGGTCCGAGGCTGTATTCAGCAGCACAATGCTTTCGGCTGCGGCGCGGCGGGCCAGGGTGTGGTGAGCGTCCGCATCAAAGGTGCGGCTGTGGGACTGCACGGCGGCATGGGTATCAAACACCAGCGTCAGCAGCTCGTCCAGCCGGGCGTCCACATCCGCTTCGGTAATTTTGCCGCTCTGCACAGCCTGCATCAGCTCGCGCACCGCGTCCCCGCCGGGGGCGGGCATTTCCAGCGTGGAGCCGTTCTGCACGCCCAGGGCATGGTCATTGCTGCCGCCCCAGTCCGTTACCACAGCGCCGTCAAAGCCCCACTCCCCGCGCAGGATGTCCATTAACAGGTGGCGGTTCTCGTTGGCGTAAGTTCCGTTGATGAGGTTATAGCTGCTCATGATGGTCTTGGGCTTTGCTTCCTTGACCACGATCTCGAATCCGGTCAGGTACAGCTCCCGCAGCGTGCGTTCATCCACCACGGAATCCGACGCCATGCGGCGCAGTTCCTGGCTGTTGACGGCAAAGTGCTTGGGGCAGGCCGAAATACCGTTGGACTGGATGCCCCGCACATAGCTCGCGGCCATTTTGCCGGAAAGATACGGATCCTCGGAGAAATACTCAAAGTTGCGTCCGCACAAGGGGCTGCGCTTGGTGTTCAGGCCCGGCCCCAACAGCACGGCAACTTCCTGCGCGGCGGCTTCTTCGCCCATGGCCTGGCCGATCTGCTCGCCCAGGGCGGGGTCCCAGCTGCACGCCACAGTGGCTGCCGTGGGGAAGCAGGTGGCCGGAACACTGGGGTTCAGCCCCAGGTGGTCCGCCGCGCCCGCCTGCTTGCGCACGCCGTTGGGGCCATCGGATAGGGTGATGGACGGGATATTATTTTTCGGCAGTGCACGGGTCCCAAAGGTAGTAGCGCCCGAAAGCAGCGCACATTTTTGCTCTAAATTCAGTTTTTTGATGATTTCCTGTGTATTCATAATCATCTTAAATTTTTATTTTGTTACCGCAGTCGCTTCCGATTCCACAGATGCAAAATACATTCCTTCCTGTGCATCAGCCTGAATTGTTACGGTATAGCTGCCATCGCTTACACCCGTAAATGCTGTTGCACCGCTGCGGTGGTGGTATGTGCCCGTTTTTGCCATCGGGCCAAAGCCATCAACATATTCCTCGTCTTCCTGCGCCAAATCTTCCAGTTTGATTTTGGTCGTCTGCACAACATCCGCTCCGCTGTACAGCGTCAAGGTAAAGGTCTGCGGCGGATATTCCAACTCAGAATATGCTTCAAACACATCCTGATCCATGGTAACCGTTACAGTATCTCCACTTTGCACCGCTTCGCTTACAGCACCAGGCGCTGCATAAACACCCACATAAGTTCCTGTTACACTGTCCGACAGGCCGCGCTTATAGTCCGATGTTGTTGTCATCACATAAGCGTTATACTTTGCGCCGGGGGTACAGTCTGCGCTTAGGTCCACCGTTCCCGCATAATTTGCGTTGCTGTCATCCGCCAGAATGTTGGAAGATGTAAAGGTATAATAATCTTCCTGCTTGCCTTCTGCATCAAAGCCATACAGACGGATTGCATAGGTACGGCCTTTGTCAACACCGGTAAAGGAATACTCACCGGTTTCAAAATTAAAGCTCAGGTTCGTTGCCACTGCGGCCGCTGCTTTCGTATCCGTTTTGGCTCCGCCGCAGCCAGCCAGAACAAGGCTGGCCCCCACAGCAAGCGTAAACATCGCTGCAACGCCATAATGATTCCACTTGTTTTTCATCGTCAAATCGCCTCTCTCTTATGCTTTTGCAGCCTTTTTCTTGTTCTTCTTTTTGGCAAACAGCTCCGGCTTGAACATATGCAGTGCAATCAGCACGATTGCAACAACCAAGATAACATCCACCACACCCAGTGCGATCAGCCAGTACGGAGTCCAGTTGCGGGTCGTCGTCATCAGGGAAGAATTCGCCAAAACCATCAGATGGCGCTTGGTTGCCTGGCGCAGAAGCTGCATGCCATAGCCACTCTTCAGGGTCGTATCGGTAACATTCACACCCATGGCCAGCTGCATATCCACGCCTGCGCGCAGGGCCAAGTCACCATTGCTGACAGCAAATGCGTCTGTGTTTACAACGCCCTGGAAGCCCCATTCATTGCGCAGCACCTGGGTAAGCATTGCATAGCTGTAGCCAACCATACTGGTACCAATGCGGTTATAAGATTCCATGATGCCGGTCAGACCAAGCTGGTTCAGGCCATCGCCCGTTACGTTGTGAATTGCCACTTCAAAAGCGCGCAGATAAATTTCACGCATTGCCTGCTCGTTGGACCAGATGCAAGCGCCGTTGCGGTTGGTATCCTGATCATTCAGTGCAAAATGTTTGGCAAACACATAAATGCCGCGGCTCTGCAGGCCGGTCACCATATTAGCTGCCATCATACCGCTCAGCAGCGGGTCTTCGGAATAATATTCAGCTGCACGGCCGCCGAAAGCGGAGCGGTGAATGTTCATACCAGGGCCGTAAGTACCACTGACACCGTTGACCAGATCTTCATCACCGTAAACTTCGCCTTCCTTCAAAGCAAGGTCTACATTCCAGGTTGCTGCCAGCACAGTTTCGGTGGCATATTCAGCAGCTTCCAAGCCGCTTGCCAGGTCATGGATGCCGTTCGGGCCATCACATTCGGTTGCCTGCGGTTTGCCAATAGAATCCACAGCAGGCGAACACCAGCCGCAGTTACCATACAGGTTGTTCATTTCATCAACGCTCATGTGGTTCATCAACTGTTCCCACACTGCATTGTCCGGGTCAACAATGCCAGCTGCATCTGCCAGCATTACACCGTTTTTCTCACCATTTGTATAGGTAGTTCCCTGTGCAGGGTCATCATTCAGATCAATGGTGCTTCCGCCATTGCCGTTGGTCAGCAAAGCAATCGTTGCCGCGTTGGCAGTTGCGTTTTCGCTTGCTTCACGGCTAGGATAGGTTCCTTCCCAATCTGCACGGGAAAGATACGGCAAGGTCGTGCCGATATTACCATCGCCAGCAGTCACATCATCAAACTGGTTCGTCGCCACAGTTTCATCCGTGCTGCGGGCGGTCGTATCATACTTGATGGTCTGATCCACAGTAAAATCATATGTCAGGTCATTCTTCACTGTATGGGCATCGCTGCGCAGGCTAAGGGTATAAGTACCGGCATCCAGCACATAGCACTTGTCCGTCTTATAATCGTAAGATGCCATGTCATCATAATTCATGGTCATGCTCACGGTCTGGCTCTCGCCCGGCTGGAGCAGATCAGTTTTTGCAAAAGCGCCCAGAACAACCGCAGATTTTTCAATTCCACCGGGGGTATAGGGTGCGGTGTAATACAGCTGTACCACATCTTTGCCCGCCACATTACCGGTATTGGTTACCTTAACACTTACCTTTACCTGGCCGCCCTGGCTGCCTACTTCCCACTGCGGGTCGCTCCAATCAAACGTGGTATAGCTCAGGCCATAGCCAAAGGGATACTGAACAGCTTTCTGATACTCTGCTTCTTCCTCCGGGGTATAAACATTGTCATCCCCAATGTAACGGGTCTCGTAATAGCGATAACCTACATAGATGCCTTCCTGGTAGTACATGTACTTGCCGTTGTTGGCATCGCCATTGCCGTCGATCGTAAGACCACTGTTTGCATAAGTAAAATCGCCAAAGTTTTCATAAGCTGGCGAACTGGTCACATCATAAGCATAGGTATCAACCAAATGGCCGGACGGGTTGTATTCACCCATCATTGCTTTCGCTACAGCAATCGTACCAGTGGTGCCAGGGCCGCCTGCCCAAATTGCAGCATCCACCTTGTTGTCCTCAATAAAGCCAAGGTCCATAGGATTGCTTGTGTCAATGACAATGATGACCTTATCAAACGTTGCTTCCAGCTTTGCCAACAGTTCTTCTTCTGCCGGCTGCAGCTGCAGGTAATGCCGCCCGGCTTCACCACCGTAATAACCGGCCATATCCAGCGGGCAGTCATTGCCTTCGCCTGCCATACGTCCGATTACATAAACCGCCACATCCGAGTAAGCCTTTGCATCCTGCCAGAACGTTGCGCTGTACTCATCATATTCGGCCAGTGTTTCTTCATAAATGTTAAAGTCTGCATTACTGACCGTCATGCCTGTCATCGAAGCGCGCTTCTGCGCAGTCGTCTGGTAGAACTTCGTCAGATCCGGGTTCAGCTGCAAACCAGCAAATTCAAAACCATCAATAAAGTTAAAATTCTGATCTTCATTATGGTGGCCGCCGGAGCCATAATCGGTGTAAACCGTCTTGTAGCTGTTATAGCCGAACAAATTGATTTTGTCCGTTCCCAACGGCAGGGTATCATTATCGTTTTTCAGCAGCACAAGACCTTCGCTCTCTACTTCCTCGCAAAGCTGTAATGCCTGCGTGTAGGCATCATCTCTTGAAAGGTCCGTCATGCTGTTTGCACTTTCGGAAGATGTCACAAACCGTTGCATGTACGCCTGAATCTGCGAATAATAGATGGAACACAGGCTGTTTCCTACGATTCCCGCAGCAAGCAAAACCGCAATGGATGCTCCCCCTACAATATGTTTCGATTTTTTCATAGTTACCTCCTGTTTGCCGCATGGAGTTTTCTGCTTTGCTATTTGGCAGCAGGTTCTTCACCAGCAAAACAAATGTTTTCTCCTTTGATTATGCCGCCCTCCGGATGGCAGCCAGCGTGGATTTTACTCCCCGCTTGTTTAAGTATATTGTAGCAAACAGCTTTTTCTTTGAATTATTTTTTGCATAAACTGTTATTTCTGCCGCACATTTTGCCAAAAAATCATTTTTCTCTCAAAATTCATTGTGCATTTCTTACAATCAAAATTCAGTCTGCTTTGTGCACCCTGCCAAACAGTACGAAAAAGCGGCCAGAGCCTGTATTTGGCCCCAGCCGTTCCCGTTACTTTTTCTGCGGCAGCAATACCCTTAGTGTAAACCACCCATTTTCCCAGTGCAGGGTCATGGTGCCGCCGCGCTTTTCGGCTGCGGCGCGCACACTGCGCAGGTCGCTGCCGCCATGGGTGTTGCGGCGCGGCAGGCCGTCCGCGCCCAGCTCCACTTCCTGCGCGCAGTAGTTTTCAAACCGCAGCATCACAAAGCCGTTCTGGGCGTACACCGCCACCCGGATCAGCCGCTTTTCGTGGTCGGGCTCGGTCTCCACGCTCTCGGTTGCGTTGTCCAGCGCCGTGCCCACAATCGTGCAGATCTCCCCTGTTTCCAAAAAGTCCAGCAAATGCCCGTCCGCCACGCAGGTCATCGTGATGTGGTGCTGCTGGCAGTACAGGCTTTTGGCCGTCAGCAGGGTGTCCAGCACCGGGTTGCCGGTCTTGTTCTCCGCCTCGTACTGGCGGATGCCGCTTTCCATGGCCGCCAGCGCCACATCCTGCTTGGCGTGGTCCCGCTCCGCCCGGATGGCCGCAATCTGCATTTTCAGCTCGTGGTAGCGCCGGTTGATCAGGCGGATGTTCTCCTTGCTCTGCTTGTACTGCTCGTACTGGCGGTGCAAAACGCCGTCCAGCTCCGCCAGCTCGCTGTGCAGGGCGGCTTCGCGCAGCTGCTCGTGCTGCACCGTCAAAATCAGCACCCCGGCCAGATCCACCAGCGTGCGGATGTAAAACATGTTCATGTTGGCTTCGCTGCCGTTGGCAAAGCTCAAATTGCTCACGGCAAATGCGGTCAGCGCCATGACCACCGCCACAAAAGTTCCTGCGGGCGTTATTTTCAGCTTCCCGGCCGGGCCGGGGCGGCGGTTCTCCACAAACAGCATGGC
>OBYM01001383.1_pt1 | contig 10447 bp, 9 predicted proteins | sample 1538191 | NCBI WGS metagenome assembly OBYM01 (sample SAMEA2580165, study PRJEB22360) | human gut metagenome | biome: human gut; feature: human-associated habitat; material: faeces | place: Denmark | collected 2008/2010 | reverse complement strand
TACTGGATGTCTTATCGAGCATTTTGGCAACGCAAATGCCGTGCCGCAGCCGCCGAAGCGGTGCTTAAGCCGTCAGGCGGGAATTGTGCGGTGTTGCCTAAAGCCACCAACAGCAAAAAACAAAACGGAGCAAGAAAATAAAAAGGAGCAAACGATTATGACTTACGAACGCCGCAATAAAGGCACCTGCTCGGTGATGACCAAAGTAGAACTGAACCCTGACCATACCATTGAATCTGTTGAGGTGCTGGGGGGCTGCAACGGCAACCTGAAAGGCATCTGCCAGCTGCTGAAAGGCATGAAAGCTGAGGACGCCATTGAGCGCATGAAAGGCACCCTGTGCGGCTCCAAGCCCACCAGCTGCCCGGACCAGATCGCCATTACGCTGGAAGAAGCCCTGCAGAAGCTGTAAGCCCTGAATATTATTTGTAAGGAAGCGCCGATATGGATTGTTTTAACTACCCGCTGGATACCGAAACGCTGCTGCGCAAAAAGCGCCGCCTGCGCAAGGAACTGCTGGCCCAAAACCCGCACCCGCTGCAAAAGCGCATCGCCATCCTGGGTGGTTCCACCACCAATGAGGTGGCAGACCAGCTGGGCCTGTTTTTGCTGCAATACGGCATTCAGGCGGAGTTCTACCAGAGTGAGTACGGCCAATATTGGCAGGACGCCATGTTCGGCACGCCGGAGCTGGATGGGTTCCACCCCGATGTCATTTATATCCACACCAACTGGCGCAACATCATCAATTTCCCCACAACGGCCACCCCGCAGGCGGAAATTGACGCCATGCTGAATGCCGAGTACAGCCGCTTTGAGCAGATGTGGCAGGCGCTGGAAGCCAAATTCCACTGCCCCGTCATCCAGAATAACTTTGACCGCCCCAACTACCGCCTGATGGGCAACCGCGATATCTGGGACCCGCATGGCCGTTCCAACTATCTCAGCCGCCTGAACCAGCGCTTTTACGCCTATGCCGCCGCGCATGAGGATTTTTATATCAATGATATTGACTATCTCAGCGCAGATTACGGCCTGACTGCCTGGGGGGATGCGTTCTTCTGGCATATGTACAAGTACGCCATGTGCCTGGATGCGATTCCGTCTTTGGCAAACAGCGTGGCAAACATCATCAAATCCCTGTATGGCCGCAACAAAAAAGCCCTGGTGCTGGATCTGGATAACACTCTCTGGGGCGGCATTGTGGGCGATGACGGTGTGGACGGCATTGCCATTGGCCCCGAAGTGCCGGAAGGCCAGGTGTACGCTGAGTTCCAGAGCTACTGCAAAGCCCTGCAGACCATCGGCGTGGTGCTGGCGGTGGATTCCAAAAATGACGAAGCCAACGCCCTGGCCGGCCTGAACCACCCGGACAGCGTGCTGCACCCGGATGATTTTGTCTGCATCAAGGCCAACTGGGATCCTAAAGATCAGAACCTGAAAGCCATCGCCGCAGAGCTCAGCCTTGGCGCCGACAGCTTTGTGTTTGCTGATGACAATCCGGCGGAGCGTGCCATTGTGGCCGCCCAGCTGCCCGGCGTGGCCACCCCGGTGCTGGATGGTGCCGAAAACTACATCAAGATGCTGGACCACGGCGGGTACTTTGAAACGACGATCCTTTCCGGCGACGACCTGAAAAAGACCGCGCAGTACCATGCCCGCGCCCAGGCCGCCCAGGCCCAGGCAGCTTTTGCCGATTACGGCCAGTATCTGGACAGCCTGGAAATGACGGCGACCATCCGCCCTTTTGAGGCGGTGTATATGCAGCGCATTGCTCAGCTGACCAACAAGAGCAACCAGTTCAACTTGACCACTCTGCGCTGCACTGAGGATGACATTCGTTCCATGGCAGAAAAGCCGGACTGGATCACCCTGTACGGCAAGCTGGTGGATAAATTTGCGGATAACGGCGTTGTTACCGTTGTGGCAGGGCAGGCCCAGGGCCAAACGCTCTGCCTGCGCCTGTGGCTGATGAGCTGCCGTGTGCTCAAGCGCGGCATGGAAGACGCCATGATGGACCCCCTTGCCGCCAAAGCTGCCGCTGCAGGGTATACTGCGCTGGAGGGCTATTATTACCCCACCGCCAAAAACGCTATGGTGCGGGAATTTTATGCTGGGTACGGCTTTGAAAAAACGGCCGAGGATGCCGATGGCAACACCACCTGGCGCCTGGACCTTGCCGCTTACAATCCCCGCTGCCCCCATATAAAAATTGAAACCTGAGCCGCGGCGCATACCGCGCGGCAGATGGCAAACGTAAAGGAAGCTACATGCCCCATACAACCCCAAAACCCAGCCGCATTCCCGGCCCGCTGCACAAGGCGGGCCTGTTTGTGTTGTTTGCGGCCATCACGGCGGCGCTCTGCCTGCTGCTGAACTTTTTGCTGGTGGATGACCTGCACGCCTATTCCCGTGTGACGCTGGGGGAGTATTACGCCCAAGCGGATGCGGTGGATACTGTGTTTGTGGGTTCCTCCCACAGCTACCGCAGCTTTGACCCGGATACCATTGACCCCATTCTGGGCAGCCACAGCTTTAACCTTGGCACCAGCCAGCAGCAGCCGGATGGCTCCTATTGGCTTATTCGGGAAGCCGCCGCCAACAGCCCGCTGAAAACCGTCTATCTGGAAACCTTCTATACCGGCTATAATCAGCAAAAATCCAGCAATGTTCCGCTGGCCTGCTACCTGATCACCGATTACATGCGCGCGTCCTCGCCCTACCGTTACCAGTATCTGTGGGAGATGGGCGGTGCTGCGGCATTTGCGGATCTGGTGTTCCCGGCGCGCCATGCTATTGCTGACCCCGGTGAGCTGCCGGCCCTTTGGCGCGGCAAGCTGACCGGCGGCTATAACGCGGGGAACTATGACTGGGTCACCTACCCGGACGAGGGCGAAGCCTACCGAGACCGCGGTTTTGTCTATACCGAGGGTACCAGCATCTGGGGGTTCGGCACCCTGATGCACGTGGATGCCAGCGCGCCAATCTCACCGTTTGGCCGGGCGAACCTGACCCGCATTGCCGAGTTCTGCAAAAAGCAGAACATCCGCCTGGTGCTGGTCACCGCCCCGCTGCCCAGCGCTTATGTGCAGGATACCCAGAACTACCAGGCCTATGTGGATGCCATGCGCAGCTTTGCCGCGGCCAACGGCACCCAGTATTGGGATTTTTCGCTCTTTAAGGATACCGACTTGCTGCCCATTGGCTTTGACGATTTTTCAGATATGCACCACCTGAACGGGCAGGGGGCAGAAACGTTCAGCAAGGCGTTCGCCACGGTGGCCGCCCGCAGTGCTGCGGACGAGGATGTAAGCGGCCTGTTCTATGATACGGTTGCCGAAAAATTGGCCACATCACCGGACGGCACCGTGCAGCAGAGGGAGGGCAACTGATGTTTTCTGTTACATCCCTTGGCTTTTTGCCGTTTATGGCGCTGTTTGTCTGCCTGTGGTACCGCGTGCCCCAGCTTTCCCGCTGGAAGCTGGTTCTGGCAGCCAACGCAGTGTTCTGCCTTTCCATTGATATCGGCGCGCTTTTTGCGGTAGCCCTTGCCACGGCAGTGGTGTGGCAGGCCGCGCAGCATGCGCAGCCAGAGCAGCCCAGCCGCCGCGGGTGGCTGGCACTGGGGCTGGCCGCAGCCCTGCTGCCGCTGCTGGTGCTCAAATACAGCGGCATGCTGGCGCCGGGCCTGCGGGATTTGTATAAGCCCTTTGGCCTTGCGTATTACAGCTTGCAGCTGGCGGGCTACCTGCTGGATGTGTGGCATGGCCGCACGGCACCCACGCCCAGCTATGCACGGCTGTGGTGCTATGCGGGCTTTTTCCTCTCGCTCACCCAGGGGCCGTTCAACCGCTATAATACCCTGATGCCCCAGCTGGAAGCCGCCCCCAAAACGTTTGAAACCCAGCGTTTGGTCAGCGGTTTGCAGCGCAGTGCGTGGGGGTATTTCAAAAAGTTTGCCATTGCGGACCGTGCGGCCATTGTGGTCAGCGCCGCCTTTGCGGACCCGGCGTCCTTTGACCGCAGTCAGCTGATTTTTGCCACGGTTATGTATTCGTTCCAGCTGTATGCCGATTTTTCCGGCTACACGGATATTGTGCTGGGCATGGGCGAGATCCTGGGCCTGCACCTGCCGGAAAACTTCCGCCAGCCGTTTTTTTCTGCCAGCGTCAAGGAGCTGTGGGCCCGGTGGCATATCAGCCTTTCGCAGTGGTTCCGGGATTATGTGTATATCCCACTGGGCGGCAACCGCAAGGGCATTGCCCGGCGGGATGCCAACCTGCTGCTGACCTTTTTGGTCAGCGGGCTGTGGCACGGCGCCAACTGGACCTTCCTTGTCTGGGGTGGGCTGCACGGCCTGTGCCAGGTGGCGGAGGACCACATGCCCGCTCCGCTGCGCAAGCGCAAATCTCTGCCGCTGCGCATCGTGGGCGTGCCGCTGACCTTTGCTATCTTTGTAACTACTTTTACCATCTTTCGCGCCAGCAGTTTGGGCAATGCGGCGGCATACTTTGCCGGTATCCTGCATAACCCCGGGCACGAGGTGTTTGCCCAGTACTGGCTGCTAGGGCTGACCAGCAAGCTGGAACTGCTCTTGCTGTTGTTGGGCATTGCGTTGCTGGTGCTGGTGGATGTGCTGCATGAATGCGGCCTGCACCTGCGCGCCTGGGTCAACGCCGCGCCGCGCCCGGTGCGCTGGGCTGTGTACGAATTTGCCATTTTTGCCTTTTTGCTGATGGCAAGCTTTTATTCCAATACGGGCTTTTTGTATGCCCGGTTCTGAAAAGCAGCAGCCCCGGGCAGTACCCATAAAGGGTGCCGCCTGGGGCTGTTTTTGTCTGTGTGGAAAATATAAAAAGGGGACAAAGCTTTACCAAAAGTTGCTTATTCCTCGCCCTCAAATTTCATGCCCCAGGCCATGCGGATATCATACATCAGTTGGGTCAGGGCAATGCTTTGCTGCGGGGTATAAATGCTGCTGTGGTGCCTGCCAGTGGCAGCACAACGGCTTACTTCCCGAATCTGGTATTCAAAACCGTTCACATCAAAGGAAAAATCCAGTTCCTGCGGTGGCTGGCCGTCCAGTTCCAGCGTCATATGTTCGGCGTACTGGAAGTCCGGCAGGGTAATGCGGCCCTTGGTGCCCACAATGCAGGCCATGCGGGTAAGGCGCTGGCCGATGGTTTGCACCGATTCCGCCGTGCAGCCGCTGGGGTAGGCAAGCCGCAGTTTGCTGTATTCATCGGTGCCGTATTCTGTCAGGCGCAGCTCTTCTGTCTGCACGTTCTGGGGCTGCTGGCCGGTGACCATCTGCAAAAAGCCAAGGTTATAAATGCCAATATCCAGCAAAGCGCCACCGCCCAAAGCAGAGTTGAATTTGCGCTCGCGGCGGGCGCCTTCAGTGGTAAAACCGTATTGGCAGGGGATGGTTTGCAGCGTACCGATCACCCCATCCGCCAGCATCTGCTGCAATTTGGCATACAGCGGCAAAAAGCGAATCCAGAATGCTTCCATGATAAAAAGCTGCTTTTTTTCCGCCAGGGCATACAGCTCTTTGGCCTGCTCTGCATTGATGGTGAACGGCTTTTCGCACAGAACATGCTTGCCGTGCTCCAGGCAGAGCTTGCAGTTTTCGTAATGCAGGGCGTTGGGCGTAGCAATGTAGATGGCATCTACGGCGGGATCGGCGGCAAGCTCTTCATAGCTGGCGTACCAGTGCGGGATGTTGTACTGCGCCGCAAAGGCTTTGGCACTTTCGGCCCGGCGGGAGCCGACTGCGGCAAGCCGCTCGCCCTCGGCAGCCATCGCATTGACTGTTGTGGCAAATTTGTTGGCAATGGTGCCGGTAGCTAAAATTCCCCAATTCATAAAATTACCTCCCATTAACAAGGGTCCTTTGTGCACATCGTACCACAAGCAGGAAATTGCGGCAAGGAAACACGCGCAAAACAGCAAGAAAAAACAGACCCGGCAGGGGAACAGCAAAATCCGTTCCATCATGCCGGGTCTGAACTTATTATGGGAACAGAACAGGAAAATGCGGCACTGCCTTACGGGCGTACCTTGAACTCCTGCTCACAGTAAACGCAGCGGTAGCGTCCGCTGGGGGTTAGGGCAAAGATGTGGTCGCAGCCGGTCTCCAGGGAGGTAATGCAGCGGGGGTTGGTGCACTTGATCACGTTCACCAGGCGCTTGGGCTGGTCCGGGCGCACCTTGCGGGCCACATGACCGTTCTCAATAAAGGTCAGGCTGATCTGCGGGTCCACATAACCCAGCACATCAAAATTCAAGCCGGAAATATCGCCCTCGATTTTAATAATATCCTTTTTGCCGCTTTTCTGGCTGCGCACGTTCTGCAACAGGGCCACGCTGGCTTCGCTCAGCTTTTCCAGCTCCAGCAGATGATACAGCGAAAGCCCGGTCCCGGCGGTAATGTGGTCAATGACCACGCCGTTCATGATTTCATCAATATTCAGCATTCAAAAGCAACCTCCCCGGTTTTGGGATCTTTCAGCCCCAGCAGCGTCATAATCAAAGCCATGCGCACATACACGCCGTTCTGTGCCTGCTCAAAGTAGGCGGCGCGCGGGTCATCGTCCACATCCAGCGTAATTTCGTTCACACGCGGCAGGGGATGCAGCACCGCCATGTCCGCCGGGGCAAGGTTCAGCTTTTCGGCGGTCAGGATGTAGCTGTCACGCAGGCGGATGTAATCTTCCTCATTGAAAAAGCGCTCGCGCTGCACACGGGTCATGTACAAAATATCGAGGTCCGGCAGAGCACCTTCCAGGTTGCGGGTCTCAATGTAGGGGATGCCGCGGGGCTCCAGTACTTCATTGATGATGTAATCCGGCACACGCAGTTCTTCGGGGCTGATCAGGACAAACTTTACGTTGTCATAGCGGGCCAGGCTCTTGATGAGGGAATGTACCGTGCGGCCAAACTTCAGGTCGCCGCAGAAACCAATGGTCAGGTTGTCCAAACGGCCCTTGCGGCGGCGGATGGTCATCATGTCCAACAGGGTCTGGGTGGGGTGGCTGTGGCCGCCGTCACCGGCATTGATCACCGGGATCTTGCTGTAAAGGGAAGCGCGCAGCGGGGCCCCCTCTTTGGGGTGGCGCATGGCGGCAATATCCGCATAGCAGCTGATAATGCGGATGGTATCCGCAACGGTTTCACCCTTGGAAGCACTGGAAACACCGGCATCCGGGAAACCCAACACCTTGCCGCCCAAACGCAGCATCGCCGATTCAAACGAAAGGCGGGTGCGGGTGGAAGGCTCATAGAACAGTGTGGCCAGGCGCTTGTGGTCAGCTACATTCTGGTATGCTTCGGGGTCATCATGGATGCGGTCCGCAAGGTCCAGCAGCTTTTGGGTTTCTTCCTTTGTAAAGTCAAGGGGATCAATCAAATGTCTCATCAACAGCCATCCTTTCCTTATGGTGTATCTGAAAACAAAGAAAATGACGGATATTTCGCAAAAACAAGCAGAATGTAAGGCAAAGAGCCGCCGGAATCCTTTATGGATTCCAAGGCTTTTTAACGCAAAATCTCGCTGTGTTTGTAGAAATAGACGATATTTTCGACTTTTCAGATACACCTTGGTCAAACGGTGCCATGCGCGGGGCAGGCACACGTTCGGGAAATACGTTCAAACCGGCAATGCGGCAAAGCTGGCCGCAAACCTGGCTTATTATATCATACCTGCCCGACAAATAAAACCCATTAACCCCCAAAAATGTCCGCTTTTTTTGAGGCAATTTTACAAAAGCGGTCAAAATGCGCGGCAAAGCCGGTGCAGCCTTTACCGGACCTTTACATCCTGGTGGCTCAACAGCAGCTGGACCGCAAGCAAAATCAGCGCCAGCCAGCCAACACAGGCCAAGGCGAAGCCTAGGTAGCTGTCCGCCAGCATATCACTGCTCTGGTTAGCGTTCATGCCGCGCTGCATCAGGCAATAGGGCCAGACGTACCAGTAGCCCCGGCTGGCCAGCAGCATGCCGGAAACACCCCCGGCCAGCCCCAAAAACACCGGCAAGGCAAAGCTGCGGATCACCATTGAAAATAGCAGCTGCGCCGCCAGCCCGCCCAGTACACTGCGCACCAGGTAAAAGATGGTAATGGCCGGCGGGGGCGCTGTGAACCCGGCGAACACCCGGCCGCAGAACCAGTACAATACAAACACAAATGCCTGAGTCAGCAGTACCAGCTTTGTCACCACAAGCAACTTGGCAAGGAACAGGTAAAAGGGCGGCACCGGCTCCGCCATAATCAGGTTCCAGTTGTGGCCTATGTGCTCCAGCCGCCACAGGTACGCCGCGTATACCGCCACCATGCAGGGGAAGAAAAACAGCGAGTAAAATAGTGTGTGCTGGGTCCACAGACTGTACCAGCCGTCCCGCAAAATTTCAAGGTTTTGCAGGTAGTTGAAGGTTCCGTACCCGGCGGAAATGATGGGCAGAATAAAAAACATAAACCAGATGGGCGAAGCGTGCAGTTTGCGGTTTTCTGCACGGATACAACGCAGCAGCATGGGTCACACCTCCTTGTTCCGCATGGCATACCACGCGGCAAAAAACAAAATACCGGCCAAAACCACCGTGGCAACCAGCAGCGGCCACTGGAACGGCACAATCATGTAGGTGACTACTTTGCTGGCCTGGTCCCAGTCCGCAATCCGGTAGGTGTTCAGAGGGATAAAATATCCCCACGGCACAAAATAGCCGACCCATGCCGGCATAAAGGCACTGAACAGTCCCAGCAGCGTGCCAAGAATGCCCACACACAAAGCGGGCAGGGGATTGGCCAGCAGCACTGTCAAAAGCAGCTCAGAGAAAAAAATCATGCAGTCCACGGCAAAGGTGCAGCCCCAGAGATAGGCAGCCTGGCCTGCGGCGGGGTAAGGCTGCGTGTAATGCTGCAAGTGCCCGATCAGCGGGGCGCCCGCAGCTTCCAGCGTGACGATCAAAAAGATCTCCGCCAGCCCCAGCGCTGCCTTTGCGGCAAACAGGCTGCGGCGGCTTTGCAGGGTATACAGCAGTTTGGGCGTACAGCCTTTGACTTCCACATCCCAAAGCCTGCTTGCCAGAATCGCCATGGCCAACGGCATTAAAATGGTATTGATGATGGGCAGGCTGTAAAACAGGGCACTATAAGCGGATGCCAGCTCGTCAGCACCGGTCGGCGCAGCGGACTGGCACCAAAGCAGCGCCATGACCGGCACCAGCAGGCAGACAATCAGATCATGCCGGCGGCGGGCCTTTTGCAGCTCGGTGCGGATGCTTGTGTACATGTCAGCCTACCTCCTTGCCGGTTTGCGTGTTGGTCAGGCTCAGGAAAATTTCTTCCAGATTCTTGGTCTGCCGCTCCACGCCAACCACCCCGGCCCCCTCGGCGGCAAGATCCTGCACCAGCGCGGCCAGGCGGGCATCCTCCATGGTGGGCAGCAGGCAGCCGTTGTCCGCAGGCTGCGGGGTCAGGCCGTAGCGGCGCAGCACGGCGGCCCCGCGGTCCGGAGCCAGCAGGCGCAGAACAACATTGCCGCGGCTGTGGCGCTGCAATTCCGTCAGCGGGCCTTCAAACAGCAGCTGGCCGTGGTTGATGATGCCCACCTGGCTCACAATCTGCTCCATCTCGCCCAGCAAATGGCTGGAAATCAGCACCGTGGCACCGCAGGCATCTGGCATATCGTGGATCAATGCACGCATTTCCTGGATGCCAGCCGGGTCAAGACCGTTGGTGGGTTCATCCAGGATCAGCAGCCTGGGGCTGCCCAGCAGAGCCATGGCAATGCCCAGGCGCTGTTTCATGCCAAGGGAATACTGCCCCACCTTGCGCTTTCGGTCTGCCTGCAGGTGTACAATTTCCAGCACGCGGTCGATGTCTTTGTAGGGCACGCCTTTCAGGTCGGCTACAATTTCAAGGTTTTCCTGCGCAGTAAGGTGCAGGTAGCCGGATGGCGACTCAATCAAACTGCCGGTCTGGCGCAGCAGCTCCAGCCGGGTACGCTCCGTCAATGTGCGGCCCAGCAGAGCCACGCTGCCCGCCGTGGGGTGAACCAGCCCCAGCAGCATTTTCATGCTGGTAGATTTACCCGCGCCATTTGGCCCAATAAAACCATACACACACCCCTGCGGAACATGCAGGTCCAGATTGTGAACCACGGTGCGGCCACCATAGGTTTTGCACAGTCGTTTTGTTTCAATTACATATTGCATGGCTAACACTCCTTTGTTCATCTTTTGGGAACAAAGGCATGGTAACACGCCGACCTTAACCTGCCACAAAGCCCAGCTTAAGTTTAGCTTAATTCTGCCCGGCGGCTCTATCGGCAGCCCGGTGCTCGTATTATAATAAAGGCAATACCGCACAATTCCCGCCTGACGGCTTAAGCACCGCTCCGGCGGCTGCGGCACGGCATCTGCGTTGCCAAAATGCTCGATAAGAC
>OBYM01001380.1_pt1 | contig 10474 bp, 12 predicted proteins | sample 1538191 | NCBI WGS metagenome assembly OBYM01 (sample SAMEA2580165, study PRJEB22360) | human gut metagenome | biome: human gut; feature: human-associated habitat; material: faeces | place: Denmark | collected 2008/2010 | reverse complement strand
AAGCGTTACCGGCGTGGACAATGTGTGCGAGCGAGCGGCTGTGCTGGCGGCGGGCGGACCCATCTGCATCCCGAAACAGGCGGGCGGCGGCGTGACCTTTGCGCTGGCGCTCCGCCCCTATGCCCCAGATTGGAGGTGGCAGCATGAATAACACCGTGTTCGTGGTGGGCCTTGGCCCCGGCGACCCGCAGTTTCTGACCGCACAGGCGCAGAGCGCCTTGCAAAAAGCCGAGGTACTGTGCGGCTATACGGTCTATCTGGATCTCGTGCGCCCCTATTACCCGGAAAAGGAATATTACGCCACCGGCATGACCAAGGAGCTGGACCGCTGCCGCTGGGCGCTGGAAACGGCGCAAAGCGGCAAGACCGTCGCCCTCATCTGCTCCGGCGATGCGGGCGTTTACGGGATGGCCAGCCCCCTGCTGGAATTGGCCGAGCGGTTTCCCGATGTCGCCGTGGAAGTGGTGCCGGGCCTGACCGCCGCCCTCAGCGGCGGGGCCGTTCTGGGGGCACCGCTGGCCCATGATTTCTGCGTGCTTTCCCTCTCCGACCGGCTCACCCCGTGGGCGGTCATCCAGCGGCGGCTGGCAGCGGCAGCCATGGGCGATTTTTGCATCGCGCTGTACAACCCCTCCTCCAAGGGGCGGCCGGACTACCTTGAAAAAGCGGTCCGCATCCTGCTGGAACACGGCAAACCGCCCCAGACCGTCTGCGGCTTGGTGCGGAACATCGGGCGGGAGGGCCAGACCCACCGCGTCCTGACGCTGGCCCAGCTGGAACATACCTCGGTGGATATGTTCACCACCGTCTTCATCGGCAACGCGGAGACAAAACAGCTCAGCGGCCGGATGGTTACACCGAGGGGGTATCGCGGATGAAAACAGTCGTCTTCAGCGGCACCACCGAGGGCCGCATTTTTTCCAAAGAGCTGGCCGCGCTGGGGGCTGATGTCCTCGTCAGCGTGGCGACCCCGCTGGGGGCCGAGGAGCAGGGCAGTTTGTCCGGCATCACAGTGCACTGCGGGCGGCTGACACCGGAGGAAATGGCCGACCTTTTGAAAGGGGCCGACCTCTGCGTGGACGCCACCCATCCCTACGCAGTGGATGCCACCAAAAACATTGCGGCGGCGTGTAAAACGGCGCAGATCGAATACCATCGGCTGCTGCGGGCCGAAAGCCCCCTCCCGGCAGGAAGCATGGTGTTCCAGTCGGCCATGCACGCGGCGGAGTTTCTCGCCGAAACACAGGGCAATGTCCTGCTGGCCACCGGGGCCAAGGAGCTTGCTGCCTTTTCCCGCATTGACCCGGCACGGCTGTTCCCCCGCGTTCTGCCCACGCTGGACGGCATCGCCGCCTGTGAAGCTGCTCACATTCCCCATAAAAACATCCTTGCGATGCAGGGGCCCTTCTCCTACGCGCTGAACCGGGCGCTGATGGAGCAGTTCCACATCCGTTTCCTCGTCACAAAGGACGGCGGCGCAGCTGGCGGCTTTGCCGAAAAGGCACAGGCCGCGCAGGACATGGGCGCACAGCTCGTGGTGCTCCGCCGCCCGGCCGAAAAGGGAGAAACTGCCGCACAAATTCTGGCACGCTGCAAGGAGGCTTTGGGATGATCACACTGATCGGGATGGGTTCCGGCACACCGGAACTGCTCACGGCGCAGGGTCTTGCCGCCCTGCAGAGCGCCGACCTCATCATCGGGGCAAAACGGCTGCTGGAACATCTGCCCACCGGCTGCACCGAGAACCGGAAAGCCCTCTACAAACCGGAGAATATTTTGTCCTGCCTTTCCGAGTTTCCGGCAGCAAATGCGGCCCTTCTTTACAGCGGCGACACTGGGTTTTATTCCGGTGCTTCCAAGCTGCTGCCCATGCTGCGGGCCTTCGGCATTTCGGCGCGGGTGCTGCCCGGCATTTCCAGTGTGCAGCTTCTCTCTGCTGCCATTGGCCGCCCGTGGCAGGATTGGAAGCTCGTCTCGGCCCACGGCTGTGCCTGTGACCCGGCAGCCGAGTGCCTGACCGCCGAAGGCCGCCCGGTGTTCTTCTTGACCGGCGGCACCGAAACGCCCGCCACCCTCTGCGCCAAACTGGCCGATGCGGGCCTTGGGGACGCCCATGCGATCATAGGCGAAAACCTCGGTACACCGCAGGAACATCTCGCATTCGGCACGGCGCAGACCCTTGCCGCAAACGCCTATGTCCCCCTGAGCGTTCTGCTCATCGAGCACACCGTCCTCCCTGCCCGGCGGGTCCCCGGCTTCCCGGATGATGCCTTCATCCGGGGAGAGGTCCCCATGACGAAGCAGGAAGTCCGCGCCGCCGCACTGGCGAAGCTGGCTGTCCGGCCTACGGATACCCTTTGGGATGTCGGGGCCGGGACCGGAAGCGTCAGCGTCGAACTGGCGCTGGCCGCACCGCGCGGGCATGTCTACGCGGTGGAATGCGCCCCCGATGCCTGTGCCCTCATCCGCCAGAACCGGGAGAAATTCCACGCCTATAATTTGTCCCTGATCGAGGGGACCGCCCCGCAGGTTCTGGCCGACCTGCCCGCACCGGACGCCGTCTTCATCGGCGGCACCAAAGGCAGCATGGCCGAGGTGGTAGACGCCGCCCTTGCCAAGAACCCGAACGCCCGCCTGTGCATCTCCGCCATTGCGCTGGAGACCCTGAGTGCGGCCATTGCGGCGCTGGCGGCTCATGGACAAACCGCCGAAGTAACCCAGCTTGCCGTCAGCCGCACCAGACCGGCGGGCAATCTCCATCTCCTGATGGCCAACAACCCCATTTTTCTGATCACGGGGGAACGAAAATGATCCAGTTCGTCCTTGCGGCCCCCGCTTCCGGCAGCGGAAAGACCACCCTGACCTGTGCCCTGCTGGCGGCGCTGAAGAAGCGTGGGTTTGGGCCCTGCGCCTTCAAATCCGGACCCGACTACATCGACCCGATGTTCCACCGCTCCGCTCTCCGGGTGGACAGCCACAACCTCGACCTGTTCTTCTCTGCGCCGGACACGGTGCGGGCCCTGTACGCCCACTATGCCGCCGGGCATGATGCCGCCCTCTGCCCGGAAGCGGGGGGCTTTTATGACGGGCGCACGGGTCCCGCCGCCGCAAGCGCGTGGGCGCTGGCGGATACCCTCGGCCTCCCCGTTCTGCTGGTGGTCCAGCCCAAAGGGGCCAGTGTGACGCTGGCAGCTCAGATCAACGGGCTGAAAAATTTCCGGACGCCGAGTCATCTGGCGGGCCTCCTCCTCAACGACTGCTCCCCCCGTCTGCACCAACTGCTTGCCCCCCTGCTGGAGCGGGAGACCGGGCTGCCCGTGCTGGGCTATCTGTCCCATTTGCCCGACGCCGTTGTGGAGAGCCGCCATCTGGGGCTGAAAACGGCGGAGGAAGTTTCCGGTCTACAGGAGAAGATCGAGCGTCTCGCCGAAGCAGTTTCCGCCACGCTGGACTGGGAGCGGCTCCTCGCTTTGACGAGCCTTCCCGCCCCCGTTTCGCCCCTGCCCGATTTTCTGACCCCTGCCTCGCCGACGGTGCGCATCGCGGTGGCGAAGGACGAAGCGTTCTGCTTCACCTATGCCGAGACGCTGGACGCGCTGCGGGCGGCGGGCGCTGAGCTTGTCTTTTTCAGCCCTCTGCACGATACCGCCCTGCCGGAGGGCATCGGCGGGGTCTACCTGCCGGGCGGCTATCCGGAACTGCACGCCAAGGCGCTGCGTGAGAACGAACCGCTGCGCCGCGCCCTCTGCGCCGCCATCGAGCGCGGTCTGCCCACCGTGGCCGAATGCGGCGGCTTCCTCTATCTGGGGCAGTCGCTGGAAGATGCCGACGGCACCGCCTATCCCATGGCGGGCGTGCTGCCGGGGCAGGGCTTCCGGGTCGGCAAACTCGTGCGGTTCGGCTACGCCACCCTGACCGCACAGGCGGACAGTATGCTGTTCCGCCGCGGCGAAGCGCTCCCCGTCCACGAGTTCCACCACTGGGACACCACCGCAAACGGCGACGCCTTCACCGCTCGGAAAGCCGATGGCCGGAGCTGGCCCTGCGGCTTTGCAAATGAGCATTTCTATGCGGGCTTCCCGCATTTGTATTGGGCGGGCACTTCCCTGCCCCGGCGGTTCGTGACCGCCGCCCGATCTTATCTTCAAAAGGAGCCGAACCCATGACAGAACCGGAACTGAACCAGCTTCTTTCCACCATCACCCCGCCCGACGAAGCGGCCCGCGCCGCCGCCCATGCCCACTGGGCCAGCCTCGCAAAACCCTTGGGCGGCCTCGGTGCGCTGGAAACGCTGCTGGAAGAAGCCGCCGCGCTGACCGGCACGGCCCAGCTTGATCTTTCCCGCCGGGCCGTGCTGGTGCTCTGCGCCGACAACGGCGTGGTGGCGCAGGGCGTGAGCCAGACCGACCAGAGCGTGACCCGCGCCGTGGCCGAAAACCTTGCTGCCCGGCGGACCAGTGTCTGCCAGATGGCCAAAACAGCCCGGTGCGAGGTCGTGCCCGTAGACATGGGCATGGCCGGGGACTCGGTGCCCGGTGTGGTCAACTGCCGCATCGCCGCCGGGACGCAGGACTTCACCCAAGGCCCTGCCATGACCCGCGCCGAAGCGATCGACGCCATCGCGGCGGGCATCGCCCTCGTCCGTGCCCAGAAGGCGCAGGGCGTGCAGCTGCTGGCCACCGGCGAGATGGGCATCGGCAACACCACCACCTCCAGCGCGGTGGCGGCGGTGCTGCTGGGCCAGCCCATCGAAACCATGACCGGCCGGGGCGCGGGCCTCTCCGATGAAGGGCTTGCCCGCAAAATAGACGCCATCCGCCGAGGAATCGCGGTCAACACGCCCGACGCCGCTGACCCCCTCGACGTCCTCGCGAAGCTTGGCGGGTTCGACCTTGCGGGCCTGTGCGGCGTTTTCCTCGGCGGAGCGCTGGAAGGGATCCCCGTCCTGATGGACGGCTTCATCAGCGGGGTCGCGGCGCTCTGTGCCGTGCGGCTCTGCCCCGCCGCTGCCAAGGCCGTTTTCGCCAGCCACTGTTCCTCCGAACCGGCGGCGCGGCTGGTGCTGGAGGCACTGGGCAAGGCCCCGCTCCTGACCGCCGGGCTCCACCTCGGCGAGGGCACCGGCGCGGTGGCGTCCATCCCGCTGTGGGATATGGCGCTTGCCGTTTATGACCACTGTTATTCCTTCGCGGAGGGCGGCATCACGCCGTATACTCCCCAATGCTGACGCTGGTGCTGGGCGGCGCGGCCAGCGGAAAAAGCGAATACGCCGAATCGCTGGTGCTGAAAACAGCTCTTCCCCGCTATTACCTCGCCACCATGCAGGTGTGGGATGCCGAGTGTGCCGCGCGGGTGGAAAAGCACCGCCAAATGCGGGCCAAAAAGCAGTTTGAGACCGTGGAGTGCCCGCTGCATCTTGACGCTGTCCGGCTCCCCGCGCGGGGCACCGCCCTGCTGGAAGACCTCGGCAACCTGACCGCCAACGAACTGTATGACCCTGTCGGTGCGGGCGAAGCCGCCGCTTCGGCCATTCTGGACGGGCTTTCCCAATTGGCTGCACAATGCGAACACCTCATCGTCGTCTCGAACGAGGTGTTCAGCGGCGGGGCCGACTATGCGGGCGACACCGACCGCTACCTGAAAGCGCTGGCGCAGGTCAACAATGGGCTGGCGGCCCGCGCCGACGCTGTGGTGCGGGTGGTGTGCGGCATCCCGGTCTCTTATAAAGGAGCGAAATCATGATCTTTTTCCAGACCATTGCGGTGGCCTTTGCGATGTTTTCCGCTGTGCCGGTGCCGCAGTTCGAGTGGAACGAAAAGAATATGCGGTACGCGATGTGCGCCTTCCCCCTCATCGGGCTGGTCATCGGTGGGCTGTGGTCCCTGTGCGGGGCCTTGCCGCTCCCGGCGCTGGTGAAAGCGGGCGGGTTCTGTCTGCTCCCGGTCTGGGTCACGGGCGGCATCCATCTGGACGGCTACGCCGACACCTGCGACGCCCTTTCCAGCTACGGCGACCGGGAAAAGAAACTGGAAATCCTGAAGGACCCCCACTGCGGGGCCTTTGCCGTGATCCGACTGTGCAGTTATTTCCTCGCTTATTTTGCGCTGTGCACCGCCGTGCAGTTTACCCCGCGCACAGGGTTCCTCTGGACGCTGGCTCTGGTGCTGGAGCGGGCACTTTCCGGCCTTGCCGTGGCCGCTTTCCCCATGGCGAAGAACACCGGCCTCGCCCACACCTTTGCTTCAGCGGCGGACCGAAAGACGGTCCGCAGCGTTCTGTTCGGGCTGGCCTTCGCCCTCTGCGCCGCGCTGACGGTGCTGGGCGGCTGGGGGCTGGCGCTGGCGGCGCTTCTTGTCTTTGTTCGTTATTACGTTGTTTCCAAAAAGCAGTTTGGCGGCATCACCGGCGATCTGGCCGGGTGGTTTTTGCAGAAAGCCGAGCTGTGGATGCTGGCGGCGCTGTGTGCGTGCCAATGGGGAGGGCTGTTATGATCTTCATCACCGGGCCGCTGTACAGCGGCAAGCGCACCTTTGCAAACGCCCTGCCGGGCACCCGCATCGCCGAGGTGCAGAACCTTGCAAAGGATGCGGATGATCTGGAGAAACTCGCGGACAAACTCGCCGCCTATGATATCGTGATCGCCACCGAGGTGGGCGGCGGTGTGGTCCCCGTGGACGCCGGGGAGCGGGCCGCGCGGGAAGCTGCCGGGCGGCTGGCCTGTCTGCTGGCCAGCCGGGCCCAATGCGTCGTACAGATGTTCTGCGGCATCCCCACCATTCTGAAAGGAGAACTGCCCCCATGCTGATCTATCTGCTGCGCCACGGGCTGACCGCCTACAACGCCGAAAAGCGCTATCAGGGCCAGCGGGACATCCCGCTCTCGCCCGAAGGCCGGGCCCAGCTCTGCCGGGCCGACATCCAGCCGAAAACCGTCTACATCACGCCCCTCTGCCGCACCCGGCAGACCGCCGAAGTGCTCTTCCCGGAGGCCGACCTCGTGGAGGTGCGCGACCTGCAGGAGATGTGCTTTGGCAGCTTCGAGGGCCGCAATTTCATCGAGATGGAGCACGACCCCGACTATCTGGCATGGGTGGACGCCAACTGCGAAAGTCCCTGCCCCGACGGCGAGACGAAGGCACTCTTCTCCGCGCGGGTCTGCCGGGCATTTTCCGCGCTGGTGGACAAGGCGCTGGCCGACGGCGAAGAGACGCTGGTCATCCTCGCCCACGGCGGCACCCAAATGGCGGCGATGGAGCGCTACGCCCTGCCCCACGAGGACTATTATCACTGGTGCGCCCCCAACGCGGGCGGCTATCTGCTGGACGCCCGCGACTGGGCCGCGCACCGCATCCTGCACCTTGTGAAAACGGTGCAGTACACTAAGGAGGCGGCCCGATGATCGGCGAAGCAGTTCTGGGGGGCTTTGTGCTGGACACCCTTTTCGGCGACCCCCCATGGCTCCCCCACCCCGTCGTACTGATGGGCAAAGCCATCTCGGCGCTGGAAAAGCGGCTGCGGGCCCGCATGCCCCAAACGCCGCAGGGCGAGCTGCTGGGCGGGGCGGTGGTGGCTTTCACCCTGCCCGTGGGCACCTTTCTGCTCACCAGCCTCGTCTGCCTCGGCGCGGCAAAGCTCAGCCCATGGCTGGGGCTGGCGGTGCAGATGTTCTGGTGCGGACAGGCGCTGGCCGCGAAGGGTCTGGCGCAGGAGAGCACCAATGTCTACCGTGCGCTCATCAAGCCCGACCTGCCCGCCGCCCGCAAGGCGGTCAGCCGCATCGTGGGGCGGGACACCCAGAACCTGACGCTGGAAGGGGTGACCAAAGCCGCCGTGGAGACTGTGGCCGAGAACGCCAGCGACGGCGTCATTGCGCCGCTGCTGTATATGCTCCTTGGCGGGGCTCCGCTGGCACTGACCTACAAGGCCATCAACACGATGGACAGTATGTTGGGCTACAAAAACGAGAAGTACCTTTACTTTGGCCGCGCCGCCGCAAAACTCGACGATGCGGCGAACTATTTTCCCAGCCGGTTAGCCGGGCTGCTCTGGTGCGCCGCTGCGGCCCTGACCGGGAACAGCCCGAAGGGCGCATGGCGCATCTGGCGGCGGGACCGGCGCAGCCACGCCAGCCCCAACAGCGCCCAGACCGAGAGCGCCTGTGCCGGGGCGCTGGGCGTCCAGTTGGCCGGGCCCGCCTACTATTTCGGCGAGTATTACGCAAAACCCACCATCGGAGACCCGCTCCGGCCCATTGAGCCGGAGGACATCCGCCGCGCCAACCGGATGATGTACGCCGAAAGTGTGCTGGCGCTGGCAGTTGGGCTGGCGGTGCGGGCGTTTTTGTGACAGGCCCGCCCTCTCAATCATGCTTTGCGGAAGGAGATGTTTCCATGCAATTCGTACATGGCGGCGACTGGGCGGGCTACCGCGCCGAGTTTGGCCGCGACCCGCTGGATTTTTCGGCCAACGTCAGCCCGCTGGGCTTGCCGGAGGGGGTGGCCAAGGCCATCACCGCAGCCCTTGCCACGGCGGACCGCTACCCCGACCCTTTTTGCCGCGCCCTGCGGGAAAAGCTGGCCGCACACGAGGGCGTTCCGGCGGAACAACTCCTCTGCGGCAACGGCGCGGCAGACCTGATCTTCCGGCTGGTGTGGGCCAAGCGCCCCCGCAAGGCGCTGGTCACGGCCCCCACCTTTGCGGAATATGCCGCCGCACTGGAAACGGTCGGCTGCACGGTGGAGCGCTATTTTCTGCGGGAGGCCGACGACTTCGCTGTGACGGAGGCCTTCTGCGGCGCCATCGATGACAGCGTGGACATGGTGTTCCTCTGCCAGCCCAACAACCCCACCGGCCAGTTGACGCCCCCCGCCCTTGTGGCCCGCATCTTGGAGAAGTGCACCGCCTGCGGGGCGCTTCTTTTGCTGGACGAATGTTTCCTCGATTTTTTGCCCGACCACGCTTCGCTCACCGCAAAGCCCCTGCTGGGCAGCGGGAATCTGCTGATTTTGAAGGCCTTCACCAAGCTCTACGGCATGGCGGGCGTCCGGCTGGGGTACGCTTTGAGCGCAGACCCCGCCCTGCTGGACGCCATGGGTGCCGCCGGGCAGCCGTGGGGCGTTTCCAGCCTTGCCCAAGCGGCGGGGCTGGCCGCGCTGGACGAGACGGTCTATGTGGACCGGGTCCGCGCCCTCCTCGCCGAACAGCGCCCCCGGCTGACCGCCGGGCTGCGGGCGCTGGGGCTGCGGGTGCTGGAGGGCCGGGCAAACTATCTGCTTTTCCAAGGGCCGGAGACGCTGGGCGAGGCGCTGCGGCAAAAGGGCGTGGTCCTGCGCAGCTGCGCGAATTACCCCGGCCTTGACGCCAGTTGGTACCGCACCGCCGTGCGCACCGGGCCCGAAAACGAACGACTGCTGAAGACCCTTGCGGAGGTGATCCGATGAGCAAAGCAAGCTGCATCATGGTGCAGGGGACCATGAGCGGCGCGGGCAAAAGTCTGCTCTGCGCGGCGCTCTGCCGCATTTTTGCGCAGGACGGCTACCGCACCGCCCCCTTCAAAAGTCAGAACATGGCGCTGAACAGCTTTGTCACCCGCGACGGGCTGGAAATGGGCCGGGCGCAGGTGGTACAGGCCCAAGCGGCGGGCATCGAGCCCGACGTGCGGATGAACCCCATTCTGCTCAAGCCCAGCAGCGACGTGGGCAGTCAGGTCATCGTAAACGGCGAAGTGCGGGGCCAGATGCCCGCCGCCGCCTACTTTAAGATGAAGAGATCCCTCATCCCGGACATCCTCGCGGCCTACAACAGCCTTGCCGAAGCCGTGGACATCATCGTGATCGAAGGGGCCGGGAGCCCGGCGGAGATCAACCTGAAGGCCGACGACATCGTGAACATGGGGCTGGCGAAGCTGGTGGACGCGCCGGTGCTGCTGGCGGGCGACATCGACCGCGGCGGCGTCTTCGCCCAGCTCTACGGCACCGTGGAGCTGCTGGAACCCGACGAGCGTGCCCGCATCAAGGGCCTTATCATCAATAAATTCCGTGGAGACGTGGAAATCCTCCGCCCCGGCCTTGCCATGCTGGAGGAAAAGACCCATCTGCCCGTGCTGGGCGTGGTGCCCTACCTGAAGGTGGACATCGAGGACGAGGACTCCCTCTCCGAGCGGCTGGAGACCGGCAAGACCGTCAAGCCCTTGGATATCGCCATCCTCCGCCTGCCCCATATCTCGAACTTCACCGACTTCATGCCGCTGGAACAGCACCCGCTGCTGGGCGTGCGGTATGTACAAAACGCCCACACCCTCGGCACGCCGGACCTCGTGATCCTGCCCGGCACCAAGAACACCGTGGACGACCTGCTCTGGCTGCGGCAGTCCGGGCTGGAACCGGCGCTGCTCAAGCTGGCCGCGCGGGGCACCCCCGTGCTGGGCGTCTGCGGCGGCGACTAGAGCACACGGCAGCACCGCGCCCAGCCTTCGG
>OBYM01001374.1_pt1 | contig 10508 bp, 9 predicted proteins | sample 1538191 | NCBI WGS metagenome assembly OBYM01 (sample SAMEA2580165, study PRJEB22360) | human gut metagenome | biome: human gut; feature: human-associated habitat; material: faeces | place: Denmark | collected 2008/2010 | reverse complement strand
GCTCCTGAGGCCTGTCCTCCCGCCGCCCACCGCGCCGCCGCCGCTCTGATGGAGCTGGGCGCCCCGGCGGGGAATATTAACCAGCAGATGTTTGAGTGCAAGTCCAAGGGCCAGGTGGAGGCCGAACGCATCGCCATGGATTCCCTGCGGTTTTCCAGCGGGGGGCAGGTGGCAGTGGTGCAGGTGCCCTTCAGCATCTTCGGACGCACCGGTGTCAGCGAAAGCGATTTGGACGCCATTGCCTCCCTGCCCCGGGAAATCCAAGGGGTGGTGCTGGGTGTCACCTTGAAGGAGAAAGAGGACGGCAAAGTCAAGGTCTCTGTCCGGGCGAATCCTCCGGCGGACGCCTCCGCCGTGTGCAGTCAGCTGGGCGGGGGAGGCCATCAGGGAGCCGCAGGATGCTCTCTGGGACAGGTCTCTTTGGAGCAAGCTCAGAAAACCATGGAAGAGGTCTGCGCAGCGTATTTGGCTCAGCTGGGCCTTTTGTGAAAATAAGGCAGGGGCAGCACAAGCCGCCCCTGCTTTCCCATAGTGTGAGAAAGGAGTATCTGTATGGATCAAAGGATCATCGAGGAACATATCCGCCGGGGCCGTGACTTTTTGAAATCCCCGGTCACCGCCCAAGGGGATGGCAGCGATTACCACACCGATCAGGATCTGAAACGGCCCCAGCCCCCTCTGGTGAAGGCCCCTATGACCGACAGCCCCATGGATCTGCCCAGGGACTTTGAAAGCTTGAAGCTCTCCGACAATCTGTATCAGCTGCTTCTCCGCCGGAAAAGCAGCCGGGTTTATACCCAGGAGGATATGAGCCTGCTGCAATTGTCCTTTCTGCTGTGGGCAAGCCAGGGGATCAAGGAGATCCGGGGGAAGAGCTATGCCACTCTGCGGACCGCTCCCTGCGGCGGCGCCCGGCATCCCTTTGAAACCTATCTGCTGGTGCGCAAGGTGGACGGGCTGGTCCCCGGCGCTTATCACTATCTGCCCATGACTCATCAGCTGGAGCTGATCCAGCCCATGGAGGATCCGGACGCCCTGCTGAACTTGGTGGACGATACCCTCTGCGGCCAGACTTGGGCGGCTAAGTCCAACGTGGTCTTCTATTGGAGCTTTGTCCCCTACCGCAGCGAGTGGAGGTATGGGATCTTCGCTCATCGGCTGATCCTGGCGGATATGGGCCATGCCGCTGAGAATCTGTACTTGGCCTGTGCTGCATTGGGCCTGGGTACTTGTGGAATCGGCGCTTATGACCAGAGCCTGTGCGATAAAACCTTCCAGCTGGACGGCGAAGAGGAGTATACCATCTATAGCCAGAGCGTGGGTACCGTGCAAGCGAAGGACGCAGGCGCGGAAAAGGCTTTTTATAGCTTTGTGGAAGAGCAGGGCCTGTAAAGCGAAAAAGTTTTTGGGGCGCCTTTTTTCAAAAAGGCGCGACCTTAACCGGCGCAGCCGAAAAGAAAAACCAGTGAGCCGGGCGCACCAGCGCGAAGCGCTGTAGCCCAGCGAACGGCCCACTCGCAGGAACCGGACTAGAGCGGCGAGATGGGAAACGAAAAAGTTTCGCCAGCCTTTTCAAAGGCTGCAGGGTGTGGGACAGCGTCCCACGACCTTAACCGGCGCAGCCGGAAAGAAAAACTAGTGAGCCGGGCGCACCAGCGCGAAGCGCTGTAGCCCAGCGAACGGCCCACCCGCAGGAACCAGCCTGCAGCAGCAAAAACCCAGTATAAAGGAGATTCCATGAACGGCATCATCATCTTGGACAAGCCCAGCGGGTTCACCTCATTTGACGCGGTGGCCGTGCTGCGGGGCGTGACCCGTGAGAAAAAAATCGGACATACCGGCACCCTGGATCCCATGGCCACCGGCGTGCTGCCCATCCTGTTGGGCCGGGCAGCTAAGGCGCTGAATTTCCTCCCCGATACCGACAAGGAGTACCGGGCGGATTTCCGCCTGGGCGAGCGAAGGGACACCGGGGACATCACCGGTGAGGTGGTGGAGACCAGCACCGCTCCGGTGGAGCAGGAGTCCCTGCTGGAGGTCCTGCCCCGGTTCCGGGGAGAGATTCTCCAGGTGCCGCCCATGTATTCGGCAGTGTCCGTGGGGGGGAAGCGGCTGTATGAGCTGGCCCGCCAGGGGCTGGAGGTGGACCGTCCCGCCCGTCCGGTGACCATCTCCGCCCTGGAGCTTCAGACCTATGACCCCCAAACCCGCCAGGGAACCTTGCTGGTGCGGTGCTCCAAGGGCACCTATATCCGCACCCTCATTGAGGACCTGGCGAAGGCCGCCGGCAGCTGCGGCACCATGACCGCTCTGCGGCGCACCAGGGCTTGCGGGTTTTCCCAGGAGGACGCCCTCACTCTGGAGCAGCTGAAGGAGCTGGGGGCCCAGGGGAGGCTGGAGGAGATCCTCCGGCCCACAGAGGGCCTGTTCGGGGAGTACCCGGTGGTGACGGTCAGTCCCGCCCAGACTCGGCGGTTCCAGAACGGCGGAGGGCTGGATCTGGCCCGGGTGCGCAGGGCCCCCCGGGAGGGATTTTGCCGGGTCAAGTCCCCGGAGGGGACCTTTTTGGGCCTGGGAAAGGTGAACCGGGAGAAAGAGGAGCTGAGCTTTGTGAAGTCCTTTTTGGAACAGGGGGAAGGCCAATGAAAATCGTACATACCCTGGAGGAGTTGGGGCGGCAGGAGGCTCCCTGCTCCATGGCACTGGGGGCCTTTGACGGCCTGCATCGGGGGCATCTGGCGGTGATTCACGCGGCCTGCGCCCCGGGGAAGGACGGCCAGGTCTGGGAACCGGCTGTGTTTACCTTCCGGACAAGCCCCTCGGGCAACTGTGCGGTGCTCACTGGTCGGGACAAGGAGCGGATCTTGGAGCACGCTGGCATTGGTGTGCTCTACTCCCTGGACTTCCAGGAGGTGCGGGACTGGGAGGCGGAGGACTTTGTCCGGCAGGTGCTCTTTGACCGGTGCCATGCCCGGCGGCTGTGCTGCGGGGAGGATTTCCGGTTCGGCAAGGGCGCCAAGGGCGATGTGACCCTGCTGCGGCAGCTGTGCCAGGAGGCTGGGGTGGAGCTGTATGTGGTTCCCCCGGTCACTGACGGCGGGGAAAAAGTCAGCTCCACCAGGATCCGCCGGGCGGTGGAGGAGGGGGATATCCCCTTAGCCAACCGGCTGCTGGGCAGGCCCTTTGGGTTTTCCCTGGAGGTGATCCACGGCAACCACATCGGCACAGGCTTGGGTACGCCCACCATCAACCAGGCCATCCCCGAGGGATTTGTACTGCCAAAATTTGGTGTGTACGCATCTTGGTGCCGAGTGGGGGGACAGTATTTCTGCGGGGTCACCAACGTGGGGATCAAGCCCACGGTGGGCTCGGACACGGTGCTGGCAGAAACCTGGATGCCCGACTTCACCGGGGATCTCTACGGCAAGCGGGTACGGGTGTTTTTGCTGGAGTTTTTGCGGCCGGAACGGAAGTTTGGTTCCTTGCAGGAATTAAAGGACGCGATCTTGGAAAATGCCCGCCAGGCCAAAGCCGTGACCGGGCGGATTCCCCCGCCATATTTCCCCAAAACCACTTTACAAACCCCCTCTTCTATGGTAAAATAGCGAAGCTACCCGCCCCTCGGATAAGGGAGTCACCAACCCCTACCTGTGGAACGGGTGAATCTCAAGCGGCAATGCCGCAGAAAAGGTGGAATGTACCATGACTAAGACTGAAAAGACCGAAATCATTCAGAAGTATGCCCGCCATGAGGGCGACACCGGTTCTCCCGAGGTGCAGATCGCTGTGCTGACCAAGCGCATCAACGACCTGACTGAGCACCTGCGTCAGAACAAGAAGGACCATCACTCCCGCCGTGGCCTGCTGAAGATGGTCGGCCAGCGGAGAAACCTTCTCAACTACCTGACCAAGATCGACATTGAGCGCTACCGCGCTATCATCGCCGAGTTGGGCATCCGTAAGTAAGAGAAAAGCAGCGGGCTGTGGCTGCGGGCCTTCGGGCCGGCGTCACAGCCTTTCGCTCTATTTGGGCGGTGCTGTTTTACAAGCAAACCAGCCGGAAAAACCGGCCGGCTTGTTTCCTTGGAAAACAGGGCCGCCCTTTCAACAACCGCCCCGGCCCGCGCTGCCGGGGAGAAAGGAAGCTGTCATGTTCGAAAATTTCAGAGTGTTCGAAACTGAGCTGGCGGGCCGCCCCCTGGTCATCGAGACCGGAAAAATGGCTCAGCTGGCAAACGGCGAATGCCTGGTCCGCTATGGGGACACCGTGGTCCATGTGGCGGTCACAGCCTCCGCCAAGCCCCGGGACGGCATCGACTTCTTCCCCCTCTCTGTGGATTTTGAGGAGAAGCTCTATTCCGTGGGCAAGATCCCCGGCTCCTTCTTGAAGCGGGAGGGCCGTCCCTCTGAAAAGGCCACCCTCACCTGCCGTATGATCGACCGGCCCATCCGTCCTCTGTTCCCCAAGGATATGCGCAACGATGTGTCCATCGTCTGCACGGTCATGTCCGTGGAGCAGGACAACTCCCCTGAGATCGCCGCTCTCATCGGCACTTCCATCGCCCTGTCCATCTCTGACATCCCCTGGAACGGCCCTATCTCCGGGGTCAGCGTGGGCTTGGTTGACGGCGAGTTCGTCATCAACCCCAACGCCGAACAGCGGAAGGTCAGCGAGATGGCTGTCACCGTGGCCTCCACTGATGAGCGCATTGCCATGATCGAGGCCGGCGCCAATGAGGTCAGCGATGAGGACATGTACAATGGCATCATGGCTGGTCACGAGGCCAACCAGAAGATCATCGAGTTCATCAAGGGCATCCAGAAGGAGATCGGCAAGGAGAAGTTCTCCTATCCCTCCAACAAGCCAGAGCCCGGCATGTTCGAGGCCATCCGGGATTACGCCGAAGAGGCTGTCCGGGCTGCTTTGGACACCGATGACAAGAACATCCGGGACGAGCGCCTGAAGCCCGTCTATGAGGATGTCCACCAGCACTTTGCCGAGGAGTATCCCGACCAGGATGCCAAGATCGACGAGTGCCTGTACCTGACCCAGAAATACGTGGTGCGCCGCTGGCTGCTGGACGAGCAGAAGCGCGTGGACGGCCGCGGCATGGACGACATGCGTCCTCTGGCTGCCGAAGTGGATCTGCTGCCCCGTGTTCACGGCTCCGGCATGTTCACCCGCGGTCAGACCCAGGTGCTCACCGTGGCGACTCTGGGCTCCATCCGGGACAACCAGCTGCTGGACGGCATCGACGACGAGGAGTCCAAGCGGTATATCCATCACTACAATTTCCCGTCCTACTCTGTGGGTGAGACCAAGCCCAGCCGCGGCCCTGGCCGCCGGGAGATCGGCCACGGCGCTTTGGCCGAGCGGGCTTTGGTGCCTGTGATCCCCAGTGTGGAGGAGTTCCCCTATACCATCCGCCTGGTCAGCGAGGTGCTGTCCTCCAACGGCTCCACCTCTCAGGCGTCCATCTGCGGCTCCACCCTGGCCCTGATGGCTGCTGGTGTGCCCATCAAGGCCCCTGTGGCCGGCATCTCCTGCGGTCTGATCACCGAGGGCGACCGCTGGATGACCATGGTGGACATCCAGGGCATTGAGGACTTCTTCGGCGACATGGACTTCAAGGTGGGCGGCACTAAGAAGGGCATCACCGCCATTCAGATGGACCTGAAGATCCAGGGCCTGACCCCCGAGATGGTCAAGGAAGCTCTGGAGAAGACCCACAAGGCCCGGAACTATATCATCGACGAAATCATCCTCAAGGCCATCCCCGAAGTGCGGCCTCAGCTGTCCAAGTATGCTCCCAAGATGCTGTCCACTGTGATCCCTGTGGACAAGATCCGGGAGGTCATCGGCAGCGGCGGCAAGGTGATCCAGAAGATCTGCGCCGAGTGCGAGATCAAGATGGACGTGGAAGAGGACGGCCATGTGTTCATCTCCGGCTTGGATCTGGAGAAGTGCCAGCGTGCTCTGGACATCGTGGACACCATCGTAAACGATCCCGAGCCCGGCTCCTACTACAATGGCCGGGTCACCCGGCTCATGGACTTTGGCGCCTTTGTGGAGATCGCCCCCGGCAAGGAAGGCCTGGTGCATATCTCCCGCCTGGACGTGAAGCGCACCGAGAAGGTCACCGATGTGGTGAACGTGGGCGATATCGTCAAGGTGAAGGTGCTGGAGATCGACGATAAGGGCCGGTTGAACCTCTCTCGCCGGGATGCTTTGATCGACCTGGACGGAGCGGTGCCGGAGAACGACATCTCCGAGGGTCGTCCTCCCCGCCGGGAGCATGGCGACCGGGACCGGAATCGTGACCGCCGTCCCCGTAGAGAGCACCACGATAAGTAAACGGGAAAAAACGTAAAAGTTTTTGATCAAACTTTTTTCAAAAAGTTTGCGAGGTGTGGAGCGGAGCTCCACGACCTTAAAAGGCGCAAGCTGGAAAGAAAATACAGCTGCACGTTCCGCATGCGCCCGTAGGGCGATAGGAACGGGCAGCGGACCATTTTTGCTATGTTAAAAAAGGACACCCGAGCCAAAAACTCGGATGTCCTTTTTTGTTTCCCATTTCCGTTGTATTCGCCTCGGTAATATGGTAACATGGAACCAGCACTCTAAAAATCACGGAAAAGGAGCAAACTCCCATGACGTTTCAAGATTTCTTCCAGCAGGTGAAAAATGGGCTTATCAATGCCGATGTCTCCACCGTATCTGATCCCACCAGAATCCAGGTGAATATCACCGGTGAGGCCGGAGGTACCTTCTATGTGGAGATCAAAGGCGGTAAATTGGCTATCGAGCCCTATGAGTATCACGACCGGGATGTGGAACTGACCATCTCCGACGAGAATTTCCAGAAGATCATGGAAGGAAGACTGGATCCCGTGGCTGCCTTCACCTTCGGTAAGCTGAAGGTCCAGGGGGATATCGGCAAGGCTTTGGAATTGAAGAAGCTGATTAAGTGAGAGTTTCAACAGAAAGGAGCGTCCCTGTGGAGAAAAAAGCCCTCATCGCCATGAGCGGCGGGGTGGATTCCAGTGTGGCTGCCCTGCTTTGCCAGCAGCAGGGCTTTGACTGCATGGGTATCACCCTGGCTCTGACCGACAACGAGGATCGGGGAATTCCTCGGGAGAAGACCTGCTGCTCCGTGGACGACGTGGCTGACGCCCGGAGCGTGGCCTTCCGCCTGGGGATGCCCTTTTATGTGTTCAACTTTAAGGACGCCTTCCGCCGGGAGGTGATGGACCGGTTTGTCCAGGACTATGAGCAGGGCAGGACCCCCAATCCCTGTGTGGACTGCAACCGGTATATCAAGTTCGGAAAGCTCATGGCCCGTGGGGAGGAGATCGGCTACCCCTATGTAGCCACGGGCCATTACGCCAGGGTGGAACAGGATCCGGATACCGGGCGCTGGCTGCTGAAAAAGGGGCTGGATCCCCAAAAAGATCAGAGCTACATGCTCTACGCCCTGACCCAGTGGGAGCTGTCCCGGCTGCTGCTGCCCCTGGGAGGCCTGACCAAGGACCAGGTCCGGCAGCTGGCGGAGGAGCACGGTTTTGTCAACGCCAGGAAGCGGGACAGCCAGGATATCTGTTTTGTGCCCGATGGGGACTACGCAGGCTTTATCCGCCGCTGGACCGGTCATGACTTCCCTCCCGGGGAGTTTGTGGGCACCCAGGGGGAGGTTTACGGCCAGCACAAAGGGATTATCCACTACACCGTGGGCCAGCGCAAGGGATTGGGGTTGTCCTTTCCCCAGCCCATGTTTGTGAAAAAGCTGGACGTGGACCGGAACCAGGTGGTTCTGGCAAAGGGGGAGGAGTTGTTCTCCCGGGAGGTGGTTGCCCGGGATATCAACTTGATCTCTCAAGAGAGCATCGAGACACCCCTGCGGGTAAAGGCTCGGGTGCGTTACCGTCAGGTGGAGCAGCCCGCCACCGCCATCCAGACAGGGCCGGACGAGCTGCGGGTGATCTTTGACGAGCCTCAGCGGGCCATTACACCGGGGCAGTCCTTGGTGCTGTACGACGGGGATACCGTGGTGGGCGGCGGTAAAATCGTGCCCAGCGATCAAATTGTGGCTAGCGGCAACAGAGAGCCGCAGGCAGAATGACAATGGAAAGGGAAGGGGCCGGGCGCAGCCCGGGAAGATTATGGAGCTGAAAGACGCGGAGATTTTAGTGGTCAAGGTGGGTACCTCCACCTTGACCTATGAGAACGGAAAGGTGAATTTGGGTCGGATGGAGCAGCTGTGCCGCACGCTTTCGGACCTGCAGAATTCCGGAAAGAAGCTGGTGCTGGTGAGCTCCGGCGCCATCGGCGTGGGCATGGGCAAGCTGGGGCTTCCCAAGCGCCCCGAGGAGACGGAGAAGAAGCAGGCTTTGGCTGCTATTGGTCAGTGCGAGCTGATGTTCCTTTATGACAAGTTCTTCGGGGAGTACAATCACACCGTGGCTCAGGTGCTGCTCACCGCCGATGTGGTGGATTTCCCCAGGGGCAGACAGAACGTGCAGAACACCTTTGGGGAACTGCTCTCCATGGGTGTGATCCCGGTGGTCAACGAAAACGACACCGTGGAGACCCAGGAGTTGGAGGGCAAGAACTTTGGCGACAACGACACGCTGTCGGCAGTGGTGGCAGGACTTTGCGGCGCCCAGGGATTGGTGATCCTCACGGACATCGATGGCCTATATGACAGCGATCCTCGGAAGAATCCCCAGGCCCAGCGGATCGCCCGGGTGGAGGAGATCACCCCAGAGATCGAGGCTCTCGCCGGCGGAGCGGGTTCCAACCGGGGCACCGGTGGCATGGCTACCAAGCTGAAGGCCGCTAAGATTGCAAAAGAGCGGGGTATCCCCACCGCTATCCTCAGCGGCAGCGATTTGAGCTGTCTGTACCGCCTGATGAAAGGGGAGAGCGTTGGGACTGTGTTCCCGGCGTAACTGAGAGAAACAAGGAGGCGTCAGTATGACCATCACCGAAATGGGACGGCGGGCCAAAGAGGCCGCCCGGGTTCTTGCCACGGCAGGGGCTTTGAAACAGCAGGCTTTGCTCCATGCCGCCGATGCCCTTTGGAGCCGCCGAGAGGAGATTTTGGCAGCCAACGCCCAGGATCTGGAGGCCGGAAAAGCTGCAGGCATGTCCCAGGCCCTGCTGGACCGGCTGGCCCTGACCGAGGGCCGCATCCAGGATATGAGCACTGCGGTGAAAGAGGTGGCTAAGGCTCCCGATCCGGTGGGCCGAGTGCTCTCCGGCAGCGTGCTGGAAAATGGGCTCCAGCTGCAAAAAGTCACCGTGCCCATGGGGGTCATGGGTATCATCTATGAGGCACGTCCCAACGTCACCAGTGACGCCGCCGCCCTGTGTGTCAAGGCCGGCAGCGCGGTAATTCTCCGGGGCGGCAAGGAGGCGCTGAACTCCAACCGGGCGGTGGCCCAGGTGCTCCGGGACGCCTTGGAAGAGACCGGCCTGCCCGCCGACTGTGTCCAGCTGGTGCAGGATACCAGCCGCCAGTCCGCCCAGGAGCTGATGACCCTCACCGACTACCTGGATGTGCTGATTCCCCGGGGCGGCGCGGGTTTGATCCGCTCTGTCAAGGAGAACGCCAGGGTGCCGGTGATCGAGACCGGCGTGGGCAATTGCCACGTCTATGTGGACCAGTCCGCCGATTTGGACATGGCAGCCGAGATCATCTTCAACGCCAAGTGTTCCCGACCCTCGGTGTGCAACGCCATCGAGACCATCCTGGTCCATGAGAAAGCAGCCCCCGCCGCATTGCCTAAGATGAAGGCGCGGCTGGAAGAAAAACAGGTGGAGCTGCGGGGCTGTGAGCGGACCAGAGCCATCCTGCCCGGGATCACCCCCGCCACTGAGGAGGATTGGTCTACCGAATACCTGGATTATATCCTGGCAGTGAAGGTGGTGGATTCCCTGGAGGAGGCACTGGAGCATATCGGGCGGTATTCCACCGGCCACAGCGAGTGCATCGTCACCCAGGATTACACCGCCGCCCAGCGGTTCTTTAATGAGGTGGACGCCGCCGCCGTGTATGTAAATGCCTCCACCCGGTTCACAGATGGAGGCCAGTTCGGTCTGGGAGCGGAGATCGGGATCTCCACCCAGAAGCTCCATGCCCGGGGTCCCATGGGCTTGGAGCAGTTGGTCAGCTATAAATTCTTGATTCGGGGAAACGGCCAGGTGCGGTAAACGCAAAAGTTTTTCGGGCGCCTTTTTTCAAAAAGGCGCGACCTTAACCAGCGCGCAGCGCAAAGAAAACACCAGGGGCAGACGGCGGGCCTGCCGAAGGCAGTAGCCGTCAGCCCTGGCCCGTTTCCAGAAGTCGCCCCAGGAGCAGCAAGCTAGGAAACGCAAAAGTTTTGGTCAAGCTTTTTCAAAAGCTTGCAGAGCGCGAGACAGAGTCTCGCGACCTTAACCAGCGCGCAGCGCAAAGAAAACACCAGGGGCGGACGGCGGGCCTGCCGAAGGCAGTAGCCGTCAGCCC
>OBYM01001372.1_pt1 | contig 10513 bp, 8 predicted proteins | sample 1538191 | NCBI WGS metagenome assembly OBYM01 (sample SAMEA2580165, study PRJEB22360) | human gut metagenome | biome: human gut; feature: human-associated habitat; material: faeces | place: Denmark | collected 2008/2010 | reverse complement strand
GTAGCACACAGCCCTTGGAGAGGGGCTCTAATAACTACTACTCTATAATACAAGGAGAGGGGACTGACGCAGGAGCAGGTGAGAGATATTCTGGGAATTCCAGAAAGATCCGTTCAGGCTTACGAGGCAGGAGTACATCAAGCTCCGGCAACAAGATTGGCGCAATTTGCAGAACTGTATCAATGTACAGTCGAAGAACTTCTTGATAAAAATTTCCCGATCAAGTAAAAAGACTAATGAAAAATAAAGGAGGCTGGTGCATTGGCGCCGGCCTCTTTTGCTCGCTCGAGATCTAGTAAAAATCGATAAAACAGAGAGCCTTTGCTTGGCAAAAATGAAGAAGAATATTTCCTGAAGGAAGAAAGGGGCGTATTTCCTTTGCGGTTTTTGATAAATAACATTGAATAAAGCAGAAAAAAATGATAAAATATACTAGTTAAAGTATATCCAAACCTTTGGTAAAAGCGACATGGAGGGAAATCAGCTTGGGTTTTAGAAGGTGGAAACTGCCGCAGGCAGATCCTGACAGGGTAAAAAATTTAATAGACCATACAGGAATGCCGCCGATTGCTGCGCAGATTTTGGAGGGACGCGGCGTTTCGAAGCCGGAACAGGCAAAGGCCTACGCTGGTTTTGACCGGGAAGCAAAGATGCACGACCCGTTTTTGATGGCGGACATGCGGCAGGCGGTGGAGCGCCTGGCACGCGCGGTGGAGGAAGGTGAACAGATTGCTGTTTACGGCGACTACGACTGCGACGGCATCACCGCAACCGCTATGCTTTACACCTATCTGGAGGATTTGGGAGCGAGGGTAATCTATTACATCCCCGACCGCGATCAGGAGGGCTATGGGCTCAACCGCAGCGCACTGGATTTTTTAAAGGAGCAGCAGGTCGATTTGGTGGTGACGGTGGACAACGGGATTTCCGCTCTGGACGAAGCGGAGTACGCAGCCTCGATCGGGTTGGATCTGGTCATCACCGACCACCATCAGCCGCGTCCGCAGCTGCCCAAAGCCTGCGCAGTGGTCGACCCGCACCGGCAGGATTGCCCTTACCCGTTTAAGTACCTGTGCGGCGCAGGGGTGGCCTTCAAGCTGATCTGCGCGATGGAGGGGGATCTTTCCGGTGAGGAGATGATCTGGCATTTTGGCGAGCTGGCGGCCATCGCGACGGTGGCGGACATCGTTGAGTTGACCGGAGAGAACAGACTGATTGTCCAGAGAGGATTGGAGTGTATCTCCCTGGGCGAACAGATTGGCGTGAAGGCGCTGATCGAGGCGGCGGGAATGGATGAGCACAAAATCGATTCCACCGCCCTTGCCTTTGGTGTCGCGCCGCGCATCAACGCCGCGGGCAGGCTTGGTCAGACCGACCTTGCGATGGAGCTGCTGCTCAGTGACCGGCAGTCCCAGGCGGACGAGCTGGCGCACCAGCTCAACGAGCTGAACAATCAGCGCAAGGCGCTGGTGGACAAAATCTACTCGGAGATTGTGACAAAGCTGTCCCGTCATCCGGAGATTCTGCGGGACAGGGTCATCGTTTTGTACGGTGAAGGCTGGCACCACGGCGTGATCGGCATCGCGGCGGCGAGGATTGTGGAGGAATACTGCAAGCCCTGCATCCTCTTTTCGATTGAAGGGGAGGAGGCGCGCGGCTCGGCGAGAAGCGTGGAAGGATACTCGATGATCGACGCGATTGCCCGGTGCAGCGAACTGCTCACCCGCTATGGCGGACACAATCAGGCGGCGGGCATGACGCTGCGGACAAACGATCTGCCGCAGTTTATCCAGCAGCTCCAGCAGGATGCCAGGGAGCATTTTGACATCATGCCGGTCGAGCAGCTGCAGATTGACGCGGTGCTGACCGCGCAGCAGCTGACGCTGGACACGGTGTACGGTATGCAGGCGCTGGAACCATTTGGCTGCGGAAACGAACTGCCGGTCGTCGCGCTGCTGGGATGCAGGGTGGACGCCATCGCACCGCTGAGTGAAAACCGCCATCTCCGTCTAAAATTCACCTATCAGGGAAGACAGCTGCAGGCGCTTTATTTCAGGATGCCGGCGGACCAGTTCCCGTTTTTCCCCGGGGATGTGGTGGATATTGCGGCAAACCTGGAGGCCAACGAGTATAATGGAGAGAAAAGCCTCTCGATTAAGGTGAAGGATATGCGGCTGCACGGGATCAATCAGGAAAAGCTGATTGTAGGCCGGCAGTATTACGAAAAATATTTGCGGGAGGAACCGTTGGATGAAAAAATCCGCCAGTACATCTGTCCTACCCGGGAGGATGTGGCGATGCTCTACCGCTTTTTGCGGCAGTGCGGTTCATTCCCATTTGGGTACGATATGCTCTGGTGCAGGCTCAGGAGGATCAACTACTGCAAGATGATGATCTGCATCGACGTGATGGTCGAGCTCGGTCTGGCAGAGACGGTGCCGGGAGCGGTCAGAGGGCAGCAGATTCTGCGCCTGCCTGCAAGGGTAGCAAAGACACAGCTGGAACAGTCCAGCATTCTCAGACGATTGAAGGTTGGTGAATAGGATGCATGCGTTTGAAGATTTAATGACTGCTTTGAAGGAAAGCAACAGACCCTATGATTTTGACAAAATCACCGAGGCATATCAGTATGCCTCCAAAGCGCACGAAGGGCAGATGAGGCAGTCCGGAGATCCCTATATTACCCACCCGATTGCCGTCGCCCAGATTCTGGTGGAGCTGGGAATGGACACAGAGACCATCTGTGCCGGCCTGCTGCACGATGTGGTGGAGGACACCGCCTCCACGCTGGACGAGATTAAAAAGCGCTTTGGGGCGGACGTAGCCCTGATGGTGGACGGCGTCACCAAGCTGACCAAGATGACCTACTCCAGCAAGGAGCAGCGCCAGGCGGAAAACGTGCGCAAGATGCTGCTGGCGATGGCCAAGGACGTGCGCGTCATCATCGTAAAACTGGCCGACCGGCTGCACAACATGCGCACCGGCGAATACTGGAAGGAGTATAAGCGACGGGAAAAGGCGCTGGAGACGATGGAGGTCTATGCTCCGCTGGCTGACCGCCTGGGTATCCGCTCCATCAAGGAGGAACTGGAGGACATCTCGCTGCGCTTTCTGGACCCGATTGCCTATGAGGAAATCGAGCGGCTGCTCAAGCTCAAAAAGGGTGAGCGGGAGCAGTTTTTGGAAAACATCCAGGAGAAGATCAAGGCCCGACTGGAAAAAGAGGGCATGAAGTTCTTTTTGCAGAGCCGGGTCAAGAGCATCTACGGCATCTACCGCAAGGTGTACATGCAGGGCAGAAACTTTGACGAGATTTATGACGTCTATGCCGTGCGGGTCATCGTGGATACCCCTTACGAGTGCTACGCGGTGCTGGGCATCATGCACGACGAATTTACCCCGATCCCCAAGCGCTTTAAGGACTACATCTCCACGCCGAAGGCCAACATGTACCAGTCGCTGCACACCACCGTTCTGGATAAGGAGGGCGGCGGAATCCCCTTTGAGATTCAGATCCGAACCTGGGAGATGCACTACACTGCCGAATACGGCATCGCCGCTCACTGGAAGTACAAGGCGGGCATCGAGAAGAAGGATAAACTGGAGGAGCGCCTGGCCTTTGTCCGCCAGCTGCTGGAAGTGCAGCAGGACTCGGGCGACGCGCAGGACATCGTACGCTCGATCAAGTCGGACATCGCGCCGGAGGAGTGCTTTGTCTTTACCCCAAAGGGCGACGTTATCAACCTGCCGACCGGCGCCACCGTTATCGACTTTGCCTACGCCATTCACTCAGAGGTCGGCAACCGCATGACCGGCGCCAAGGTGGACGGCAGGATTGTGCCGCTGGACTTTAAGCTGGAGACCGGTATGATCGTCGAGATCATCACCTCCAAAGGCCCAGGCAACGGCCCGAGCCGAGACTGGCTCAAGATTGTCAAGACCAGCGAGGCGCGCACCAAGATCCGCTCCTGGTTTAAAAAGGAGCGCCGGGAGGAGAACATTGCCACCGGCAAGGAGGAGCTGGAGAAGGAGTTTAAGCGCAACCTCATCAACATCCCGGAGGAGGATTATGAGGAGTTCATCCTCAACATCGCCCGCCGCCAGCACATCAACACGCTGGACGATTTTTATGCGGCCATCGGCTATGGCGGCGTGCTGCTCTCCCGCATTATGCCGCGGGTCAAGGAGGAATTCCAGAAAAACTACCGCTCCGCTGCCGAGGAGGATAAGAAGGCGGCGCTGGCCGCCCAGCCGACCGCTCCCAAAAAGCCGGGCAAACCGACCAGCGGCGTCATCGTCGAGGGATTGGACAGCTGCCTTGTCAAGTTTGCCAAGTGCTGCAATCCGCTGCCGGGCGACCCGATTGTCGGATTTATCACCCGCGGCTACGGCGTCTCGATCCACAAGCAGGACTGCGTCAACGTCATCAACGCCCCGAAGGAGAACGAGGGCCGCTGGGTGCACGCCGAGTGGGCTTCCAACGTCACCTCCGAGAAGTTTAAATCGACCATCGACATCACCTCCCAGCCGCGTGACACGCTGCTGGCGGACGTCACCATCCTGCTGAGCAACATGCACATCCCGATGCACGCTCTGGTTGCCAAGGAGAGCAAGGACCATTCGGTCATCCTCATCCAGGTAACGGTGGAGGTCAACGGTGTCGATCAGCTCAACTACCTGCTCAACAGCCTGCGCGCCATCAAGGGCGTGGAGGATGTCAGAAGGACCATCCAATAAAAATATAAAAACGGAGAATAGAACATGAGAGCATTGATTCAGAGAGTAAGCCACGCCAGCGTCACCGTCGAAGGGGAGCGCGTGGGAGAGATTGAAAAGGGACTGTTGGTCCTGCTGGGCGTCGGCCCGCAGGACACCGAAAAACAGGCGGATTTCCTGGCCGAGAAGTGCGCAAATCTGCGCATCTTCACCGACGAGAACGACAAGATGAACCTGTCGCTGCTGGACATTGGGGGAGAGATGCTGGTGGTATCCCAGTTCACTCTCTATGCCGACTGCCGCAAGGGAAGACGGCCTTCCTTTGTGGGGGCGGCTTCCCCTGCAGAGGCGGACAGGCTGTATGAATACTTCCAGCAGAAGGTCAGGGAGATCGGCGTCAGCAAGGTGGGGCACGGCAAGTTTGGCGCCTCGATGCAGGTCGAGCTGCTCAACAACGGGCCGGTGACCATCATGCTGGACACCGACGAGATTATGCCGAAAAGATAGCGGCGGCAGAGGGAGGTTATCCAAGATGAATCTGGAAATTATCCACGTTGGGCTGTTGGGCACCAACTGCTATGTTACCTGGGACGACAACAAAAATTGCGTCGTGGTCGACTGCGGCGGCGATGCCCAGAAGGTGGCGGATTTTATCAACGAGCGCGGCTTTACCCCGACCCATCTGCTGCTGACCCACGGTCACGGAGACCACATGGGCGGCGCGGCGGACCTCAAGGACCTTTTTCCACAGATTCAGATTGTGCTGGGGGAAAAGGATTTGGAGATGATCGGCGACGGGGAAAAGAGCATGTCCAACGCGGTCGCGCCCTATGCCCGCCCCTTTGTTCCGGATATTCTGGCCAAGGATGGGGACAGGATTGTCAGCGGCAGCATGACCTTCACGGTGATGGAGACTCCCGGCCACACCAGGGGCGGCGTTACCTACATCAAAAACAACGAGCTCTATTGCGGGGACACCCTGTTCCAGGGCAGCATGGGCCGCACCGACCTGTATGGAGGCGACGATGCCGAGATGTTTCAGTCGCTCAAGCGCCTGGGCTCGCTGCAGGGTTATTACAAGGTCTTTCCGGGCCACGGCAGCGCGACCAACCTCGATGACGAAAAGCTGGCCAACCCCTTCCTGCGCCGGGCAATCGCAATGGCGTAAAACTGCTAAAGTCCAAAAAAGTTTACAGCTTTTCGTAGAACTATTTTTACATAACATGCTACTATATCAGTGGAGGCAACTCCGCTGCAGACCACATTTTACAAGGAGCAAAAACAGCAGATGAAGATCAGAATAGTTGGACACAATATGAAATATGAGGCGGAGTGCATCACGATGCTGTTTTTCCCTGACGAGAAGATTGTCACGACCGAGTACCCTGCCGATACCGAGTTCCCTGAGCAGGATGAGGAGGACTTCATCGAAGCCCGGCAGCAGCGCGGCCTGATGAAGGTGACGCTGCACCTCAACGGCAGGGAAACTTCCCTGTGCCGCACCGTCCTGTCCAACCCGCGCACCCCCTATGAGGAAGCCGAATACATCATGAGCGACATGATGTTTACCCTCCTCTGTGAGGCGACCGGCACCCATCCGGCCTGGGGAATGCTGACCGGCGTGCGGCCGATCAAGCTCTTCCACAAGCGCCTGGATGCCGGGATGAGTCGGAAGATGGTGGCGCGGGAGTTTGCGCAGCGGTTTTATGTCACCGAGGAAAAGATCGACCTGGCGCTGCAGACCGCCCACAACGAGGCCCCGATTTTAAAGGAGGCCACCGACGACACCTACAGCCTGTATATCTCGATCCCATTCTGTCCTTCGCGCTGCAGCTACTGCTCCTTTGTCTCCCACGACATCACCAGCAAGCGCGCCAAGGACATCCTGCCGGTCTATGTCGACCGGCTCTGTGAGGAACTCTGCTGCATTGCGCAGAAGATGGCGGGCACAGGGCTGGCGCTCACAACCGTCTATTTTGGCGGCGGCACCCCGACCATCCTGTCGGCCGGGCAGCTGGATCAGATCTGTACGGCGGTGGAGAAAAACTTTGACCTCTCCCGTTTAAAGGAATATACGGTGGAGGCCGGACGCCCGGACACCATCGACCGCGAGAAGCTGCGGACGCTGCGCCGGCACCGCGTGACCCGCATCAGCATCAACCCGCAGACGTTAAACGACGAGGTGCTGGCGGGCATCGGCAGAAAGCACACCGCCCAGCAGATCATCGACTGCTTTGAGATGGCGCGGGAGGAAGGCTTTGACGACATCAACATGGACCTGATTGCCGGGCTGCCGGGCGAGACGGTGGAGAGCTTTAGCCGGACGGTCGACCGGATCATCGCACTGAACCCCGAAAACGTGACGGTTCACACCCTCTCGATCAAGCGCAGCGCCAACTATGGCACCAGCTGGGAGGAGCGCCTGAAAGCCCTGCAGCTGGGCGAACAGGTAGGGCAGATGGTTTCCTACGCGCAGAAGGCGCTGATCCAGTACGGCTGGCAGCCATACTATCTGTATAAGCAGCGCAACACGCTGGGCAACCTCGAGAACACCGGCTACTGCAAGCCGGGGTATGAGGGCCGGTACAACATCTACATCATGGACGAAACGCAGACGATCCTGGCAGCGGGCGGGGGCGCGGTGACCAAGCTCAAATCCAACCGCACCGGCAAGCTGGAGAGGATCTTCAACTATAAATACCCGTTTGAATATGTCGAGTACTTCGACGAAATCTTAAAACGAAAGGACAAGGTGGTGGATTTCTTTGAGAAAAATAGACCCCTTCCACTACGGGAGGATTGAGAAGGATGAGGTCAATCAGCAGGCAGTGCAGAATTATTTTCAGCTGATCGACGAGGCGGAGGCGTTTTATAACGCACAGATCCGCCGGGTGGTGGAGCAGATGGGCGGCGGACAGGACCGCGCGACGGTCATCTGCCTGTCCGGGCCGTCCGCTTCGGGCAAAACCACCACAGCGCACACCCTGGCAAGGCACTTTATCAGCAGCGGCAGGAAGGCAATGGTCATCTCGCTGGACGATTTTTATATGGATACCGAGCAGACACCCTTAAATCGTAAGGGTAAGCCGGACTTTGAAAGCATCTACGCGCTGGATATCGAGCGGATCAACCGCTGCATCAAGGAGCTGATTGAGCAGGGACGGACCAACATCCCGATCTTTGATTTCCACGTCCGCAAGCGATTGGAGGGGATGGAGCGGGAGATTGTGGCGGGCCCGGACGATGTGGTCATCATCGAGGGGCTGCACGGCCTGAACCCGCTGCTGACCCAGCTGGTGGGGGAGGATAAGGTGACCCGCATCTTTGCAAGTGTCCGCTCCCGCTTTACCGACCACGACAGAGTTATTTTAACCCCGCAGGATGTGCGCCTGATGCGCCGCATGGTGCGCGACCGCTTTACCCGCAACACCCTGCCGGAGGAGACAATGGCGATGTGGGAGGAGGTGTGCGAGGGCGAATCGGCCTACATCAATCCCTTTCGGGACAGCGCAGATTTTAAGCTGGATACCACCCTCGACTATGAGCCGAACATCTTCCACAGCTTCCTGCTGCCCTTTCTGGAGGACCGCAGGGGCATCGCACCGGAGCACTACCGCAAGCTGGACGATCTTTACCAGCGGCTGGATGAATTTTTTGACATCAACAACACCGACGCCATCCCGCAGGGCAGCGTCATCCGCGAATTCATCGGGCCAAAACAGACACAGGATCAGGCGGACGCCTAACGATAAAACGACAATTGAACGAGAAAGGGGCAATCTAAGTTATGAGTATCAATTCCTTCAATTCCCTGTTGGACAAAGCGATCTCGGTCGCCAACGTAGCGGGCAAAAAAACCGAGGAGATGGTGGAGGCTTCCAAGCTGAAGATTCAGGAAGTTTCGGTCAACGCCGATCTGGCAAACTGCTATGAGAAGATCGGCTCGCTGGTTTACAGCAGCAAAAAGTTTGGCGCGGACAACGAGCAGGAAATCACACAGCTGATTGCGCAGGCCGACGAGCTGCTTGAACAGCTCTCCCAGCTGCAGGCTAAGCGCGAGGAGATCCGCAAGGTAAGAAAGTGCCCGAACTGCGGCGCTTCCTGCGCGACCGATGCGCACTTCTGCTCCCGCTGCGGCATGGTGCTGCACGAGGAGACCAGCGTGGTTGTCCCAGAGGAGGTTCAGCAGTCCGGGGTACCGGAGCAGGAAGCTCCATCCGAGCCTGAAAAGCAGGATGAAGAACCACTGATCGAAGAGAAACTGTAATGCAACCAAAAGCAGCTGCGCTCCGGGGAGGGGTGCAGCTGCTTTCTGCTATTTAGAGGAGAGGGAAGAAATGCAGGTAAGTATTTGTATGTCGCAGGTGCAGCCGATGCTGGATTGGCTGGAAGCGCTCGCAAACGGAAGGGAGGACAAGCAGACTTTGGACCGGATGCTGGACAGTGAGGACTACGACTTTGAGTTTGCGCGGTATCAGCAGCGGGTGACCCGGCAGGAATTCCGGGATTATCTGCTGCACCTTCCGCAGATGCGGGAGGAGGAGATTGCAAACCAGTCGCTGCGGCTTCACCATTCGCTGTGGAAGGATGCGCTGGAACATCCCCAAAAGTACAGGGAGGGATTAGAGCGCCTGCAGCAGGTGCTGTCGGCCGGCTTTCAGCAGGAGACCAAGGAGCTTATGGAGCGCTGCTACGGGCCGGTGGAGATGGGAGCGGTCAAGCTGGTGATCACGCTCGGCATCGGGCAGTCCTTTGGCTATCCGTACGGGGACGGGATGCATATGGACTTTCTGCAGCTGGTGGGGGAGGACTACATGAAGGATTTATCACCTGTCTTTAACCACGAGCTGCACCACATCCTCTTCAACCGCCTGTTCGGTGAGGGGGACGCAGAGACGCTGGAGGGGGGATTCTGCTTTTTCCTGGCGGGAGAAGGGCTGGCCATCAAGTTTGCAAACTTTGCTCCGGGGAAGCTGTCCTGCTTGCTGTGTCCGGAGAGGGCCAACGAGGGTTTGGACGAGCGGAGCATGGAGGTGCTCAACGGGGATTTTGAAGATACCTGGAAGCGGTTTGCCGATACCATCCGTCAGCTGCGGCAAGGGCAGATGAACGGAGAAGCGCTGGAAAGGGAGATGGAGGAATACTGGCTGAGCCCCTATCTGGACCCCGCCCATCCCGGGGAAAGGCTGCTGCAGAGCCGCGCCTACAGCTTTGGCAACGAGGTGTGGGGGAGCATCTATGATGCTTTTGGGCGCGAGGTGATGCTGGACACGCTGCGCCATCCCGATCGCTGTGTCGCTGTTTTTTCTGCGGCCTGCCGGAAAAATGGACAGGCGCAGTACGCAATTGAGGACGGCGAGGAGCAATTTCAATAAAAGAAGAAGGAGGGAAGGAGATGACCCCACAAATGCTGCACGCGACGCTGTCGACGGGGCAGATCACCATCTGGGAGGACCGGTTGGATGTCACCCCAAAAATGCCGCAGCAGATGCTCGACTGGCTGCGGCGGGAGGAAGGGCTGCGGGCTTGTAGTTTTGAGGAGCTGGACCGGGAGATGCAGTACCGGCTGCTCAGCCATCAGGATCGCTGCCGGGAGATGGAGCTCCCGCAGCCGGACTACGGAGCCTACCGCTTCTTTGTGCTGCCGCGTGGGCCAAGGACGGAGTTCCTCTATGAAGAATATGAGTGGGACGCCGATTACCAGCCGGTCACCCTGTATGTTTGGCAGTCGGAGGACGGCTGGCTGGACTGCAACTCCGCCTTTTTGCGGGTACGGCTCGAACTGCTGGCGGGTATC
>OBYM01001365.1_pt1 | contig 10541 bp, 9 predicted proteins | sample 1538191 | NCBI WGS metagenome assembly OBYM01 (sample SAMEA2580165, study PRJEB22360) | human gut metagenome | biome: human gut; feature: human-associated habitat; material: faeces | place: Denmark | collected 2008/2010 | reverse complement strand
CGGGACGAGCCGTTGGCGCGGTTGGCCCCGCGGGCGGCCAGACCGCCGATGGCGTAGCCGTCGAGATCCATCTCAGCGATCTGCTTCATGTGCTCCACGCGCAGGTCGGCAAACGTACAGCCCTGATTGATGCCGAACAGCAGCTGATCCGGGTTGACCGCCTTGCCCTCGTGCTTCAGACGGGCCATCTCGGCCTTGCAGCGGGCCAGCCAGCGAACCGTGCGGTCGCAGCTTGCCTTGGAGTAATCGTGCTGTGCAGGGTTCTCCACGCACTCGTCAAAGGCCATGGCGATGGTCGAGCCGAGGTTTGCTTGGATCTGCATACTCTCTTCGGGGCCCATGAAGATGCGGTGGCCGTCCAGATGGGAAGCGAAGGTCACGCCCTCCTCGGTGATCTTGCGCAGCTTGGAGAGGCTGAACACCTGAAATCCGCCGCTGTCGGTCAGGATGGGGCCGTTCCAGCGGGTGAACTTGTGCAGACCGCCCATGTCGGCCACCAGCTTGTCGCCGGGGCGCAGGTGCAGATGGTAAGTGTTGCAGAGCATGACCTGTGCGCCGATGTCCTTGAGGTCCTGCGCAGACAGGCCGCCCTTGATGGCACCCGCCGTGGCAACATTCTGGAACGCGGGAGTCTGCACCGTGCCGTGCACGGTCTTGAACTCGCCCCGCCGGGCGTCGTGCTCCTGCTTGAGGAGCTTGTATGTGGTCAAAGAAGGCATGGTATCGTTCCTTTCTGTGCACGGAAAACAGCCGTGCAGCCTTACTGAAAAGCCTGTGACGCAGACTTATCAACAACAGAATGAATTGGTGACAAGCAAAAGAGCCCCACGTGGGGCTCTTTTGTTCGGTAGTGCGCCGCATATTCATTCTAACAGATATGTCGGCGGATTGCAACCGGTTTTTTCGAAGGCAGAGAGGGTTAGTCAAAATGCTTCTCAGTCATTTCAAGCGCCGATGCGATGACAGCATCCATATCGTAATATTTATACTCGCCCAGACGGCCGCCAAAAATCACATTCGGCTCTGCGTCGGCCAGCTTTTTGTACTCCGTATAGAGTGCACCGTTCTTCTCATCATTCACTGGATAGTAGGGCTCGTCACCGGGCTTCCATTCAGAAGAATACTCACGGCTAATGATCGTTTTTGGCAAATCGTTCCCATTTTCATCTTTGCCAAACTCAAACCACTTATGCTCAATAATGCGGGTCCACGGTGTTTCGCGGTCGGTATAATTGACCGCTGCGTTTCCTTGAAAGTTCGGCTTGTCCAGCAGTTCGTTCTCAAAGCGAACAGAACGATATTCCAGCGTACCCAACTTGTAGTCAAAATAAGCGTCGATAGGTCCGGTATACACAACCTTTTCAGCCAGTGCATCCAGTTCTGTCTTGTGTTCCAAATAGTCTGTGCTGAGCCGCACCTCAATGCCGTCCAGCAGGTTGGCCACCATTTTGGTGTAGCCGCCCACCGGGATGCCCTGATACAGCGCGTTGAAGTAGTTGTTATCAAAGGTCAGGCGCACAGGTAGGCGCTTGATGATAAACGCAGGCAACTCCTTGCAATCGCGGCCCCACTGTTTTTCCGTGTAGCCCTTGATGAGCTTTTCGTAGATATCCCGGCCCACCAGTGAGATGGCCTGTTCTTCCAGATTCTGCGGTTCGCCGGTGATTTCTTTGCGCTGCTCCTCGATTTTGGCAGCCGCTTCTTCCGGCGTCACCACACCCCACATCTTATTGAAGGTGTACATATTGAACGGCAGGGAGTACAGCTCACCCTTATAATTTGCCACCGGGCTGTTGGTGAAACGGTTGAACTCCGCAAACTGCGTGATATACTGCCACACTTTTTTATTATTGGTGTGGAAAATGTGGGCGCCATACTTGTGCACATTGATGCCCTCGATGTTTTCCGTGTAGACGTTGCCCGCAATGTTGGGGCGCTTGTCCACCACCAAAACAGACTTGCCGTGGGCTTTTGCCTCGTGGGCAAAGATGGCTCCGTATAAGCCGGAACCGACAACTACGTAATCGTATTTCATTGTTTTTTCCTCGTTACTGTTTCTTTTTAAAAATAACAAGCTTGCTGGCCACATAGTTCAGGATAATCACCAAAACGTTTGCAGCAGCTTTTATCACGACATCATTCAGGTGCAGCATATCTACAAAAATAAACATCGCTGCCCAATCCACAACGCCCGTCGCCAAACGGCAGGCGAAAAAAGATACCATTTCTTTTCCGATCTCGGCGGGCGTTCTTGCTTCGCTGTGAAAGACCCATTTTCGGTTTGTTACATAAGCAAACAAAACTGCTGCAACCCAAGCCAAAACTGTGCTCATCATGACCGAAAGCCCCATCGGGTGAGCCGTCAGCCAATAAACCGCAATATTTACAACTGTTGTAAGCACACCGAAGATGGCATAGGGAATGACATCTTTGTATTTGTTATAAAATGATCTTAGCTGCATTGAGTCAGTTCCTTTTTACTTAAGTCTTCTTCTGTTTCAGCAACGATATATATCGGACGATGCTTTACTTCCAAATAAGTTTTAGCGAGATATTCTCCTGCAATACCCGTACACATCAGCTGTACACCACTACAAAGCAGAATAATGCAAACCAAACTTGGCCAACCAGAAGTCGGGTCGCCAAACGCCAGCGCCCGAACGATGACAAAAACAATTCCAATGAATGCTAACGCACAAAATGCCAAACCAATGCAAACAGCCAACAACAGTGGCGCAGTAGAGAAACCTACAATTCCTTCAATGGAGTACTTGAATAATTTCCAGAAGTTCCATTTGGTAGTACCCGCTACTCGTTCAACATTTTCATACGGCAGCCATTTCGTCCGAAAGCCTACCCAGCCAAAGATACCTTTTGAAAAGCGGTTGTATTCGCCCATTGAAACGATAGCGTCTACCATTTTCCGTTTCATTAAACGGAAATCGCGTGCACCGTCCACAATATCTGCATCCGACATTTTGTTGATAATTTTGTAAAAGCACCGGGCAAAGAAACTGCGAATGGGAGGTTCACCTTTTCTATCCACTCGTCTGGTAGCGACACTGTCATATTCTCCTGTCTGCAGTGCTTTATACATTTCCGGCAACAGGGATGGCGGGTCCTGCATATCAGCATCCATTACAGCGGCATAATCACCTGTACAGGTTTGAAAGCCTGCATACATAGCGGATTCTTTACCAAAATTCCTAGAGAACGATATGTACCGAACCCGAGAATCCTTTTGAGCAAACGACCGAAGGATATCTAGGGTTTTATCTTTTGAACCATCATTAACAAAAACAAACTCAAAGGCAACATTATAAACTTGAGCCATTTCTGCGGCAACTTTACAAATTTCTTTGTAAAATATAGGAAGTGACTCCTCCTCGTTATAGCAAGGGACAATACAAGAGATTTTTTTCATTTTTAACTCCTCCGCCAGTTATTCCAAAGTATAAATTACTGTGTAATAATCGTATGTCCGCGTATAGTGAGTATAGGAAGTGTTTTTCAAAATTTCATCCAGAAGAGCAGATTTTTCATCGTCTGTATAATGATTGTCCGCTGGAATCGCCACACAAACTTTATCGCTTGGGTCAGCACGCTCATCTAATATTTCTTGGAAACGATTTAGCTCAGCATCATTTAATGCGCGGATTTCATTCATATCTATGTAAACGTTTATTGCTTGTAAAACGTTCCACCAACCATCTGCTCTATTGATGATTACACAATCAGCATTTTGAAGACTTTTTGCGTTGCTTATTTGGTTTTTATAATCCAAGTATGCCCAGTCAATTCCATTTGTGAAAGTACTAAGCAATGCAATTGCAAGCGCTATTACACAGCAAATCAATTGATATGCCTTTTTATGAAGTACCTTCGCAAAGAAACACCCTATCAGCATCGCAACAACTGGGAACACAGGATAAATATACCGAACATTTATAATTTCTGAACCCTGAACTGCTACATAGAAAAATGCTGCACTGGCGATTAATGCGGTCACAATTAACAATAAATTTTCAGTAAGCCTTAAGCAAATTTGCTTTTCCTCAAATGCCAGTTTCTTTAAGGTGAATCGAACCTCACAATAATGCTCTTTTTGAGTTACTGTTAAGTTCGTGGCCCAAGTGATAACTTTACAAACTGCACAAGCTAAAAGTACGAAAAGAACTGGTTTTGCTATACCTGCAAACAATTCTTTGTTAATCATTTCGTCATACAGTCTGAATTTTTCAAATGTAAATTTGCCGATAGAGTCTGTTGCATAATTGCCGCGATAACCGCCTAGATGATACTTCATTGTCGCTGGAAAAATCACCAATGCCATAATGACACCAGCCCAAAGCGAAGCTGCATATCCTACAAATAGTTTGAATCTTTTGCTTGCCAGCATATAGATGCAGATGCACGCACCAAAAACTGCTGCAAAAATATAAAAATAATACTGTGTAAGGCCGCCAAGACAAATTAAAAGAATTAGCTCCAAAGCGTCAAGTAGAACATAGGAAGACTTATCTTTCTTCCATATATGATAGGCAATAACCGCGAGTATTTGTACAGTTTGCAGCATGTACATCCGAATTAAAACAACATTGCTAAAGCAAGACGCTGACAATCCCCAAAAGAGCAAAACACTAAACGCCGTAATCCGAGATTTTGTAAGATTGAGGGTAATGTAATATAAGAGAAAATCAGCTACCAACAAAAACAGCACATTGAGCAGTATACCCGGAAACGCGCTATACACTGTGTTCGGAAAAAATGCACACATTAGGTGCAAAAGACAGTAATATAGTGGTGGATGAACATCTTTGGCCTGATTCGCAAATGCAGCTTGAAATGAAAAAGAACGACTAGTATCAAATTTTATATAGTTGCGAAAATAAGAATTATCTTGCCATGCAATCATAAGATCGGGCGATTCCCCTGGATCAATAAAGGCAGTTGTTTCAGAATTTGCAAGACCATAGCTGTAGACCTCATCTGTAAATAAGTATTGCTTTTGATATGCAATATACAAACAAACTATCGCCTGTATTGCAAAAATAATTAACAGCAGTGCAATGGTTCGTAAACTCTTGGAGTGTACATCCTTCATGAAGTTATCCTTCTTTGTTCAAATCCAAATACTTTTTCCAAAACTCTTCTGCTTGCAGCCGACCAGCTTCTTCCCCAAATTTGTGGAATGCCTCATCAAACTCCCGATTGATTTTGCATGCCTCTTTGAAGAGCAGCCACAGATAATGAAGCGTTTCTTTCGTGTCTTTCTCCGTGATAAAGGCTTTCTGGCTTGTAACGTCATACTGCATCACACGCTTTGCACGGTAGAAATTGATGGGACGGCAGAGAAAACATACGTCCTTTCTCACAGGAGTTTCGACAACTGCTCAATAGCGTGCTTTTCATCATTTCTATGGCTTCTACTCGAAGTTGTCAAACGTCTTGCCACTCGGAATGCACCGAGTTCCAGCGCCAGATAAATCATCTTCTCTTTTCTGGATAGCGCTCTCCTGAAAATGTAACATGACTCTGCAAATCCAAAATTCGAATTCAGGTCAGACTTCGTTTTCTTACAGTATTCTCTTGCGAATTCTGGCCGGATTTTCTTTAACGCCCACAAGTGAGTTTTAAATTTTGTAATTTGGAGATAATCCAACTGATTTCTATCGGAACACTTTCTAGAAAAAGCATCCAAATACTCAAAAATCCGAAAGTGAACATACAGTCGCTCATCATCCGCTGCCACATCTTGTCCCGGACGCTGCATCCTGTAATAGTAAAGGTATTCAGGAATTGCAACCACAGAACGAGCTTTTTCTAATGTTTCGACTTTGAATGGAAGGTCATCAAATCGTGGAAGATCTAAATAAAAATGAATTTTACTGCGCTGAATCAAATCTTTCGAATAGATTCCTCGCCATATCGCTACACGTTGATTTGCAATTAGCTCATTGATTTTTACGGGGTCTTCAGTTCCTTCGTTATAGGGCCATCCTAAAGGGTCTTCTACTTCCATTGTTTCACCAGTGGATTCGTATAATTCGTTATAACCGCAATAGCTGATCTCGTAGCTACCTGTAACTGCACGAGTTAATAATTTTCGAAACATAGAAGGATCGATATAATCATCTGGATCGATAAATCCGATATAATGTCCTTTCGCGTGTTCCAGCCCATATTGACGAGCAGAAGCACAACCACCATTTTGCTTGCGGAGGAGTTTGATTCGCGGGTCCGCTTTTGCGTATTGCTCTACAATTTCAGAGCAATTATCAGGTGACCCATCATCCACAAAAATATATTCGATATATTCTGCTTTCCATGCTGTGGTAGTTTCTATGCATTTGGGCAAATATTTTGCAACATTATACATCGGGAAAATAACGCTTAACTCAATATTATCACCGGTTGGTTTCTCCCAATGCAAAACTTCATTGCGTTTCTTATAAGATAAAATATGAATTTCATCCGATACTTTACGGTATTTTTCCCAAATTGTAAACGCATTCATTTGGTCTTTGCATAATGAACCAATCAAAAATTTGGGTGCCATCGCAACATAGGGCAAGATTTCTTCATTTTTTGACAGCGAGTCAAATACTAAAGCAAACTCTGTGGACGATGGTGAATAATTCAACAATTCTTCACGATTTATTAAGCAAATTTCTTTTGGAAGGGTACCTGGCTCTTCGTAATGTGCTACTTCAAGAAAATTAGAAAGATTCTTTTTTTGCTCTTTTGTAGAAGTAAAAATCAAAAGTTTCTTCAATGGTTGAAGTCTACAAATATCTGCAACAAGGTCTGTTTTGCTTTCGGTGCCGCAAAGCAATATAACTTCTTTAATTTCTGGATGTGTGGATATATACCATGCGATTTGATTCATACTGTTTTGTCCTCACTTTCTAAGCAAGCGCCGCCGCACTTTTTTGCATACATCGACAAGATGGTAATTTCCAAATACCTGATATCCGATTGGCTTACGGAGCAAACTTAGCATCATCCATAATCCATGGTGCTGCTGCCCAAACATTTCTTTATAGGTACGTACATATTTCGAAGGAATTGCACAGCACAATTTACGTGCCTGCGGAATCATCTTCTTCATGACTTCTGGTTTCGAAACATCAAATGCCCAGCGAGTAAAAGACATCATCATATCAATGATGTAGGAGACTTCGTCCTTTCGCCAGTTGTTTTCTAATGCATACGTAAGCGTTTTGGCGAAAACTTTTATCGTATCCAATCTTGATTCGTCTGAAAGAGATGTTATCTGGTTACCAGAACTTACTCGGTATACAAATCCACAGTTTGGTACTGCAATGCAATTACGTGCCCAGTAAAACAAATAAAAATGCGGGAAGACGTCTTCCCATTTTACACCTACGGGGAATTCGAAGTTGTGGTTCTTCAGAAAGGCGCTCCTCCACACAGAACGACAAATATTAGCCTCCAAAGAATACATTTCAGGATGTTCTCTCGGAGTACAAATATGATTTTGTGCAAAGATGTGTTCAAGAATAGGTTTATCCATCCACTCCGTGAATTGCATTGTAGCCATGCTATACACAGTCGGAGTCATAAAAATAATATCTGGCTGCTCGGTTTCTCTCATAAGAGCTTCATGGAGTCGTTCTGCGGTGCGAGGCATCCACCAGTCATCACTATCTAAGAATGCAATAAAATCAGTTGTCACCAACTTCATTCCACTGTTACGAGCAGCACCAAGTCCTTTGTTTTCTTGATAAAAATATGTAAATTGCTCAGGATAATCATGTGCATACTTTTTGGCAACCACGGCACTATTATCTTTTGAACCATCATCTACTACAATTACTTTGAAGTCTGAGTATGATTGATTCAATAGGCTGTGGAGGCACTGCTCAATATATGCTTCCACATTATACATGGGGACAATGACTGTTAAAAAAGGTGATTTCACTTTTATATTCCTCCTATTACTCCATCGAAATTCCGCGCTGATCAAGCTTTCGCATACGCGTCGCAGACTTCTTTGGTATCCCCCACCATTTGCACGGTACCGTGCTCCAGCCAGACGACCTTCGAGCACATCTCGCGGATCTGTTCCAGATTGTGCGAGACGAACAGCACGGTCGTGCCGCCGCTCATGAGTTCCATCATTCGCTTGCGGCTCTTCTCCTGAAAGTTTGCGTCGCCCACCGAAAGGATCTCGTCTACGATCAGAATTTCCGGCTGTACCTCTGCCGCAACGGAGAAAGCCAGACGGGCCAACATACCGGACGAATAATTTCGGATGGGCATTTCGATGAAGTCGCCCAGTTCGGAGAACTCTACAATCTCATCATACTTTGCTTTCAGGAACTCCTCACTGTAGCCTAGGATCGCACCGTTCAGATAGATGTTTTCCCGGCCGGTGAGGTCAAAATCGAAGCCGGAACCAAGCTCCAGCATGGGGACGATATTGCCGTGGGTCGTGACCTTACCTTTTGTCGGCTCCAGAATGCCGGAGATCACCTTCAGCATGGTACTTTTGCCCGCGCCGTTGTGGCCGATAAGACCAACAGTCTCGCCTTTTTTCACAGTAAAGGAAACATGGTTCAACGCGGTGAAGTCCTGAAATGCCAGCTTACCGCGAAGGGCGGTGGTCACAAATTCCTTCAATGACAGGATGCGGTCTGTATTCATATGGAAGCGCATCGTTACGTCATTTACTTCGATCATCGTTTTGCTCATAATGTTCCACCTCCTTTACAAATACAGCACAAACTTGTTCTGAGTCTTTTTGAATACCAGCGCACCTATCAGCAGTGCGGCCAGTGCCATCAGTAGACACTGCACATAGACCACCGGGTCCGGCGAAACACCGCCCAAAATACAGGTGCGCTCCGCTTTGATGATGTGGTACAGCGGGTTGATCTGCAGAACGAACTTGAACTGATCCGGAAGAATCGTCTCCGGGTAGAACAGCGGTGTTGCGTACATCCAGATCATGCTGATAACATTCCAAAGGAATTGCACATCCCGGAAGAAGACCATCGCCGCCGAGAGCAGCAAAACCACACCCAGCGTGAAAAGGATCAGACAGACCAAAAAATAGAGCGCCAGTAACGCCGCTTTACGGAAATGAACGCCCGTAAACATTGAAACAATGATCAGCGGGATCAGAGAGATCGCCAAATTGACCACCGAGGACATCACGCGCGTAAGCGGATAGATATACTTCGGCATATAGACTTTGGTAATCAGGCCGGAGTTGCCAATGATCGACATCAGGCCCATGCCACAGGCTTCGTTGAAGAAGTTGAACGAAACGATACCGACGAGCAGGTAGGCCGGGTAGTATTCAATGTCCGACTTGAAGATGGTCGAAAAGATAAAATACTGCACTGTCATCGTCAAAAGCGGGTTTAAAAAGCTCCAGAACACACCCAGTACAGAGCGCTTATATTTGGTTTTGAAATCGCGGGAGACAAGTTGTTTGATGAGGAATCGATATTTTTTCACTGCGAGTATTGCTTCGGCCAGAATATCCTGTCTGCCGCGCTGGTAGCGATTCCATGCAAATACCAGCACTGCCAGCAATACCGCGCCAACAATACTCACCAGCTGCCAATAATGCAGTCCCGCGCGGATATAATCGGTACCCGCCGTGCTGAAACACAAGAGACCGGTCGTTTGCTCTCCGTTCAGCCAAAGACCGCCGGTTGAAGGATTTGCTGCATCCATCAGCGGGGAGACCGCCTCACCGGGAGCGGAATCGGCTGTAATATGAAGCGCCAGCTCAACACCCGGCAAGCCCTCTATGGGCTGCTGCGCATAAATGGTTGTTGTGCCGCCCTCTTGGATATCCACCGCAGCAAATTGGCCGCTCATAAGAACTTCTCCAGTATCGGTCCGCAGAAGCTCTACGGTGACAGTGCCCGCATTGGCGCGGTAATAAGTTCCCCACAGCACGGAAACGGAATCCAGACGCTGTACACCAGTCATAAAGTACTGCGTCACATCGCTGCCCTGATACAGCTCCACCGTTCCCGCAGTCGCTGCTGGCATTTCCTGCTCTCCTCGCGACTCCCGATAAATCAGTTGATCGCCTGTCAGAAAGTAAAACAGCACAACGAATGCACAGTAAAACGCAAAGATTCCGATCAGCACACGCTTCAAAAATCGGGGGTTTTCTTGCATTTCTTTCAATTTCTTCGTCTTTATATATTCTCTGTTTTGCATGAATTTGTTCTCTCACTCTCTTATAGTTGATTCCGCATCATTTCGTGTTCCCGCAACGTATTCCACCTTTGGGGCAAAGCCAACCCCGCTTATCATCCCTTGGAACAACACAACGAGGCGTTTCAATCGATGGTCTTTTGCGGAAAGCAAAATCTGCGTTCCGTGCTCTCCGCAACGTGCCAGATAATAGCAGATGCCTTTTATGCCTTCCTGTCGGTAGGTATAGTTTTCATTCCGGTATGCGTACCAATATCGGTTGATACGCTCAATATCATCCAATGCCAGATTGCTACCGTTATTGTTTTTCATGGCATGAATCACTTGGCTTTGCC
>OBYM01001360.1_pt1 | contig 10560 bp, 10 predicted proteins | sample 1538191 | NCBI WGS metagenome assembly OBYM01 (sample SAMEA2580165, study PRJEB22360) | human gut metagenome | biome: human gut; feature: human-associated habitat; material: faeces | place: Denmark | collected 2008/2010 | reverse complement strand
GCTCGGCGCATCCCCCCATGACTCCGGGTGCGACGTTTTTTAATTCAGTCTCCGTATCCCATGGGGTTCTGGCTTTGCCAGCGCCAGGAGTCCCGGCACATATCGGCCAGATTCTTCTCGGCAGTCCAGCCCAGGATTTCCCGGCTCTTGGTGGGGTCGGCATAGCAGGTGGCGATGTCGCCGGCCCGGCGGCCCACGATCTCATAGGGGACCTTCACGTTGTTGACCTCCACGAAGGTTCTGACCATATCCAGCACGCTGTATCCGACGCCGGTGCCCAGATTGAACACCTCGCAGCCCTTATGCTCCACGGTGTACTTCACGGCGGCCACATGGCCCTTGGCCAGGTCCACCACATGGATGTAATCCCGGACGCCGGTGCCATCGGGGGTATCGTAGTCGTTGCCGTAGACGCTCAGGTGGTCCCGGCGGCCGATGGCCACCTGGGTGATGTAGGGCATCAGGTTATTGGGGATGCCCCGGGGGTCCTCACCCATTTTTCCGGAGGGGTGGGCACCGATGGGGTTGAAGTAGCGCAGAAGGCACACGCTCCACTTGGGGTCGGCGTGGCTCATGCCGGAGAGAATTTGCTCCGTCATGTACTTGGTCCAGCCGTAGGGGTTGGTGCAGCCGCCGGTGACGCTGGTCTCCCGCAGGGGCATTTCGTTGGTGGCGGTGTAGACCGTGGCGGAGGAGGAGAAGATGATGTTCTGCATCCCCACATCCCGCATGACCTTGGTCAGCACCAGAGTGGAATTCAGGTTATTATTATAGTATTCCCAGGGCTTTTCGACGCTTTCGCCCACGGCCTTCAGCCCGGCGAAGTGGATGACGCAGCCGATGTCGTTTTCTGCAAAAATTTTCCGCAGCAGTTCTTCGTCCCGGACGTCGCCTTCGTAGAAGCGCAGGTCCTTGCCCGTCAGCTCCCGGACCCGGTCCAGGCTCTTGGGGTTGGCGTTGCACAGATTATCCACGACCACGACGCCGTAGCCGCTGTTCAAAAGCTCCACGCAGGTGTGGGAGCCGATATAGCCGGCGCCGCCGGTGACCAGTACATTCATGGGGATTCCTCCTTCAAATCGCCGGATATTCCGGCCCATTTCAAGCGTATTGTACCCCAAGCGGCGGCAAAATGCAAGGGGAAGCGGCGATTCCCTGCGGATTTTTCTTGCTATTTTCGGGATTCGTCATTATAATAGAGCATGAGAAATTCTCTTTGCGGACAGGGAGGCTTTTATGGAAGAAAAAAAGCGGCTTCTGCTGCTGACCACCGGCGGGACCATTGCTTCGGTGCCCGGAGCGGACGGCCTGGAACCCAAGCGCTCGGAGGTCATGGAGCGGGAGGTCAACCAGCTTCGCACCTATTATGACATCACCGTCCGGGACGTTCTCTGCCTGGACTCCTCCAATATTACGCCGGACCAGTGGCTTCTCATTGCCGAAAGCATTTTCACCCTGCGCAGCGGTTACGACGGTATCGTCGTGTCCCACGGCACGGACACCATGGCCTATACGGCCTCTGCCGTGACGTTCCTGCTTCCCGACATTGATGTGCCGGTGGTGTTCACCGGGTCCCAGCTGCCCCTGGCGGATGTGCTCAGCGACGGGCCGGACAATCTCCGGACGGCCTTCGCCATGGCGGCCTCCGGGAAGCCGGGGGTGTTCCTGGCCTTCGACCGGAAGGTCATGCTGGGCTGCCGGTCCGTGAAGCTGCGGGCCACTGGCTTCAACGCCTTTGAAAGCGTCAATGCCCGCTATGCGGCCACCGTTACCGGCTTAGGGCTTCGGGTGGATGAGAGCGTCCTGCCCAGACGCCGGGGGGAGGCAAAGCTTTATACCCGCATCAGCTCCGACGTGTTTCTTCTGAAGCTGACGCCGGGACTGTCCCCGAAAATTTTCGATGCGCTGGTGGACATGGGCTACCGGGGCATCGTCATGGAGGCTTTCGGCCTGGGGGGCGTGAACATCCTCCATCGGGGGCTGGACGGCATCCGGAAAGCCGTGGATGCGGGCATTTCCGTGGTGGTCACTACCCAGTGCCTTTATGACAGCGCCAACCTGGGGGTCTACCAGGTGGGCAGCAAGCTGCTGGAACTGGGGGTCATTCAGGGCCGGGACATGACCACCGAGGCCGCCATGACGAAGCTCATGTGGGCCATCGGCCAGAATATGGCCCCGGAGGAGATTCGGGTGGTTTTCGCCCGGAGTCTTGCCGGGGAAATTGCGGAAGAATAAAGAAATACCAAGAATAGAAACGAAAATACAAGAAGGAGGGAACCTATGGACCCTATTTATGTGACCGGGCATAAGAACCCGGATACCGATTCCATCGTGGCCGCCATGGCCTATGCCGCCCTGCGCAACGCCGTGGGGGACCGGGAATATGAGGCCGCCTGCCTGGGCCATGTGTCCGACGAAACCCAGATCGTGCTGGACAAGTTCGGCTTTGCACCCCCCAAGCGCATTTATAATATGTACACCCAGGTCCGGGACCTGGAATTTGACGTGCCGCCCTTTTTAAGCCCCGCCGTGACCGTGGGCCGGGCCTGGGACATTCTCTGCCAGCAGAAAAGCATTACCGCCGTGCCGGTGGTCAACGACGACGGCACGTTGTTCGGAATGCTCTCCCGGGAGGACGTGGCCAGCTACAACATGACTCAGGTCAGCACCGGGGCATTGGAGGAAGTGCCGCTTTTCAACGTGCTTTCCGTGCTGGAAGGCAAAATTCTCAACGACGCCGGGGAGACCACCGACACCGTGGCGGGGGAAATCGCCATTGCCTTGCCCCAGAGCCGGGAAAATCTGCTGTTTTCCGGGAAAAATAACATTGTCCTCTGCGGTCATCAGCCGGATATGATCCAGCGGGCTTTGCGCATGAACGTGAACACCCTGGTGCTTTGTCAGGCGGAACTGGGGGAGGATTTCCGGCACGAGCCCACCGATACCTGCATTATTTCCACCCCTTATGACGCCTATCGGGCCGCCCGGCTGCTGTTCCAGTCAGCCCCCATCGGCCGCATTTGCCGGACCGCCGACCTGGTGTGCTTCCACTTGGAGGACCGGGTGGACGAGGTCCGGGCCCAGGTTTTGAAGCACCGTGCCTCCTGCTATCCCATTCTGGACGAGAACGAAAAGGTTGTCGGCGTGCTGACCCGGTATCATCTGCTCCAGCCGAGGCGGAAGCGGGTGGTGCTTGTGGACCACAACGAGGCTGCCCAATCCGTCCCCGGTCTGGAAGAAGCGGAAATCCTGGAAATTATCGACCACCACCGGCTGGCCGACATCCAGACCACCGGACCCATTTACGTCCGCAACGAGCCGGTAGGCTCCACCAATACCATCATTGCCAGTATGTTCCAGGACCGGGGTCTGATGCCCTCGGAGAATATGGCGGGCATGATGGCGGCGGCCATTCTCTCCGACACCGTCATGTTCAAATCCCCCACCTGCACCGACCGGGACCGCCGGACCGCCGAGCGGATGGCCCGGATCGCCAACGTGTCCCTGGACGAGCTGGGCCGGGAAATTTTCTCCGCCTCCGCCGGGAACAAGACCGTGGAGGACCTGTTCTTCACGGACTACAAGGAATTCCACATTGCGGGCCATAATCTGGCCGTGTCCCAGATCACCTGCGTGGACAGCCCCAGAATGCTGGAACGGAAGGATGAGTTCCTGTCCCTCATGGAAAAGACCGCCCGGCAGAAGGGCTTCTCCATGGTCATTCTGATGCTCACGGACGTGCTGCTGGAAGGCACGCAAATTATCTACTGGGGAGACGACGACGTGATCCGGCAGGCCTTCAACGTGGCCCCCAAGGATAACACCGTGTTCCTGCCTCAGGTCATGAGCCGGAAGAAGCAAATCATTCCTACTCTGTCCGCTATGTGGGGCTAAAAATATGGGCTTTTCCACACTGCTGGGCAACGAACGGCTCAAAGAAAATCTGACCCGTTCCCTGAAAAAAGGCCATATTTCCCACTTTTATCTCATTTCCGGCCCGGAAGGCTCCGGTAAGCATACGCTTGCCCACCTGCTCGCCGCCGCCATTCTATGCGAGGGCACCGAGCCGCCCTGCATGACCTGCCACGCTTGCCGCCGGGTATTGGAGGACATCCACCCGGACGTCATTTGGGTGGAGGACAAGGACAAAAAGACCGTCACCGTGGACCTGATGCGCCAGGCCCGGGCCGACGCCTTCATCCGTCCCAACGAGGCGGCTTATAAAATTTACGTGATTCCCAGAGCCCAGGATATGCGTTTGGAAGCTCAGAACGCCTTGCTGAAAATCCTGGAGGAGCCGCCGGAATACGCCGTGTTCCTGCTGCTGACGGACAATCCCAACAAAATGCTGCCGACCATCCGTTCCCGCTGCACGGCGCTGAATCTCAACGCCCTTCCGGAGGAGACACTGCGTTCTGCTCTGCACAGGGAGTTCCCGGAGGCGGCAAAGGAGACGCTGGAAAGCGCCCTGGAGCGGTCCGGAGGCTTCCTGGGCCAGGCCAAGGCCTTGATGACCCAGGCGGAATCCCCTCAGACGAAGCAATTCGTGGAGGTGTACCTGACCGGAAAGGACCGGGAGTATGCCGAGCTGCTCTGCCCCATGGAAAAATGGAAGCGGGACCAGCTGGTCCAGGAACTGACCGCCTGGCGGGCCTTGCTGGCCGATGCTTTGCTTGCCCGTGGGGGAATGCGGGCATCCTCTCCCCTGGCGGCGAGGATCGCCGAAAAACGCCAGGGCGGCGACCTGCTTTCCGCCGTGGACGTGCTGCAAAAAGCCATTGACTACACTCAGGGCAACGTTTCGCCTGCCGCCGTGTGCGGCTGGCTTTTCTTCGCCCTGCGAAAATAAAGGAGACATTCATGGAAGAACAAATGGAAAAAGAACAGCGGCAGGTGGTGGACGTCCAGTTCCGCCCGGGCCAGAAGGTCTACTTTTTTGACCCCAACGGCCTGACCCTTGCCGCCGGGGACCATGTCATTATCGATACTGCCCGCGGTGCGGAATTCGGCACCTGCGCTTCCGGCATCCATAAGGTGGATGCGGCCACGCTGGTGGCCCCCCTGCGGCCCGTGCTGCGGAAGGCCACCGCCCGGGACGAGCGCATTCTGCAGGACAATCAGGCGAGAGAAAAGAAGGCCTATGCCTTCTGCCAGGAAAAGATCGCCTATCTGGGGCTGGATATGCAGCTGGTCAGCGCCGAGTGCGCCTTCGACGGCAGCAAAATTCTTTTCTTCTTCACCGCCGACGAGCGGGTGGACTTCCGGGAACTGGTGAAAATGCTGGCCTCGGCATTTCACACCCGTATCGAGCTGCGCCAGATCGGCGTCCGGGACAAGGCGAAGATGGTGGGAGGCCTGGGCATCTGCGGGCGGCCCTTCTGCTGCTCCAGCTTTTTAAGCGATTTCCAGCCGGTGTCCATCAAAATGGCCAAGACCCAGAATCTGAGCCTGAACCCTACGAAAATTTCCGGCACCTGCGGGCGGCTGCTGTGCTGCCTGAACTATGAGCAGGCGGCCTACGAGGACCTCATCAAACGCTCCCCCAAGGCGGAATCCTTCGTGGATACTCCGGAGGGCCGGGGGACCATCACGGAGGTGGAGCTGCTGCGCAGCCGGGTGAAGGTCCGCATGGAGGAGAACTCGGAGACAATTTCCACCTTCTCCATCGACGAAATTGCCGTTCTGCGCAACGGCCGGGCCAAAAAGACCGACCCGCCCATCCCGGCGGACCTGGCGCCCATTTCCGGTTCCGGCAAGCGGCCGAGACTGGCTCCCACCACGGAGACGGCCCCGGTGCTGGAGGCCATCCGTTTCCGCTATTCCACGGACACCATTGCCGAGGAGCAGGCGGAGGAGCAGGAGTCGGTAGCCGAGCCGGTCCGGGAGCCGAAGGGCGAGGAAAATCGCAACAAGCGCCGCCGGAACAATCCCCGGAAGGGCCGCACCGGTGTGGAGCCCTCTGACGAGATGCCCAAGCCGGAGAAGAAGCAGTCCCAGAACAAGCCGAAGAAGCCTGCCGAGGGCAAGCCCCGGAAGCAGGAGGGCCAGAAGCAGGGCCGTCCCAAGCAGGACCGGAAGGCCGGGCAGGACAACGGACAGAATCCGGCTCAGGGAAACGGGCAGAATGTTGCCCAGGGCGGCCCGAATCAGACCGGGGAGGGGGAAGCCCCCAGAGCGCCGAGAGGCGAAAACCGCCGCCCCCGCCGCCCCTATAACCGCCGCCCCAGGAACCAAAAGGCCGAAGGAAGCGGAGAATAAGAAAGAAAAAACTCACCCCCATGGGGTGAGTTTTTTAGAGAAAAGAGAAGAGTGAAAAGTGAAGAGAAAAGGAAGAATAAAAATTTTTCTCAGAAGCAGGGCGTCGGTTCTTCTGAGGGTAGCCTTCCCCTGGGGGAAGGTAGCTCACGCTTGTGTGAGACGGATGAGGGGTGGGACGCAGTATCGTCGATGAATGGTAGGGGCGGCGGCATGCCCCGCCCGCACGAATTCCATACGCAGAAACAGAGTGGCGTAAGCCTCCCGGCGTGTAGGGGCTGCGCGGGGCACAACCCTACACAGGGGAGCCTTTTCTCTGTCCCTTTAACCTCTACGTCGTTTTTTACTGCTCAGTTATCGTCAGCTGGCGCATCGGAGCGTGCCGCCACCCCTGCAAAGTTTCGCCGGAGGTGCATATAAGAAAAAACCCCGTTACCGGGGCTTTTTCGCTAACTTCTTATAGAGCCGCACCAGGCGGGGGCGGTTATAGCGCTGGATGAGCATGAAGGGGAAATTGCCCAGGATGCACAGCGCGTAGGCCACCCAGCCCCAAGGGCCGGGCCATATCCGCAGCACGAACAGCGATGCGATCATCAGCGCAAAATGCACGAACTCCGCCACGCAGGACTCCTGGATGAGCCGCCAGGTGCTTTCCGCCGTAGGCCGTCCGGCCACCTCTTTCCGGACCATATCCGGGCAGATTTTGCTCATGTCCGGTACCTTGTCCTTCCAGCTCTGAATGCCGATGGCCTTGTAAATCTGCCCGTCCTTTTCCCATTTCCAGGGCTTGTAGGGGAACCGCTCCGGGGCAAACCAGGCCCTCGGCAGGGCATTGCCCAGGTAGTGGGAGGCGATGCCGATGCCTGCCACATACAAAATACAATACAGCAGTCTCATGGACTACCTCCCTCTTTTTGACACTAAATTACCAATGAATTATGAACAAATCATGAACAAACCGCCGGAATCTTGCGATTTTTAAAATCCATGCTATAATATTCGAAAATCCCTGTAATGAGGACGGAATGTCATGAAAAAGATGCTCTTTGTAATGAATCCTTACGCCGGACAGCGCCGGGCCAACCGGTATCTGGCCGATATCCTATCGATCTTCAACCGGGCCGGTTACCGGGTGGAGGCTTATATGACCGGCGCCCGGGGCGAGGCCACGGACATCGTCCGGCAATATGCCCCGGAAATGGACCTGGTGGCCTGCTGCGGCGGCGACGGCACCTTCAACGAGACCGTCAACGGCCTCCTGCACAGCGAAGTCAACATCCCCGTGGGCTATATCCCCGCCGGGTCCACCAATGATTTCGCCGCCAGCCTGGGCCTGCCCACCAACATTTTGCAGGCGGCGGAGGCCGTCGTCACCGGGGAACCCTCCGATCTGGACGTGGGCAAATTCGGTGATCGGTATTTTTCCTATGTGGCCTCCTTCGGGGCCTTCACCCGGACCAGCTATGCCACCCCCCAGAACGTGAAAAATGCCCTGGGCCATGCGGCCTATATTCTGGGGGGCATTTCCGAGCTTTCCCAGCTGCGCACGGAACACGTCAAACTGCAGCTGGATGATGAAATCGTAGAAGACGATTTTCTCTTTGGTGCTGTCAGCAACTCCACCAGCGTGGGGGGCGTTTTGTCCCTGGACCCCAAGCAGGTGGACCTGCGGGACGGGAAATTCGAGGTGCTGCTGCTTCGTTCCCCCAGAGAGTTGGGGGAGCTGTCCGAGTGCATCCGGGCTGTGCAGACGGCAGAATATAACTGCAAAATGCTGACCTTCACCCCCGCCAGCCGCATTACAATCTGGGCCAATGCCGGGATGCCCTGGACGCTGGATGGGGAAATGGAGCCGGGCCACGAGGAAGTGACCATCGAAAATATCCACTGCGGACTGAAAGTGATGTGCAAGCCATGCTGAATACCACACTCTGCTATATCACCCGGGGCGATCAGGTGCTGATGCTTCACCGGGTCAAGAAGGAAAATGACCTGAACCACGACAAGTGGATCGGTGTGGGCGGAAAATTCTTAGAGGGCGAAAGCCCGGACGACTGCCTCCTGCGGGAAACGTGGGAGGAAACGGGCCTGACCCTGACCCGGTGGCAATGCCGGGGTGTCGTGACCTTCCTCAGCGACCGGTGGGAGGGGGAATATATGTACCTGTTCACCGCCGACGGCTTTACGGGCAGCGAAATTGAATGTAACGAAGGGGACCTGCAATGGGTCAGCCGGGAGTTTCTGGACCGGCTCCCCAAATGGGAGGGCGACGCCATTTTCCTGGATCTGCTGTGGAAGAATGCGCCGTTTTTCCTGCTGACACTGCGCTACGAGGGGGAGAAACTGGTGGAGGCCGTCCTGAACGGGGAGCGGATAAGAGGATAACGCCCCCTGGCAAGGCACTGTAGGGGCGGCGGCATGCCCCGCCCGCTCTGTGACGGCATTTGAGTTACAGAAATCGACGTAGGGGCTGACGGAACAGAGCAAAGGCTTCCCCTGGAGGGGAAGGCTTTGGCCGGTGCTGCATTGATAGCCCCTACCGCCCCTCATCCGTCTGCCCTGAAGGGCAGCCACTTAGTAGAGGTATGACTGCCACCGGCAGTCATATAGATTCTTATTCGCTGCGCGGGGCACAACCCCCAAGGGAAGGCTCTTCTCTGTCCCGGCGGGCTTTTTTGCACCTCCTTCGGTGTTCCCGCATAGGATTCCACCGGAGGCGATGCTTATGCCCATTGTGGACACCACGGTACCCATTACATCCATGCGCTGCGACGAGGCCATCCGGGCTCTGACGGAGCGCTACCCCTTCCTGCGCAGCGAGGAACTGACCACCACGGTCTTTCAGCGGCCCGTGCGGACCCTGGTAGCCGGGAACGGCAACCGGAAGGTCCTCTACACCGCCGCTCATCATGCCAACGAGTGGATCACTGCCTACGTCCTGCTGCGGTTTGCGGAGGACCTGGCGGAGGCGGCGGAGCAAAACGGGGAAATTTTCGGTCTGCCCGCCCGGGAATTGCTGGAAGCGGCCACGATTTACATGGTCCCCCTGGTGAATCCCGACGGGGTGGACCTGGTCACGGGGGCCATCCCCGCCGGGGACCCCACCTACCTGACGGCCCTGTCCCTGGCGGCCTACTACCCGGCAATCCCTTTCCCAGACGGTTGGAAAGCCAATCTCATCGGCACGGACCTGAACCTGAACTATCCCGCCGGGTGGCTCCAGGCACGGGAGATCAAATTTTCTCAGGGCTACACCCGCCCCGGCCCACGGGATTATGTGGGGAAATTCCCCCTCAGCGAGCCGGAGACCCGTGCGCTGGCCGGGTACACGGAGGTGCTGGACCCGGCGCTGGTGCTGGCGTTCCACACCCAGGGGCAGGTCATTTACTGGCGGTTCCGGGACTATGAAGTCCCCGGGGCGGAGGAATTGGGCCGGCGATTCGCCCGGGTCAGCGGCTACGTCCTGGACGACACCCCTTATGAATCCTCCTTTGCCGGGTTCAAGGACTGGTTCATTCAGGAATACCGGCGGCCGGGGTACACCATCGAGGCGGGGACAGGGGAAAATCCCCTGCCGCTGGAACAATTTGACGAAATTTACCGCCGGTGCCTGGGCATCCTGGTGATCGCCGCAGCGCCGGAACTGACGGAATAAGTTTATTTGCAAGGAGACAGAAAATGCTTTACATCATGCGCCACGGCCAGACCCAATGGAACGCACAGGGCCGCCTGCAGGGCCAGACGGACATCCCCCTGAATGAGGTGGGCCGGGCCGGAGCGGCGGCCGCACGGGAAAAATATGGTTGTATTCCCCTGGACGTGTGCTTTGCCTCGCCTCTGAAGCGGGCCTTGGAGACGGCGGAGATTTTCCTGAGGGGCAGGGAAGTGCCCATTTACACGGACGACCGGCTGAAGGAGATGTTTTTCGGGGATTTTGAGGGGGAATACGATGTTCTGAAGCATCCGGAGTACCCGATTTATCCCCTGTTTGCGGACCCGGCCAATTATGTGCCCACCGGCGGCACGGAGAGCTATCCGGAGCTGTACACCCGGTTGGAGGCATTTTTGCGGGAAAAGGTCCAGCCCCGGCTGGACAAGGGGGAAAATGTGCTGATCGTGGCCCACGGGGCGGTGAATTGCTGCCTGCTGAGCATCGTTCGCAAGACCCCTCTGGCGGATATCTGGAAGCCGTTTCATCCCAATTGCGCCCTGATTCAGGCGGAGGAGTGAGGCAACGGCACTCCCAGTGGGGCGAAAAGCCTTCCCCTGGGGGAAGGTGGCACGCCAAAGGCGTGACGGATGAGG
>OBYM01001356.1_pt1 | contig 10577 bp, 12 predicted proteins | sample 1538191 | NCBI WGS metagenome assembly OBYM01 (sample SAMEA2580165, study PRJEB22360) | human gut metagenome | biome: human gut; feature: human-associated habitat; material: faeces | place: Denmark | collected 2008/2010 | reverse complement strand
AAACGAAGTCCGGAAAGCCTTGAAAATACAGGCTTTCCGGACTTTGTGCGTGGCGTGATGATTTGGAAAACATCATTATAAAAGCGAAATTTTTATAATATAACAATAAATGAAAAAGAGCTGATTTGACAGAGTTGTTGATTTTGCAAAAGGATTCTCGAGGGGACAAGATATCTCATGAGGTGCTTTTGTTGCGGAAGTCCTTGAATGATAACTCTTTCGCACCAAAGCTAACACTGTTCCAGTGCTTTCTTTGCGGCGTCCCTGCTCAAAAGCCAGCTAATTCCGGCAACGGTACGTTCCACAGCATGGTTATAGTGATTTCCTGGGTTTAACTTAAATATTGTGTCAATCCTCTGGCTCTGATAGAATCCCTCAATCTCTTCCGTGTTTTGTCGGACAGTTTTTAAAACCGGATTGCGGGTTTTGCTCTCCTTGTCCCCCAAAGAAAAATACATGCAGTCCGGCCGGCGTTTGGGTTCATGGGAAAAGACATACTCTTTCATTCCCGGAAACCAGAGGGAGCCGGATACGCTGGCCACCCGGGAAAATATATCTGTTTGATAAATGGAGTAAACGGCGAACAGACCCGCCAGAGAGTATCCGGCAATTCCTCTCCATTGGGGCTCTGTTGCTATTTTTTTCTCTGCCTCTGGCATGATTTTTTCTATCAGGAGCCGTATATAGTCATTGGCTCCCCCTGTACAAGGCGGAGCGTTTTTGAATACAGACGGGCTGTCCCAAGGTGTCATATCGTGGTTCCAATTCAAATCGCTGACGGCAACCAGTGTAAACGGAGGGCATCCGGCATCCTGTGCTGTTTGAAAAACCTGCTGTCCCTCGTTGGAGAAGGTGTTGAGATAAATCACAGGAGTTCCCGGATTGGCGCTTGAAAAAACGGATACGGTTTTGTTATGTACAGGAAAGGTGTACATTTGGATTCACCTTCTTTCAATATCGATTTTATTGTACTATAAGGAAATGACTTTCGCAATCTATACACAATAGCCTGCTGGTTCTTCTCAGTAGATAATTATTAGGAAATCATTCTTTTTGGATAGCATTTAGTGTTTTGCTTTTTTAATTGAAAATTGTGTGAATATATTATTTTCTTGTATCTTTTGCCAAAATATGTTATCATTATAAACAACATTTATAGGCGGTAAAAATAAATTAACACGATAACCGCACATGGTCGGGTATATTGCGGCTGATTACCACGGATTGCAGGAGTTTATTATTTGAGGAGGGAGAAAAATAATTATGGATATTGTTCGTGCCAAAGAAATCATAACCATCTTGGCTGATGGTATCAATCCGCTAACTGGAGAAGTGCTGCCAAAGGAGGACAGCTGTAACCAGGTAGAAGTTGTCCGCGCTTTACATGCAGTTCTTGACTATATCAATACTATGGGCCCTACGAATAACAAAGTCAAAAAGGCGCAGCCGGAAAATGCAGGAAAACCTTGGACAGACGCCGAAAAAAATGCAGTAGCAGAAGAATATCATTCAGGAATGAAAATATCTGAAATTGCACAGGCGCATAAAAGAACTAGGGGCTCCATAGAAGCAAAATTGGCACAATTAGGGTTAATTGATTATTCCTATTATACTGGGAAAATGGGGTGACAAGTGTACGAGCCTGTGGTTCTGTTTTCAGCAGCACTGCTGTGAAGGTTTCCACTACAGGTACATCTGAGGTACGATACAGTTGGGTTCAGTTCGAGAGAATATGAAAAAGAGAGGCGGTTGAAAATTACCGGCCTTTTCTCTGGAGTTTTTGCGGTAAGCCTTGAACCTCAAAAAGGCGGTTTCGGCAGGTATTTGGCTCTGCGCGAAGAGTGTTTGGAAGCATGTGAGAATGGAGAGATTATTGCGATTGCATATGAGGAGGAATGAATATGGCAGTAAGACCGGTTTTTGTCCCTGTTTCCAAAGCTCCCTATGTCACAAAATTTATGGGGGAATTCACGTGGAACGGAGGTTTTGCAGTTTCGCAGAAACAAAAGAATATTGCTGCTCTTCACCAGGCATTCCACAAACGGTTTCCCGATGACAAGGTGCTGGAAATATCATCCAAGTCCATGCAGGAACTGGGTGTTCAATTAAGCGCCTTTCATCTGAAAAAAGAAGTCCCGTCCCTGGGGCAAAAAGTACCGGTGGAGTGTGTGTTCCAGGCAGGGAAGGTTTTTTCTGAAGGCGGCCCTTTCACCGATTTATACATGGCTACCCCCAGAGACGCCAAGCGGGATCAGCGTCTGAAGTCCAGCGGGGTGCTTCGCAGTTTCTTTTTTGAGGGGAACACCATGCCGCTGATGCCCAGGACGATATTTTATAATTGGCTGTATATCAATGCCCTGTTGGAAAACCCGCAATATACACAGGAGCTGATGCAGTTTAATGGGTTTACGGATATCGAATTTAATCCGGAAAAAAGCATCAATTGCCAGGCCGAAGCTGCTGCCTTGTTTGTGTCTTTGGGGCGTCTCGGGCTTTTGGAGGCTTGTAAAAGCTTTGACTCCTTTTTCGCTTTGTTTTCGCGATAAAAAATAAACCACTCCAGCGTGCAATTACATAGTGATCTTCAGCGGTATTTGAGATAACTGTTGTGATAATAAAAAAAAGAGCTGACTGTGAATCAACATTAGTCAGCTCTTTTTTTATCACAATAACGTCAACATGGTGTACCGTCTTCATGATAGTTTTCTATATAGCGATTCTCATAACATTCGTGGGAAAGTTTTTGGAGATAAGATTCAAGCTCGCTGATATGGAGAGAATGTACACGACTATGATATTCTTCCACAACGATATATCCATCATAGAAATTCCCTTTATACCCTTGGGGGAGAAGGGGGGCCTGCAAAGCGCACAGCAGAGCCTCCACGATTTTAATGCAGGCTTCATACTCCCACGGTATTATTCCCCGTGGGGATTCGCTATGATTTGCAAAAATATACATACAGCCAATTAAGGGGAGGTCTTTATTGTCGATTCCGAAATCATCCACCGTATCCATGAAGTATTGCCATGTCTCTGCCAGCAGTTTCCTAAAGGAAGAAAGCTCGAAGGTATCCTCCTCGTCACGCAGACTTTCCGTCAATTTCTGCCAGCGCCCATGTAATGCATCACTCTTTATGCGTGTTTTTCGGCCATTGTCGTAGTCATCGCTAAAAAATTTGCGGATGACATCCAGCATTTCGTTTTCTTCCAGATAAAATATATCATGCCTCGGCATACCCAAGGCTTTGTTTAGGCATACCACCATCTGCCCAAATCGCATATCCGGGCTTTTGGACTCCCATAAATCCGCTAATTGATTGCAAAATTTACGAATACGCGCTTGCTCTCTCATGCTTATGATCTCCCTATATGTTATTTTACTGCCTATACACCACTGTATGTTTCCAATTTTTATGATGATATTTTACTCTATGAAAGCAGAATGTGCAAGTAATATCGTACATCTATTATTATCGTTACTTTTGTATCGGGACAGGCAAGATAAACGGCTTTCATACATACGATGAACAAAGGAGGAGAGTGTATGAAAAAGAAAGACTTGCCGATTGTACATTGTATCTATGCAGACACAAAAGCCGAAAAGAGCCTTCCGGAAATTTTGGAAGAATCTTTTTGGCTTTATCTCATCCGTATTCTTGCTGAAGCGGAGCAGCCTGTTGTACAATATAAGGGATGAATGGCCGCTTATTTCAAGGAGGAAGCTATGTACTTGGAAATAAGCAATCCCATGGAGTACCAGGTGGCATTATACATCCGTTTATCAAAAGAAGATGAAAATGCAGGGCCATCCCAAAGCGTTACCAATCAGGAATCCCTTCTCCGAGAGTTCGTGCAGCAGCATGGGCTATCTGTCTACGATGTCTATGTAGATGATGGATGGAGCGGCACCAACTTTGAACGTCCCAGTTTTCAGAGAATGATTGCGGATATTGAAGCGAAGAAAGTCAACATGGTTATCACCAAAGACCTTTCCCGTTTGGGTCGTGACTACATCATGACCGGTCACTATATGGAGCGCTATTTTCCGGAACACCGGGTGCGGTATATCTCCCTGCTGGACGGCATCGACACTGGTGTGGACTCAACCGCTAACGAGATTACGCCCTTCCGCGCTATTATGAACGACATGTATGCAAAGGACATTTCCAAGAAAATCAAGTCGGTCAAAAGGGACAAACAGCGGAAAGGGCAGTTTATCGGCGGAAAACCTGTGTACGGCTACAAGATGCATCCAACGGAAAAAAATAAAATTGTCATAGACAAGGAAGCGGCTCCCATTGTACAGCGAATTTTTACGATGGCTCTTTCCGGTATAAGCTGCCGTAAAATCGCAGCCGCCCTCAATGAAGAAGGCATTCCATCCCCGGCTGCTTATGCCAATCTGGCAGTTGCCAAGCCCGGTCCTTATACCGGCCTGTGGAGCAGTGAGCGGATTTCTGAAATGCTGAAAAACGAAACCTACATCGGCAATATGGTGCAGGGGCGCATGGTAAAAATCAGCTATAAGTCCAAAAAATGCTTGCGACAGGCGCCGGAAAACTGGGTGGTGGTGGAAGGTACCCACGAGCCAATTGTTGAGCAGGAAACTTTTCAAAAGGTGCAAATGCTGGTGAACAGTCGCAGACATACCCGTTGCCGGACCTATGATTTTTTACTGAAAGGGCTGATTTTCTGTCATGAGTGCGGATACCCCATGGCGGTGCTCAACCGCAAAAATGCAGCTGGTGAAGATAGACTGTTTTTTGTCTGCCGCACCTATCAGCGGTTTACCAAAGCAGGCACCTGTACCTGCCATTCTATCAAAGAAGAAACGGTGAATGAAGCTGTGCTTTCGAAAGTACGCCAGGTTTGCCAGGCATATCTGAAATCTGATCGATTCCAGCCGATTGCGCAGGAAGCGTTGAAAAATACTGGTAAGGCAAACGACGGGGAATCAGAGAGACAAGTTCTGCAAACCCAAATTGCCGGGCTAACCGCCAATCTGGATCAGATGTATCTGGATCGGCTGAACGGTCTGCTTTCGGAAGAGGACTTTCAGCGCATGTATCAAAAGGTCAAGATAGATCGTTCGGTTCTGGAGGAGCGGGTGAAAACCCTGCATGAACAGGCAAAGCAGCCAGTGAACACCGAAGAAAAAGCCAAAGCGCTGGTGAAACAGTTTCTGGACTCAGGGCTGGCCAGCCGGGCATTATTGGTGAGCCTTATCGAGCGGGTGGAGCTGACCGAGAGTAAACAAATTATCATAAAGTTCCGTTTCCACAAGCCGGAAGCGATTTCATAGGATATGCCAATTCTCTATGAAAAAGAATGGGTGTATCCTTTCGGGCCAGTCGTTTACAATAGGCGTGCAGCTATGTATCGCGAATTGAAAAAAAGGCATTGGGAAAGCTGAAGAACCGGTTTGAGGAACCTAAAATAAAAAAATAAGAAAGATTTTTATTTTGCCCTTGACAAAAGGGAAATGGTCTGATACAATAATAACGAACTCAAGAATGATTATTATTTTTGTTTTGAGTCAGCGAAGAAAGGGGGCGGCAATGAAACGGGAAAATTTCAGTCGAAAGCGGCAGGCAATTTTGGAAGCAATCTGTAATACCAAAAGCCATCCTACAGCTGAATGGGTGTACCAGGCAGTCAAACCACAGTATCCTGATTTAAGTTTGGGAACCGTATATCGAAATCTTGCCCGGTTTAAAGAAGAGGGCAAAGTCATAAGTATCGGAGTCGTTAACGGCCAGGAACGGTTTGATGGAAATACACACCCCCATAATCATTTTGTGTGTACCCAGTGCGGCAGAGTGATCGATTTGGAAGAATGGTATTTGCCGTCCGAGACCCATCAAATGTTGTCATCAAAATATGGAGTACAGGTAGAGTCCCACGAGTTGATTTTTCGTGGCGTCTGCCGGGAATGTTTGGAAAACAGCCTGAAGCCGGATGAAAAGGGAGCATAATTCCCTTTGGAGTCCGAAAGATAATAAAAAGATTTTACGGAGGTAATTCAAGATGAAAAAGTTCGTATGTTCTGTTTGCGGTTATGTTTTTGAAGGCACCGAAGCTCCCGAGTTCTGCCCCCAGTGCAAAGCTCCTCGTGAGAAGTTTGTGGAGCAGTCCGGTGAGATGAGCTGGGCAGCTGAGCATGTAGTAGGTGTTGCACAGGGTTCCAGCGAGGACATCATGGAAGACCTGCGCGCTAACTTCCAGGGCGAGTGCACCGAGGTTGGTATGTATCTGGCCATGGCAAGAGTCGCTCACAGAGAGGGCTATCCGGAAATCGGCCTGTACTGGGAAAAGGCCGCTTGGGAAGAGGCAGAGCATGCAGCTAAGTTTGCCGAGCTGCTGGGTGAAGTTGTGACCGACAGCACCAAGAAGAATCTGGAAATGCGCGTAGAAGCTGAGAATGGCGCAACCGCTGGCAAGTTTGATCTGGCAAAGCGCGCTAAGGCAGCTAACTTGGATGCTATCCACGACACCGTTCATGAGATGGCTCGCGACGAAGCTCGTCATGGCAAGGCTTTCGCTGGCCTGCTGAAGAGATATTTCGGCAAATAAGAAACAGATTAAATAAAAAATGGGCAAAACTCTATTTTGATAATTTGAAATAGAGTTTTGCTTTTTTATTTATTTTCGGATATATGGAATGTGGCTTTTATAAAGGTGAGGTGGGCAGGATTACTCGGAATCTTCTGAATCGGGATTTTTATACAGAGAGGCCAAACTAAAAATGGGTGGCTAACGCGATAGAGTTTCGTCTGTCTGAGCAACTACAATCACCATACGAAAGGAAAATGAAAAGGTTTGCCGATTGTGATTTACAAACAGCAAACCTTTTTATTGATTTTAGATAAGAGCGGTATCAGAGGTTCTAAAAAGCGCTTATGGTGCAATCAAAATTTGCGTCATCGCTTGATAGTCCTGTAATATTGCCTCATCCAGCTTATCATCGGTAATCATGCAATGGATTGCATCCAGTGAGCAGAGTTTGTATAAAGCAGTTCTTCCAAATTTGGTATGCTCGCAAAGGCAATAGCTCTCTTTTGCCTGCTTGATGGCTGCAATTTTGGTGGCTGCCTCCAACTCGCTGGCAGTACTCAGGCCAAAGGACAGGTCTACACCATTGACACCGATAAAGGCTTTGTCATATTTCATAGTCTGCAATTGGGTTACCGTGGTGGGGCCTTCAATGGTCTGGGCATTTTTCAGATACATACCGCCCAGCAGAATCAATACGCAGGAATTCCGTTCCTGAAGCTCTTCTGCAATTCGCAGCGAGTTTGTGATAACCGTGATGTTCTTGGCTGTGAGAAACCTGGGGATCAGGGAGGTAATAGAACTGGAAGTCAACAGGATGGTTTCTCCGTCCCGAATGTGTTCTGCGGCACAGCGGGCAATTTGTGCTTTCAGCTCGCCATTGTGAGAGCTGCGAATTGTATAGCTAAGGCTATTGTCCATATCCTCCACAATCATTGCACCACCATGGGTGCGTTTTACAAGACCATTTGCTTCCATTCTGCTCAAATCCCGGCGTATGGTAGAGTTGGACACATGTAGGAGGCTGGCTAATTCGGCCACAGACATGGAGCGGCGTTCGGTGATTTCATTCATAATGCGAATTTGGCGTTCTTCTTCAAACATGACGAGTTCCTTTCCACTGTAATGGATTCTATTTATCATACCACAGGTTGACAGTACCATCAAGAGGGAGAGGGAGAACAAAATAATGTCGTAAAAAAATGCAAAATCTCTTGACAATTTGGTGATTTCACGATACTATAAAGACATGGCGTGCTCATTTGTGCGCGTTTGCTCGTTTTTGATTATTTTGGAGGTGTAAATATGAGATACTATGATTTTCTCAATCCGTCCGTGAACTTTATGGGGCCTGGCTGTGTGAAGGAACTGGGCCACAGATGCCAGCTTCTGAACATGAAAAAGCCCCTGATTGTCACCGATGAGTTCCTCGCCAAGGTGGAAGACGGTCCTGTGGAACAGAGCCTTGCGGTACTGAAGGAAGCCGGCATTGAAAGCGTTGTATTTACCGGGGTAGAGCCCAACCCGAAGATTGAAAACTGCTATGATGGCCTGAAGATGTATCAGGAAAACGGCTGTGATTCCATCATCACCATTGGCGGCGGCTCCTCCCATGACTGCGGCAAGGGAATCGGCATTGCGGCTACCCACGACAAGCCCTTGGGCGAATATGCAGGCATCGAAACCCTGGAGAATCCCCTGCCTCCGGTAATCGCCGTGAATACCACTGCCGGTACTGCCAGTGAGGTGACCCGTCACTGTGTGCTCACCGACCGCGCTACCAAGCTGAAGTTCGTGATTGTCAGCTGGCGCAATGTGCCGCTGGTCTCCTTCAACGACCCGCTGATGATGCTCACCGTTCCCAGAGGGCTGACGGCTGCTACCGGTATGGATGCGCTGACCCATGCTATTGAGGCTTACGTTTCCGTAGATGCAAACCCTGTAACCGACGCCGCTGCCATCCAGTCCATTAAGCTGATTGCCAACAACCTGCGCCAGGCTGTGGCCAACGGCGCGAATGTAAAAGCCCGTGAAAATATGGCTTATGCTTCTTATCTGGCCGGACTGGCATTCAACAACGGCAACCTGGGCTATGTCCATGCCATGGCTCACCAGCTGGGCGGCCAGTACGATATGGCCCACGGTGTTGCTAACGCCATGCTGCTGCCTACGGTAGAGGAGTACAACCTGATTTCCAATCCCGAAAAGTTCCGTGATATTGCGATTTTCATGGGCAAGAATGTGGAAGGCCTGTCTGTGATGGAAGCTGCCCATGTTGCCGTCGACGCAATGCGCGAACTGGCTGAGGATGTTGGAATTCCCAGCGGACTGGCTCAGATGGGTGTGAAGGAAGAGGACTTCGACCTGATGGCAACCAACGCCCTCAAGGACGGAAATGCTTTCTCTAACCCCCGCAAGGGCACTAAGCAGGATATTATTGATTTGTTCCGCAAGGCCATGTAATTTTTCAGAAATCAAAAACCCGCAGAGAAACAGGCGATTCTGTCTCTCTGCGGGTTTGTTTTTTTACAGCTCTTTGTACATGAGGATTTCATCCTGAAACTGTCCGTTGATTTGGAAAAATCCGGGGAACCTCCCATATTCCAAAAATCCCAGCTTGTGATACAAGGCAATCGCGCCATCATTGCCATCCCGAACGCCGAGATAAATGGTTTTCAGCCGGCCGGTTTGCCGGGCAAATGCCATCAGCTCTTTCATCAGCGCTTCACCAATGCCCAGCCGCCAGTATTTCTTGGCAACAGAGACGGCGGCTTCCCCAAGATGGGCAATCCTTTCCCGGGAAGAGGCGGAAATACTGCCCACACAGGCGATTTCATTTTCCACCAATCCCACCAGCATCACCGAAGTTTCGCTGGTGTTCACCGATTCAATATAAGCTTCTTCCGCTTCCACCGGCATTTGCATCCCGTCTTTTCCAAACAGCAGGTTGTCGCTTTCCCCGCCGATTTGGTTCAGGTAGGCGAGAATGTTAGCGGCGTCGCCTTTTTCGGCTTTCCGAAGGGTTAGTTCCCGGCCATCTTTCAGTTTCATTGCCCGTTCCCTCCAAAAATCTCCTCTGCATACCGCACAGAGGCCATGGCGTCTTTGGAATAATAGTCCGCGTGAATCATCTCGGCGTATTCCGGGGTGAGCACTGCGCCGCCTACCATAATCTTACACCAGGGGGCGTCTCGATGCAGGGCTTCAATGGTCTTGGCCATGTTTTCCACGGTGGTGGTCATCAAAGCACTCAGTCCGGCCAGCACCACATGGTTTTCCACCACTGCCTGCACCACTGTCTCAATGGGCACGTCCTTGCCCAAATCGATCACCTCGTAGCTGTAGTTTTCCAGCAGCACCTTCACAATGTTTTTACCGATATCGTGGATGTCCCCCTGTACGGTGGCCAGCACGATTTTCCCCTTTTTCTCTGGGCTGGAACCGGCGCTTTCCAGCACTTCCCGCACAGCATCAAAAGCAGCTTTGGCGGCTTCTGCACTCATCAAAAGCTGGGGCAGGAACAGGGTTCCCTTTTCAAAGCCCTGTCCCACTACATCCAGTGCAGGTACCATGTCCTCGTTGATGACAGCCAGCGGCTCCCGATGGGTCAGTTCAGCTTTGGCCGCATCATAGGCGCTTTCCCTTAACCCCCGGATAATGGACTGGGACAGGGAAACCTCTGTCTTTGCCGGGACAGGGGAGGCGGTGGTGGCCTTGGCTGCCTGGGCGTACTTTTCAATATAGGCCGCACACTGAGGGTCAGCGCCGGACAGGGCACAGAACGCATCATAAGCCCGGAGCATGGCTTCCGAGTTGGGGTTGATAATAGCAGCGCTCAGGCCGTTTTGCAAAGCCATGGTGAAGAAAGCCGCATTGATGTTTTCGCGCTGGGGAAGGCCAAAGGATACATTGGAAACCCCCAAAGAGGTTTTCACGCCCAGCTCGTCCCGAAGCAGGCGCAGGGTCTGAAGTGTCACGGCGGCAGCTTTCGCGGCGGGGCTGATCGTCCGAGTGCGGATTTA
>OBYM01001355.1_pt1 | contig 10579 bp, 10 predicted proteins | sample 1538191 | NCBI WGS metagenome assembly OBYM01 (sample SAMEA2580165, study PRJEB22360) | human gut metagenome | biome: human gut; feature: human-associated habitat; material: faeces | place: Denmark | collected 2008/2010 | reverse complement strand
CTTTCTCGTCGCGTCCCTGCCGCCTTGTGATATATCCGGCTTTTTCAAGCTCCCAAACGGCGGTACGGATAGCGTCGATACTTTCCCGGTTGATGTAGGACAGCCCCGAAAGGGTGTAGTCCCAATCCTCTGGCAAGGACAGCATTTGAGATAACAGCCCCTTTGCCTTTAAGGAAAGCTCCTTATTGCGTAAGTGGTGGTTGCTCATTACGGTGTAGCCTGTGTTGCGTTCCACACGGAAAACTGCCATAGCTTCATCACTCCTTTGCTTTGGATTTGTTACGCAGTAGAACAGCGATTTTGAGGGAAAAGGTATAAATCCCTTACCGCACGAAAAACACGCCCGCAAAGCCGCTTGTAGCAAGGCTTTTTCTGCCCCTACTGCGTAACAAAGGGCATGAAAAAAGCGGCGTTCCTGTTCTTCCGTGTGGAAGTGGGAAACGCCGCTTGTGCGGTGCAATATTTAGTTGTAGTACAAACCATGCTTGTCCGTTGTCCGAAAAACCTTGATTTTACTGTGTTTCAAAAAGTATCGTTATCTAACCTCATCTTTTGACCGCCCCGCCTTTAAGGAAATGATGCAGGATGTGACCAATGGGGAAATCAACTGCGTCATTGTCAAAGACCTCTCCCGGCTGGGACGTGAGTACATCGAAACAGGCCGTTACCTCCGCAAAGTGTTTCCGGCTTATGGTGTGCGATTCATCGCCATCACCGACAACATCGACACAGCTCAGGAGAACAACGGCGATGACCTGACGGTTTCGGTCAAGAATATCATGAACGAAGCCTACTGCCGGGACATTTCCGTAAAGACCCGTACCGCCCTGGATGTAAAGCGCCGGAACGGTGATTTCGTTGGAGCCTTTACGGTGTACGGCTACATGAAGTCCGAGGACAACAAGAATCTGCTGATCCCCGATCCCTATGCCGCCCGTGTTGTTAAGAATATTTTTCAGATGCGGCTGGAAGGCTCCAGCGCCCTGCGGATTGCCAACGAGCTGAACCGGCTGGGCATACTCTCTCCGCTGGCCTACAAGAAAAATCACGGCCTGCCCTATGCCAAGAACGGCTATGCCGACAGCGAGGACTGCAAATGGTCAGCCACCACCATCATCCGTATTTTGCAGGATGAAACCTACACTGGCACACTGGTTCAGGGCAGGCAGGGCCGCTCCAACTACAAAATCAAGCAGTTGGAGCAGAAGCCGGAATCGGAATGGATTCGCATTCCCGATGCCCATGAAGCCCTCATAACCAATCAGGACTTCGATCTGGTTCAGAGAATCCGGGGGCTGGACACCCGCACCTCCCCGAAACAGGACACGGTATATCTGTTCTCTGGGGTTCTGATCTGCGGCTGCTGCGGCAGTCGCATGACCCGCAAGACCAACCGGGTAAATGGAAAGGAGTACCACTATTATTACTGCCCCACGGGCAAGAAACACGGCTGCGCCAATCCGGTGATGCTGAAAGAAAGCAAGCTGATCGATTGCGTTCAGGAAAGTCTGAAAGCCTACATTCAAAATGTAGCCTCTCTGGAAACCCTGCTGAACAGCATTGACCAGTCCAGCATCAATCAGGCACTGGCAAAGGAGTACACCGAGCATATCTCCGAAAATGAGAGGCGGCTGGAGCACACGCAGAACTGCAAATCCCGGCTGTACGAAAATCTCGTTGAAGGGATGATTACCAAGGAAGAATATGCCAGCTACAAGGTGAAGTACACTCGGCAGGCAGAGGAAATTAAGGCAGCAGTCACAGCCCTGAAAGAAAAGCTGAAGGATGTTTTGGAGAATAAAAGTGAACGGAACCGCTGGATCTCTCACTTTACCCAGTTTGAATCTATGGAAACCCTGGACCGAAAAGCCCTGATTCACATGGTTCAGAGTATCTGGGTGAGAGGGAAAAATGAATTGGATATTCGCTTCAACTATATGGATGAATATGAAAAAGCCCTTCGGCTGGCGGCACTGGCAGTTCAGGAAGCAAAGCTGCCGCTCCCCGAAGGAATCCGAAAGGCAGGTTAAATCATGGCACGAAAAAGCAGAAAAGAAAGCGCAAAGGCCGTTGTGCAGGAGACCGTCAGCACCTGCCGCGCGGCACTCTATGTCCGCCTGTCCGTGGAGGACAGCCACACCCACAGTGCTTCCATCGAAACCCAGCAAATGATTATCGCCCAGTTTCTGGAACGAAATCCCGACATCCAGGTGTACGACACCTACATCGACAACGGCACCAGCGGAACCACTTTCCACCGGCCCGCTTTCCAGAAGATGCTCTCTGACATTGAATCGGGATTTGTGAACTGCGTCATTGTGAAAGACCTTTCCCGGCTGGGGAGAAACACCATCGACACCGGTTACTACATCGAGCAGTATTTCCGTCTGCGGAATGTCCGCTTCATCGCCGTCAACGAAAACTTTGATACCGCCGCCCCGGAGGATGCCCACTCTGGAATCATTATCCCTCTGCGGAACATGATTAACGAAGCATACGCTCTGGATATTGGCCGGAAAATAAAGGCGCAGCAGCGGCAGGCCATGAAGGATGGGAAATTTATCGGGAGCCGCACCCCCTATGGGTATCTGAAAGCCCCGGATGACTGCCACCAGTTGATTATCGACCCCGTTGCCGCTCCTGTGGTGCAGAAAATGTTCCAATGGGCATCTGAGGGCATCGGACTGAACACCATAACCGTCCGCCTGAATGAAGTTGGGTATCTTCCTCCCAGCCACTACAAGAACACTCAGAGCATCATTACCCATGAAAATCTGATGGGCAATGGGAACTGGAACACCCGCACGGTGGCAAGAATCCTTCACGCGCAGGTTTACACCGGCGATCTGGTGCAGGGCCGCACAAAAATTGTAGACCGCCAGCAGGTCGAAGTCAGCGAAATGGAATGGACGGTTGTCCACGGCACCCATGAAGCCATCATCAGCCAAGAACTGTTTGAAGCCGTTCAGAAAAAACTAGACGAAACCGCCCACCATTGCAAGGAACGGGAGGTACAGGCTTATAGTCCCAACATCCTAAAGGGAAAAATCTTCTGTGCCCACTGCGGCGGCAGTCTCCACCGGCATCGGAACTTCCGCAAAAAGTCCGCTGATGTCTACCTCTTTTACTGTCTGACCAACAGCAGAATCGCAAAAGAGCGCTGCCCCGGTGTCCTGATTCGGGAAGATGTTCTTCTGGATTCCCTTGCTGATATGCTCCAGAACGCTTTGGATGCGGCCCTGGGCAGCTACTCACTTTCCCTTTTGGAGCTGCCCCAGCAGACAGCCGAACGGGCAGAGCTTAACGAGAAGATCACCTGCCGCAAGCAGGAGATTCAGCGCCTGCGGGGCCTGATCCGCAGCCTTTACGAGAATCTGATTCAGGATATTCTCACGAAGGACGAATACATCACCTACAAAGGGAAGTATGAAGCCAAAATCGAACAGCTTTCTGATGAAGTATCCCATTTGGAAAAAGGCTTGAAGGCACTGGACAAGCAGATGGAACAGCACCGGGCGTTGAAGCGGGATTCCGATAGTCTCCGGGAAAACCGGGAGCTGACCGCTGCCCTGATTGACCGGCTGATTGACCGTGTTGAAGTTTCCAAAGACAAGCAGATCACCGTCCACTACCGCTTTGAAAGCGAATTTGATTCCTGTGAAGAGGTGCTGAACCAATGCAAAAATATGTAATCGCCCTTTACATACGGCTGTCCATTGAGGACTTCAAGTATGGCAGCATGAGTATTGAGAACCAGCGCCTTGTGCTGAATGAATATGCGGCAGCTATGCCGGAAGCACTCAATTCCGAAGTGCTGGAGTTCGTTGACAACGGCTACAGCGGCACCAATTTTGAGCGTCCCCAGGTGCAGAAGCTGATCGAGATGGTTCGGGAGAACAGAATTGACTGCATCATCGTCAAGGACTTCTCCCGGTTCGGGCGCAACAGCATTGAAACCGGCTATTTCCTTGAGCGGGTTTTCCCTCTGTTCCATACCCGGTTCATCTCTGTCAGCGATGACTACGACAGCGACAACTACAAGGGCGATACGGGCGGCATGGATGTCGCCTTCAAGTATCTTATCAGCGAGTATTACAGCAGGGATATGTCCATCAAGACCAAAAGTGCCAAATATGCCAAGATGCAGCGGGGCGAATATCAAAGTACAATTTGTCCCTATGGCTACCGCAAGAGTGCAGATGGCAGAATGGAGCCTGATCCCGAAGCGGCTGCTGTGGTTCAGTTGATCTTCCAGCTCGCCGCCGAAGGAAAGAATGCCCCCAGCATCTCACGGGATCTGCACAAGCGTAGTATCCCTACCCCCGCCGAATATAAAGCGGCAAGGGGAAACCACACCCATGATATTTCCCGTACCCACGGCATCTGGTGCGGTTCAACCATTGTGCGGATTCTGGCAGACGAACGGTATACCGGAACCTACATCATCGGGAAACGGGCAGTCCTTGAGGTCGGTGGAAACAACAGCCGATTTAAGGACAGGTCGAAGTGGTACATCATTCCTGACCATCACCCGGCAATCGTAGACAAGGTTTTATTCGATAAGGTACAGGAAACTGTACGCCGTTTTTCCCAGCCGCACAAGAAGCAGAGGGATTATCTTCTGAAAGGCATTGTGTTCTGCGGCTGCTGTGATCATGCGCTTTCCTATGTCGCAAACAAGCGTCCCTATTTCCATTGCCGGCGCTCACAGGCGTATGAAACCGGCCCATGCCACGATTTGAAGCTCGATGCCAAGGAGCTGGAACAGGTCATTTGGGGGACCCTGAAAGCACAGTTAGAAACCGTCCTTTCCATCGGTGCGGACGGTAGTATCTGTCTGGATGCGGTTGCCGCGGAACCCACGGAATATAAGAAACAGATTGAGGCTCTGGAGGATAGCAAGCAATCTCTGTTTGAGCAGTATGTCATGGGCGAGATTGATGTGGAAACCTACAAGACCGAAAAAGCAGCCTGTGACGCAGCCATCCTGAAAACAAAAAACGCCTATGCCGCCATCTCGGCACAAGCGAAAAAGAAGCAGGAGGAACAGGCTCGGCAGTCCAGCCGCACGGAGATTGCCAAGGCATTTACCGATGTGGAAAGTCTGACCCCGGAGCTGGTTGATCTCCTGATTGAGAAGGTCTATGTATTCCCGGACAAGCGCATTGAGATTGCGTACAAAGTCCAAGATCTGTTTGAATAAGAATTGTAGCCACAATGCTCTTTTCTCCCATTGTTGCTGATAAGCTCCGCGAGTATGTCGTTGAGTATCAGATATGCCTGCGCTTGAAAAACTTCAAGCGCAAGCAAAAAATTTTGTCGTTGGCTTGACATACGGGTGGCGAAGATCGTGGAAACGAATATGTGGCATATTGTGTTCTTCCAGGACAGCTACAAAATGCGCTGACAGGTAGCCGGGTTTAATGATTTCTCCAATTTCATTTACATAGATATAGTCGAGATAGTCTGTACAATAACAGGAACCGCAGAGTTTTCTGTTTTCTGCCTGACTCGCTTTCATCCTGAGCAAAATCTCCTCATAGGGTGCGACAAGCGGCAGGGTTCGACAGCTGGATTTTGTCTTGGTTCTGTCACAGGCTACAATTTGGAATTTTCCGTCAATTTGAACCTCTTGAATCGTGTGCTTAATGGTAATGGTCTTCTTTTCAAAGTCAACTGCATCCCATTTTAAGCCAAGAACTTCGCTGCGCCGCAACCCATAGAAAGCTGCCGTCACGACACCAAATTCGGCGGGATCACCTTTGAAAATATTAAATAGTTCTTCAAGCTGCTTTTGACTGTAAACATTCCCGGAGTATTTCTCAATTCTAGGAAGTTCAACTTTATCCGCGGGATTTGTTTGAATCATGTCCGTCTTATAGGCGTATGACAGTGCCTTGTGGATATTTGCGTGACGATGCTTTACGGTATTTGCCGAAACGTGTCTTACTTCCAGTTCATAGGTGTAGTAATCCTGAATATGCTTTGCAGTTACGGCATCCAAACGAATACGAGGATGGTGTTCATCAAAATAAGGAATTATTTGATTGAGAATTACCCGCGAATATGCGCTGTACGTCGTAACTGCCACCTGAGTTTTCATCATTTTTAACCAGTCACGCAAAAAGGACGTAAAAAACGGCATTGTGTTGACCAGGCAAGGATTGATATTGCAAGCTGGATTGTCTGTTCGCCATCCAATAGAAATGGCGTAGTCTAATGCAATGGAAATTGTCCGATTGATGGATAGAAGAGCCTTATTTCCAATACCATTTGCGTTCCGCTCATTGTCAAAGTAGGCAATGAGCTTTTCATCTGTGATTTCCTTGATGTCGGCATTGTGTCGGGAAAAATACGGGACGATATTGGTTCTGACGTAATAGATATAATCCGAATATTCGTCAGGCGATATATCTGCCACCTTATCCCCCAGCCACTTTTCGAGAAAATCTGTAAATAACATCCCTGTGCTGGGCATGTAATTGTCTGGATTAAACTCAGAACGGGCTTTGAGCAGCATCTTTTCCGCTCTTTTTTTATTCCCTTTTACAGTCAGACCTGTGCTAAGGGATTTGCTTCTTCGTTTTCCAGAAGAATCTTTCCAGGTGAGAACCATCTGGAACATTCCGTTTTGCTCGCGTAAATGACCCGAAACCATGTTAAAACCTCCTGTCATGTGGTGTCATTGGCTTTTGCGTGGCTACATGGTAGCATCGAAACGGGATTCCGGCAAGTTTGTCAATCTGTGCTTTCACTTTCCATAAAAGCAATCACGTTCACTTTCGGTATCCGATAGGCCCGGCCAATTCGGAAGTGCTTGATTTGGTTGGTCATTAAGAGCTGATATACCGTTCTTTCACAGACCCCAAGCATTTCACTTAACTGCAAAGTGGATACTACATCGGGATAATCCTGAAAGAGCTGCGTATATGTATTTGCTGAATAGTCCATTTTAGTTATCTCCTTAGTTGAAAATAATATGTATAAGCTGGACAGTGAACTGCCCAGCCTAGTTGTCATAATTCAAGGCTGCATCTTAGAGCCTTGTTTACCCGCTCCATCTGGGAATCAGAAAGCGAACCGATGTAGCCAAGCAGACGGCGCTTATCCAGAGTGAGAATCTGCTCCAGAAGGATTAGAGAGGGAATCTTTGTTTGCATTCCGGGAATGTAATCCAAAAAAACATGGGTTGGCAGCTTTGCTTTACTTGCGGTTCGGCTGGTCAGCGCCGACACGATCAGCGTCTTGGAGTGCTTATTTCCAACGTTATTTTGCAGGACAAGGACGGGGCGAATACCGCCCTGTTCACAGCCGAGATGCGGCTCAAGGTTTGCATAGAAAATATCACCACGGTGATATTCCAAAGACGCGGTGTTCATGGGATTTCCTTTCTAGCGCTCTGCGGAGTGAGAACGGCATTTGCTTTTTAGGGGCTGACCGAGATTATCGTAATTTTTCGGGTCGGCGGCAGGCGTTCCCCAGCCAAACATGGAACCGGCCACCATGGCGGTCTCCTGCGCCTTGGTAACACCTTTTACAGCGTTCAAGGCTGCGGCCCCCTCACTGGGCGAAGCGCCTTGCGGGAAAACACCTGTGGGCGCATAGCCTCGTTCTCCTTTGGTAATGAGAATCATCTCGCCGGTGGTTTCTAAGGTGCTGAAGCAATTCTCAGGGAGAGACTGGCGAAGTGGGATGATGTCATGGCAGCCGGTTCTGCTGTACCGTTCTGCAAATTCGCAGATGTGGTAAAGATTGTTTCCCCGATGGCTGACAGCCTCAAAGTGGTAATCATCGATATAGCGGCAGGTTATCTTTCGCTCCTCGCCGCCTTTTGTAAAATACCGAACCTGGTCGCCGTCCTCTATTCGGAACAGCTCTTTGTATTTGGGGTCAATGAAGCGGATACCCCGCTCGGCGCTTTTCCGATGGCTGTCAAGGAAATCACGGCGGTAGCAGTAGCAATACAAATTGTAATTGCCTTTGCTGGGATTCAGTCGGAGAATATATGCGTGCTTGTCAGAATCCGCTCTGAGGGCGATTTCTTGGCAAGGAGAGCCTTGAATCGTACCTTCAGGATGCGCATGACAATAATTGGAAAGCTCCGTCCTGTCAACCAGAAACGTCTCCTGGGGGGCGGTTCCTGAAATAAGGCATTCGGTCTAGAAGCCGCGCAATGTGTTGATCAGCTGGTCAAGTTCATTTGAAAACGTGGGATTCTTCCACTCCCGGTTGCTGTCAAACCAGGAAGCAAAAAAGTCATCTCCACCTGAACCAAAGTCTGCGCGCAGATACCCGATGCACCCCGCTTGCCCTTCGATTTGTGTGCTTTGGGAATAGCAATACTGCTGTTCAGCAGGGGTTGCGCTCCGAATTTCAAAGTCCATTATCGTGCGGCCTCCTTTTTCTGGTTCAGTTTCTTCTCCTCGGAGAGTACTTTGCGTAGATTTTCCTGGGCCCATTGGGGGACGGCTTTTACATCCATTGTGGCCAGAATATCTTCTCGTTCAAACCGAGTGTGCTTTCCGCTGTACAGGCTGGTACAGAAGCAGGCAGAGCCTCGGCTTTTGGGGTAAGCACCAAACCCACCGGTACAAACATATAGCTGCCGGGTTGGAAGCTGAAATTCAGGCTTCAAAACTTCCGGCTTGATGACGATAACCTTTTGAAAAAACTCGTCGGATGGAATGGCAAGGTGACAGCCATCGGTTTCCAGGCACCGTTTCGTATTAAAGGGGTGTTGGTTGTCTGAGACCATTTTTTCTGCGGCCAACTCCTGCTCCAGGGAGTGAACAGCTTTTACTGCTTCCTCGGCAAAGGTCTTCAAAATCTCCAAATAGCTGTCTCCATAGGTGCAGCAATGATAGGAAGCGAATAGCGGATTTTGGGTACAGTGCCCAACCATGTATGGAAACTGTTCGTTATCAGGGCAATGCCCAAGAACGATTTCCGTTGTGCCAACAGGTACAGCCAGAATAATCTCATATGCACCGGCCATTCTTTTATCATCCATAATAGCCTCCAATTTTCCTGGTGGAGGGAAGCTTCGGGATCACATGATAATCATATCCGTAGCCGGTCTGGCAGAATGTGCAGCTATCCTTCTCAAACTGATAGGGGTCTACACGGGAGATGGAATACCTGTTGGTGTCAGAAAACATGGATCTGCACCGGGGACACAGGCAATAGACAGAGGCATTTTTCTTCTGCTGATTTGTCACATTCATGGGCTCCTTTTCTCTGAGAGGTTCAGAGGCATGGCGGTTGTCAATGTTTACAATCAGCACGGGAAAACCGGTGTTGCGGACGCTGTCTTCTAAGCCGCCTCTGGGGAAATAGTAGTTGTTTGTCATCATGGAATCGTCCTTTCTTTGATTTAGTCGGTGGTTGTCCTTTCGCAGAATACAAGGTATCGCTGCCGTCCACCGGAAGCGTAGGGATGGCAGGTAAAGAGCGTAATCATGTCTTTTCCTGGCTGGATTTTGATTGCCTCCACATCGTTGGGAGAAATAATTTTCGTGCCGGTAACGGTGTACTCAAGTGTTTCCCACAGGTTTGTAATCTGGATTTTGTCACCAATGACCAAATTAGGTATATAGCGAAAATAATCCGCACCATTCCAGCCTCTGTGCCCGGCGATAACGCTATTGCTGGGCAGGGTGGAAATGATCTGGTAGTCGATGGTGTCCCCGGCGGAAGCGGTGCCGGTGTGAGCGTAAGCATCCGTCTTGCCTGTGTCGGCCTTGGCCTCCCGCAGCGTCTTTTCCAGGGAGGGAATGCCGGTCAAGTTCTTGGGGTACAGGGTAATGTCATAGATCCAGCGGGTGCCTCCGTCAGCTGCGTTGGCACCGTTGACAGAGGTCATGGGGACGGATACCAGGAAGGGATCTGTGGTAGAGACGACCATTTCGGGAACCTTGGTTTCTGCCACCAGATACAGCCCCAGAGGCAGATTTTCCGCCTTGGTCTTGCCATAGGAATCCGTCAGTGCCATGGCGGTTCCGTTGGCGGCGGCGTAGCGTTCCATGGCGTTCTTGACGGTGGTGGAGTTCGAGGTCAGGCCAGAGGACAGAGCGGAGATCAGCACATCGGACTGGTAGAAATACTTGGATTCGTCCAGGGCATCCGCATTCTCATACCGGCTCTTTCCGTCCGTCAGGCCCAGAGTTTTCAGAAAGTCTGCACCCTTGGACTTGTCCACGGCATACAGAACCTCTACATGACCATCCGTGCGGCTGTCGGCTTCGGATTCGCTGAACTGCACGATGTCGGCAACCTTCACGAAGCTGAACTCAATGCCCTTAATGGCGTACCCGTAGCCGGTTTCGCCGTTGCCAAGGGTGGAAGCATTGCCGCCCAGAACATTGTTTACGCCGTTTTCATCGTAAATACCGGTGGAAACATAGGAGCTGTCACACACGCCGTCCTTTTCGGCACCCGTTAGGTCGTATTTGTAGATGGTCAGGGAGCCGGTGCGGGATTCGTCAATGGTCGTTCCGTCATCCAGCGCTGCGGCAGAGACGGAGAAAGGCAGGGACAGGGCCATCATAACGGCCAGACCACCCGGCAAGACTATGGGATT
>OBYM01001352.1_pt1 | contig 10607 bp, 8 predicted proteins | sample 1538191 | NCBI WGS metagenome assembly OBYM01 (sample SAMEA2580165, study PRJEB22360) | human gut metagenome | biome: human gut; feature: human-associated habitat; material: faeces | place: Denmark | collected 2008/2010 | reverse complement strand
CAACTTTTGAATCTATGGATCGCCGCATGCCGAAGATCGAGGCATGCCTGAAGGCTAACGGCCTGGAGTCTCTGGACGCTTGCAACGAGATGCTCCTCGCCAAGGGCATCGACTGCGACAAGATCGTCCGCGGTGTGCAGCCCATCTGCTTTGATAACGCTGTCTGGGCTTACACCCTGGGCACCGCCATCGCTGTGAAGCGCGGCCTGACCGACGCAGCCGAGTGCGCTGCCGCCATCGGTGAGGGCCTGGAGGCTTTCACCATCCCCGGTTCTGTCGCTGAGCAGCGTCAGGTCGGTCTGGGCCACGGCAACCTGGGCGCTCGTCTGCTGAGCGAGGACACCACCTGCTTCGCTTTCCTGGCAGGCCACGAGTCCTTTGCTGCTGCTGAGGGTGCTATCGGCATCGCCCGCACCGCAAACAAGGTCCGCAAGACCCCTCTGCGCGTCATCCTGAACGGCCTGGGCAAGGACGCAGCTTACATCATTTCCCGTATCAACGGCTTCACCTATGTGCAGACCGAGTACGACATCCCCACCCAGACCCTGAAGGTCGTCAAGGAGATCCCCTTCTCCGAGGGTGAGCGCGCAGCCGTCAAGTGCTACGGCGCTAACGATGTCATGGAGGGCGTTGCCATCATGAAGAAGGAGGACGTTCAGTGCTCCATCACCGGCAACTCCACCAACCCCGTCCGCTTCCAGCACCTGGTTGCAGGCACCTATAAGAAGTGGGCCATCGAGAACGGCAAGAAGTACTTCTCCGTTGCTTCCGGCGGCGGCACGGGCCGTACCCTGCACCCCGATAACGTGGCAGCAGGCCCCGCAAGCTATGGCCTGACCGACTCTCTGGGCCGTGTGCACGGTGATGCTCAGTTCGCTGGCTCCTCCTCCGTGCCCGCTCACGTTGAGATGATGGGTCTGATCGGCATGGGCAACAACCCCATGGTCGGCGCTACCGTTGCATGCGCTGTTGCTGCAGCTCAGGCCAACGCCTGAACCATTCCCTAAGTTCGGCAGAGGGGGAGCTGCGTTCCGAATGCGCAGCTTCCCCTTTTTATGCTGATAGATGTTCGCATGGACAAACCATGAAGCAAACACTAAGAAGAAGGAAGGAAAATCCAATCATGAGAAAACGCATTGCTGCGCTTGCGCTGGCATCCGTCATGGCCCTGAGCCTGTTCGGCTGCGGTGCAAAGAGCAATTCCGCCTCCTCTGCTGCGGGTGTCTCCGGTGACTTTACCGGCACCGCAAAGGGCATGGGCGGCGATGTTACCGTCACCCTGACCCTGACCGACAGCAAGATCACCGGCTGCACCGCTGAGGGCGCCGACGAGACCCAGGGCATTGGTACCCTGGCTCTGGAGCAGCTGCCCGGCCAGATCGCTGAGACCGGCAGCATCGCTGTGGATGGCGTCTCTGGCGCTACCATCACCTCCGACGCCATCAAGGAGGCTGCAGCCGCCGCTCTGACCGCTGCCGGCCTGAACGCTGACGACTACAAGACTGCAGTCGAGGCTGAGAACACCAAGGCTGAGGACTCCACCATTGACGCAGATGTTGCCATTGTGGGCGCAGGCGGCGCAGGCATGACTGCTGCCATCACCGCTGCTGCTGAGGGCAAGAGCGTTGTCATCCTGGAGAGCCAGCCCATGGTGGGCGGCAACTCTGTGCGCGCCACCGGCGGCATGAACGCTGGCGACACCGTGTACCAGGACGAGAACGAGTTCGGCGAGTCTGCAGGCGTGGAAAAGACCCTGAAGACTGCTGCTGAAAAGTACGCCGACAACGCTACCATCACCGCTCTGGCCAAGACCGTTTCTGAGCAGTGGGCTGCTTATCAGGCTGACCCCAAGGGCTACTTTGACAGCGTGGAGCTGATGGAGCTGGACACCATGATCGGCGGCAAGGGTCTGAATAACCCTGAGCTGGTGGAGACTCTGTGCTCCAACAGTGCCGACGCCATCGACTGGCTGGACGAGCACGGCATCACTCTGCACAGCGTGTCCAGCTTCGGCGGCGCATCCGTCAAGCGCATCCATCGCCCCGTGGACGGCGACGGCAAGACCGTTTCCGTCGGTTCTTACATGATTCCTCTGCTGCAGGAGAACTGCGACAAGGCTGGTGTGCAGACTCTGCTGAACACCACCGCTACCGAGATCCTGACCGATGCCAACGGCGCTGCCGTGGGCGTGAAGGCTACCGGTGCTTCCGGTGAGACCGTCACCGTCAATGCCAAGGCTGTTGTGCTGGCCACTGGCGGTTTCGGCGCAAACCTGGACATGGTCGTTGAGTACAAGCCTGAGCTGAAGGGCTTCATGACCACCAACGCTGCCGGCGCTCAGGGCCAGGGCATTGAGATGGCAACCGCCATCGGTGCCGACACCGTGGATATGGATCAGATCCAGATCCACCCCACCGTGGAAGCCAACACCGCTGCCCTGATCACCGAGGGCCTGCGCGGCGACGGTGCCGTGCTGATCAACGCCGAGGGCAAGCGCTTCATCGACGAAGTGGGCACCCGTGACGTGGTCTCCGCAGCCGAGATCGCACAGACCGGCAGCTACAGCTGGCTGGTGGTCGATCAGGCTATGGTCGATGCTTCCAGCGTCATCCAGGGCTACATCAAGAAGGGCTACACCGTGACCGGTGAGACCTACGAGGAACTGGGCAAGGCCATGGGCGTCGATGAGGCTGCCTTTGCCGAGACCATGAACACCTGGAACGGCTATGTTGAGGCCAAGAACGACCCCGACTTCGGCCGTACCAGCTTCGCGAACCCCCTGAACACCGCTCCGTACTACGCCATCAAGGTCACCGCTGGTGTGCATCACACCATGGGCGGCCTGAAGATCAACACCAACACTGAGGTGTTGAAGGCTGACGGTTCCGTCATCCCCGGCCTGTTCGCTGCTGGTGAGGTCACCGGCGGTGTGCACGGTGCAAACCGTCTGGGCGGCAACGCTGTGGCTGACTTCACCGTCTTTGGTCGCATTGCAGGTGCTGCTGCCAGCAAGTACGCTGCATGAGTGTAACGAAAAAATCTGACGCAGCTTCCGGCAAAAAACGCTGGAAGCCGTGGCAGAAGAACCTGATCTTTGCTCTGGTGGTGCTGGCCGTGGCAGCGGCGCTGTACTTTGGTTGGCGCGCGGCCCGCGGCAGCAAGGGCACGGGTCTGGAAGCAGTCGTTGACTTTGGTAGCGGCGCATCTGAGACCCTCTCGCTGGACGAAGATCATGATTACCTGTATGATGTGGGCGACTATGTGGTCCACCTGCAGGTAAAAGATGGCGCGATCGCGTTTTTGGACAGCCAGTGCCCCGATCATATCTGTGAGCAATTCGGCTGGCTGGATAAGGATGGCGCCTGGGCGGCCTGTGTGCCGGCAGGTGTGTATGTGGTGGTGCAGGAAGCTGCTTCCTGACCACCGCACCGACGGGCTGAAAAAGAAAAAGGCAGTGTGCCGGGGTTCCGGTGCACTGCCTTTTTTGTGTGGCTGCGGGGAGGAAACAGGCGGAATCTCTAAAAATAATTCCAACTTTTTAGTTAATTTGCCACTTGACAGCAGCGCATATTCTTGCTATTTTAAAACTGGAAAAGTATGGCGGCACCGCTCCGGTGCCCCCGCCGAAAGGAGAATGCTTTATGAAGATGCGCAGAATCGCGGGTCTGCTGCTCACTGTCGCCTGTGCAGTGTCGCTGCTGTGCCCGGCCGCATGGGCTGTGAATGCCAGCAGCGTGGATAAGAGCGGCGGCAATGTCCGTCTGAGCTATCGTTTGCAGATGCCTGCCGTGGAGGATTCCGCCAAGATCGGCGCAGACGTGAAGGCGCAGGTCAAGACCACGGCCCGCCGCACCAGCAATAGCGTGGTGGAGATCGGCATGAACAGCCGTGCGGATGCTGAAAGCCAGCTGGGCATGAAGTTTGTGTCCAGCAGCACCTTTGATGCCCTTCCGCAGGGCGGCGGGACGGACAATGTGGTGGTTTCGTTCAAGCCGTCCCAGAAGATCACCAATACCATGTACAACCAGTACCGCACGGACGGTGCCGTGTCGCTGACCTTTGCGGCAAGCACCCGCTGGGATGGCAGCGATGAAGCTGCGGTGGAGGAGTCGGTTGCCGCGCCGGGTGCATCGTATGCCAAGGCAGATTACACCGCAGCCAACGGTCAGGTCTACCAGATCTACAGCGTGAAGGATGCTGCAGGCAATGTAACGGCCCAGTACGCCGTGTTCCAGCACGGTGCCACCACCTATCTGCTGTGTGCCCAGAGCACCGGTGCCATGCCGCAGAACTACCTGAACGCCTTGCTGGACACCCTGAATTATCCGGCATAAAATTTGCTTGAATCAAAACAAGGCCCCGTGTGCTGATGCACACGGGGCCTTGTCTGTTGATTTGAGTCTTACTTCAGTGTTCCGTCCAGCACCTGGCTGTAGTACCAGGGCTTCGGGGCGCGGAAGGTCTTGCCGCTGAGGAAGGCAAAATCCGGCTGGGTGAAGCGGGGCATGGTCAGCTCATAAGCGCACAGGGCCTGATACTTGAGCTTCAGCTCCCGGTTGGCGCTGTTGTTGCCATACTTGCTGTCGCCCAGGATGGGGCAGCCGATACTGGCCATGTGGGCACGGATCTGGTGGGTGCGGCCGGTGATCAGCTTTACTTTGAGCAGGGCCAGACGACCGGAAACGGCAATAGTCTCGTACTGGGTCTCCACTTCCTTGGCACCGGGCTGCTTGTCCTCCACGATCTTCACGATGCCGCGGTCGGCGTCCTTGAGCAGGTAGCCGCCCAGGGTGGCGTCCGGCGGCACAGGGCGGCCGAAGGTGACGCAGAGGTAGGTCTTTTGCACGTCACGGTTCTTGATGGCGGCCAGAAACAGCTCCTCGGCCTCCGGGGTCTTGGCGATGATCACCAGACCACTGGTTCCGGTGTCCAGCCGGTGGCACAGGGCCGGGGTGTACAGGTCGTTCTCCTTGTACTCCCCCTGCTGGTTCAGGTAGAGCAGGGCGCGGTTCAGCAGGGTGTCATCATCCGGGCCGTCCACGGAAAGGCCGGCGGGCTTGTTCACGATGAGGATCTGCGGGCAGTCGAACACCACCTGCGCCGGGCCGCGGGCGTTCTTCCACGCCGGGCCCTCCACTCGCTTGTCGGCGTCCAGAACTTCGTCCAGAATGAACAGCTTGATCTCATCGCCCGCCATCACGCGGGTGGAAAGCGGCTGCTTTTTGCCGTTGAGCTTGATCTTGTTTTCACGCAGGGCCTTGTTCAGGCGGCCCGGGTTCAGGGCCGGGTACTGCTGCATCAGATAGTTGTCCAGCCGGGTAGGGGCCAGACACTTTACTTTTAAAATTTTCACGGAAAAGTTCCTCTCTGTCTTGCAATAAGAAGGTTCTCTGATTCGTTTTTATTGTAGCGGAACACAAACCGCACGTCAAGCGCACAGGGCTGGAAAAGTTGACATTTCCGTGCGGGCGGCATATGATACGGGCGGGGAACGGAACAGACCTTTCCCACAGAAATAAGAAGAAGGCCAAGAATATGAGACTGAATAAAAAAATGCTGGCCGTGACGGCCGTTCTGGCAGTGGGCATTCTGGCGGGCTGCGGCAGCTCCGGTACAGCTGCAAGCACGCCTGCATCCAGTGCAGTGCCGGCCTCCTCCCATGTGGCAGAGGAAGGGGTCACGGAGCCCATCAACATGCTGACGTGGACGCTGGATGACCTCGACAGGGAGGACACGGTCACCTTTATTCCGGCGGAGATCACCTCCGGTGTGCAGGGCGGAAACCTGACTGCAAAGATCTTCAGCTATGACCTTTATAAAAAAGAAGATGTTGAAAAACTTGCCGTTGGGGATCAGATCACCCTCCACGAAGAGGGGGCTGCATGGAACCAGTTTGTGACCGTTGCAGTGGAGAGTATCGAGAAAAACGATCAGTACCATCTTGTCACCATCAATGGCGGCATGGAGGAGCAGTACGGTCTTGACCTGAAGCTGGAGGAGGATGGCACCTACCGCACGATGACCTTTGACGACTACCCTGTCTACTATGAGATGGGCGAAAAGACGCTGCCGCTGGCAGATGGCGTAGTGCTGAAGGACAGCTCTGCTGACCCGCAGGCCGAAGAGTTGGAGACCACCGGCGCTTCGGCCGTGGCGGCTGCCATCAATGCGGACCCGGACAACTGGACAGTGTATAATACCACGCTGGTGGTGCAGGGCGGCAGGGTGCAGGAAGTGCGCCGCATCTGGGTGCCGTGATTTCTCAGGCGCTGCCGCTGGCCTGCCTCGTCTGTAAGGAAAGGTTTTTGCCGGAAAAGAGTTGACAAATGCCCGGCTCATGCTATAATTTAACTGTACGCAAGGGGGCTGAGTGCCCGTCTTGTGTGATGTGAAATTATGACAGATGGCAATGATGGGGTCAGAAATGCACACACCACCGTCCAGAGAGAGCGCCCACGGCTGTAAGGTGCTCCGGTCGGGATCATTTCGCGCCACCCCGGAGCTTCCGGCGAATGCAAACCGGACGCTGCGCAGCGTTAACGCGCCGAAAGCGGCAGGGGACAATTTATCCTTTGCAATTTGGGTGGTACCACGGAGTTTTGAGCAGCACAGCCTTCGTCCCTTGATCGGGATGGAGGCTGTTTTTGTTTTTTGTGCCTGTCTGCCCCTCTGCCATAACATCATAAAAAATCTGACGTGCAAACGCCAAGGACAATTGAGGAGAGAAAACTTATGCAATGGACCGGTTTGAATGAACTGCGTGAAAAGTACCTGAGCTTCTTCGAGAGCAAGGGCCACCTGCGTCTGGACAGCTTCCCGCTGGTGCCGAAGAACGACCCCAGCCTGCTGCTGATCAACAGCGGCATGGCTCCCATGAAGAAGTGGTTCCTGGCACAGGAAGAGCCGCCCCGTCATCGTGTGACCACCTGCCAGAAGTGCATCCGTACCCCGGATATCGAGCGCGTGGGCATCACGGCCCGCCACGGCACCTTCTTTGAGATGCTGGGCAACTTCTCCTTCCAGGATTACTTCAAGGAAGAGGTCATTCCCTGGGCATGGGAGTTCCTGACCAGCGACGAGTGGATGGCCATCCCCAAGGACCGTCTGCACATCTCGGTGTATGAGCAGGACGACGAGGCCTACGATATCTGGACCAAGAAGGTGGGCATCGCCCCGGACCACATGGTGCGTCTGGGCAAGGAAGACAACTTCTGGGAGCACGGCTCCGGCCCGTGCGGCCCCTGCTCCGAGATCTACTTTGACCGCGGCCCGGAGTACGGCTGCGGCAAGCCGACCTGCGGCGTGGGCTGCGACTGCGACCGCTATATGGAGATCTGGAACCTGGTGTTCAGCCAGTTCGACGCGGACGGCAAGGGCCACTACGAGCGTCTGGCACGCCCCAACATTGATACCGGCATGGGCCTGGAGCGTCTGGCCTGCGTGATGCAGAACGTGGGCAACCTGTTTGAGGTGGATACCGTGCAGAGCGTGCTGCACCATGTGGAGCACATTGCGGGCAAGACCTACAAGCAGGACCCCAAGACCGACATTTCCATCCGCGTCATCACCGACCACATCCGCAGCTGCACCTTCATGGTGTCCGACGGCATCCTGCCCTCCAACGAGGGCCGCGGCTATGTGCTGCGCCGCCTGCTGCGCCGTGCAGCCCGTCATGGCCGGATGCTGGGCATCGACCACCCCTTCCTGGTGGATCTGGTGGAGACCGTCATCCAGTCCAGCGAGAGTGCATACCCCGAGCTGCGCGAGCATGATGCTTATATCAAGAAGGTCATCGGCACCGAGGAGGCAAACTTTGCCCGTACCATCGACGCCGGCATGAACATCCTGAACAACATGATCGACGGCCTGGAGAAGGCACATCAGCACCTGCTGAGCGGTCTGGATGTGTTCAAGCTGAACGATACCTTCGGCTTCCCCCTGGATCTGACCAAGGAGATCGCTGCGGAGCAGGGCCTGGAGATCGACGAGGACGGCTTCCACGCTGAGATGAAGAAGCAGAAGGAGCGCGCCCGCGCCGAGCGCCTGAAGAAGAACATTTCCGGCTGGAGCGAGGATCTGTTCGGCGGCCTGACCGCCGAGCCCACCGTGTTCACCGGCTACGATACCCTGAATGACAACAGCGTGGTAGTGGCCCTGAGCGACGAGGAGACCCTGACCGACGCCATTGCTACCGACGAGCAGGCCAAGGAAGGCGTGCTGGTGGTGCTGGACAAGACCCCGTTCTACGCCGAGATGGGCGGCCAGGCCGCTGACCACGGCGTGTTGACCAGTGCCGACTGCAACCTGCGCGTGCTGGACGTGAAAAAGACCCCTAAGGGCTACTACGTCCACACCTGTGTGCTGGAAAGCGGCATCGTGAAGGTGGGTGACCACCTGACCGCAAAGGTCGATAAGGAATACCGCATGGCCATTGCCCGCAACCACACCGCCACCCATCTGCTGCAGGCTGCCCTGCGCGAGGTGCTGGGCGATCATGTGCACCAGGCTGGTTCCTACCAGGATGCCTCCATCACTCACTTCGACTTCACCCACTTCAGTGCCGTGACCCCTGAAGAGCTGGCCCGTGTGCAGAAGATCGTCAACGACAAGATCTTTGACTCCATGAACGTCACCGTCCAGGAGATGCCTGTGGAGGAGGCCAAGAAGCTGGGTGCGATGGCTCTGTTCGGCGAGAAGTACGGCAAGGTCGTGCGCGTCGTTGATATTGAGGGCTGGTCCACCGAGTTCTGCGGCGGCACCCATGTCAAGAACACCGCTCAGATCGGCGGCTTCAAGATCGTCAGCGAGAGCTCGGTTGCTGCCGGTATCCGCCGCATCGAGGCTGTTACTGGCCGCAATCTGCTGATCCGTGCAAACCTGCAGGAGGCTATGCTGCACACCGTGGCTGGCACCCTGAAGGCCAACAACGTCACCTCTCTGCCTGCTCGTGCCGAGGCTGTCATGGCTGAGAACAAGGCCATGAGCAAGGAGCTGGAAGAGCTCAAGGCAAAGATCGCCGCCTCCAAGGTGGACAGCCTGTTCGATAATGCCGAGGAAGCAGACGGCGTGAAGATCGCCTCTGCATACTTTACCGGTACCACTGGCGACACCCTCCGCGGCATGTGCGACAGCATCCGTGACAAGGCCGTGAACCCTGTAGTGGCTGTGCTGGTGGGCAAGGCCGAGGATAAGATCACCATGGCTGTCACCGTCAACAAGCTGGCACAGGAAAAGGGCCTGAAGGCTGGCGTGCTGGTGAAGGAGCTGGCTGCTATCGCCGGCGGCAAGGGCGGCGGCAAGCCGGACTTTGCAATGGCTGGCCTGAAGGACGAGACCAAGATCGACGAGGCACTGGCTGCTGTGGGTGCCATCGTCAAGAAGGCTCTGGGCTAAAAAATAAAACGGGCTAGCCCTCCCAAGGCTCACGCTGTGACGGAGAGGGCTAGGACGTTTATGTAGAAGCAGGAAGGAGTGTTCCCCATGGAAGATTGTCTGTTTTGCATGATCGCAGAGGGCAAGATCCCCTCCAAAAAGCTGTACGAGGATGAGCAGGTGGTGGCGTTTTACGACATCAACCCTCAGGCCAAGGTACACTTTTTGGTGGTGCCTAAAAAGCACATTGCTTCTGCCGCTATGCTGACGGAGGAGGATGGTGCCCTGCTGGGCCACATTTTTGCCGTCATCGCAAAGCTGGCCAAGGAGCAGGGGCTGGAAAATGGCTACCGCATCATCTCCAATGTGGGTGAGGATGCCGGCCAGACCGTGAAGCATCTGCATTTCCATGTTCTGGGCGGCGAAAAACTGCCTGTCTGATTCCGATACGAAAGGGAGATTTTGATTATGGCTGAAACTTATACCCTGCACGTTGCAGGCCTGACCCGTGAGCTGACCATCTGCAAGGTCAACGATCACATGGATATTGCCGCTTTCATCATGCTGGGCGATGCCGAGCTCACCGTGGCCGCTGCCGCCGAGCTGCTGAAGAAGTGCCCGGAGTTTGATATCCTGCTGACGGCAGAGGCCAAGGGCATCCCCCTGGCCCACGAGATGAGCCGTCAGAGCGGCAAGCCTTACGTTTGTGCACGCAAGGGCGTCAAGCTGTATATGCCGGACCCCGTTGTGGTGGAAGATCAGTCCATTACCACCGCCGGCAAGCAGAAGCTGGTCATTGACCGCAAGGAGCTGGACAAGATGAGCGGCAAGCGCGTGCTGGTGGTGGATGATGTGATCTCCACCGGTGGTTCGCTGAAAGCTCTGGATGCACTGGCCGAGCAGACCCAGTGCACCATCGTGGGCCAGGCTGCTGTTCTGGCCGAGGGTGACGCAGCAGAGCGCAAGGATATCATCTTCCTGGAGCCGCTGCCCCTGTTCTTCCACTAAGCCGCCATGCGACGCCCGCTCTGCGTATTCTGCGCCGGAATGCTGGGTGTTGCGTTAATATGCGCTTTTTTGCCGCAAACGGAACTTTTTGTGCCATTTGCGGCATTTTTTGTAGCCGTCTGCCTGCTGTTGTGCATCCCGGACCGCACCCGCAAAGCATTGCTCTGCCTGCTGCTGGGTGCGGCGGCCCAGCTGGGCATCTCGGGGGCCATCACACCTCCGGCGCT
>OBYM01001351.1_pt1 | contig 10615 bp, 3 predicted proteins | sample 1538191 | NCBI WGS metagenome assembly OBYM01 (sample SAMEA2580165, study PRJEB22360) | human gut metagenome | biome: human gut; feature: human-associated habitat; material: faeces | place: Denmark | collected 2008/2010 | reverse complement strand
TTATAATGCTAATATTTTGGGGTGGTTGTGCATTAATTAGTCAAATATTTAACTTGACAATAAATAATATATTTTTAAGGATTTTGCACATTATCGGGGGATTCTCTCCAACTATTGCCTCTTATATATCACTAAAGAGAAATAACAAAGTTAAGAATTTAAAAGAATGGTTAAAAAAGATATTTGATATAAAACATAATATTTGGACTTATATTTTAGTAATTTTATTTGTATTGATTTATTATGTTTTGGGGTGTGCAATAAATGGATTTAAATTTGATGCTCCTATATTTATGCTTATAGTAATTTTACCAATGATGTTATTTGGTGGTGGAAATGAAGAAGTTGGATGGAGAATGATTTTACAACCTGAATTGGAAAAGAAATTTGGATTTCATATAGCAACAATCTTTACTTCTATTATTTGGTGGTTATGGCATTTACCAATATTTTTTATAATAGGAACAGCAAATGCAAATATGAACTATTTTCTTTTTGGAATAATGTGTTTAACCTTATGCTATGCTTTGGCAACAATAAGAAAGGTATCGAAAGGTGTATTTCCTTGTATATTAACTCATTGTTTAATAAATGGGTTATCTGCAATATTTGTATTTAATTATAGTTTGTTAAGTTGTTGTATAACTTTGATTGTAACAATAATAGTATCAATACTAATTTTAAATATAAATAAAAGATATATAAGATAATAGCAAATCCTAATTTTCAGTGAAGAAAAGAATATATTATTTTTAATAATTGTTATCAAAAATAAAAGAGAATCTTGATAATTGAGTTATTAAATCTTATTATATAAACAGCAAAGATAAAAACGCAATGCATTGAATAAATGCTAGAGCTGGTAGGTAGCCCAGCCGTCCTATAATCATAGGGTAAGTAACCTGCCCCTCCGGGTTGTCCATTCTTTGTATATAAATTTAACAAGGAGGGATGACTATGGATAGTATAAAATGTAAACTCACTGTATATTTCGAGAATCCTTTTTGGGTTGGTGTTTTTGAACAAATCTGTGACAATAAACTTTCTGTTGCGAAGGTTATATTTGGTAAAGAGCCAAAAGATTATGAAATTCAAGAATATGTAATGAAAAAATACAATAGTTTGCAGTTTAGTCCAGCTGTAGAAGCAAACGAAAAGGAAACAAATAAGAATCCTAAAAGAAGATTAAGAGAGGCAAAAAAACAATTACAAAACAAAGGAATTGGCACACAATCTCAACAGGCTTTAAAATTACAACAAGAACAAAATAAAAAAGTTAGTAAGATTCAAAGCCATAAACAAAAAAGGATTGATAATGAACGTAAGTTTGAATTGAAACAGCAAAAGAGAAAAAGAAAACATAAGGGGCATTAGTTTCTTATGTTTTTTTTAAATGATTTGAATATGAGAGATTTCAAAAAAATTTGAGATCTCTTTTTTGTTTTAGAAAGAAAAGGAGGTGCAAAAGTGAATAAGTTTGATATGATCAATGATTTGTTGGCTGAAACAACAAAGATGGTCGTAAAAGATGAGAAATCATGGTTATCCTTTTTAGATACATCGTCTTATATGTTTAAATACGATTTTGCTGATCAGCTTTTAATTTATGCTCAAAAGCCAGATGCGAAAGCATGTGCAACATTTGATTATTGGAATAATCGAATGAAAAGATGGATTAAAAAAGGAGCTAAAGGTATAGCATTAATAGATGATTCAAAAAAATACTCTAGTTTGAGATATGTCTTTGATATTGCAGATACAAGAAGTCCACAACACCAAAATCTAAAGCTATGGGCAATTAACGAATCAATGTATGATGCTGTTATTGAATCATTGTCGAATAGTTATGGCATTTTAAAAAATAAGCAAGATTTAGGAAGTGCATATTTATCATTGGCTCATATGTTTGTCAAAGATAACGGTGATGATTATTTAGAACAGATCATAAAATATAATCAAAATAGTTCTTTTGAGAATATGGAAGTATTTGAAATTAAAAAAGTATTTATAAAGATTCTTGAAAACTCCATAGCATACTGTCTGATGAGAAGAAGTGATATTGACCCGATATTTTATTTTGAAAAGGGGGATTTTGACACTATATCTTTATTTGACACATTTGATGTTATTGGTGTTTTAGGAACTGCCAATAAGGATTTAACAGACATGGCATTAAGTGAAATCGGTCGAGTGGTACGAAAATTGATACAATCAGAAAATCGTACATTTGCACAGTCTAAAGAAATAAGTCAAAATAAAGATGATATTGATAATGAAGGGAGTGTTATATATGAAGGAAATCACATACAATCAGGTAGGGGATTACCAGTTTCCAAATCTCAAGATAGGGAACGAGGAAAATCCATTAGGGAAATACGCAATGTTGAGAATGAATTACCTCAAAGCCAACCAGCCGGCACATCTGTTCGCCTTGAGGGCAAGCAATACATTGAACAAACATCTCAAGGAAGTCGAGGAACAAGCACAGGCAAAGATGGAAAAAATGATGGAACAGATGTTAGTGAAACATCCAGCACCGAACAAAGAAACCTATCAGATGGAATGGGTACAGCATATGAACAATCTAAAGGTACAAGTCGAGGAAATCATTCTCAAGGAGATAATCTACAATTAGATTTAGAATTAGGTGGTGAAGAAGAAAATACTTTACCACCTTTTGATTTGCAGGATTTACCTGCATTATTACGTGAAGATGTTTCACTTCAACATTCTCGTGAAGAAATTCAGCAGTTCTTTATGGAACATACCGATGATAATGAACGTACTCAATATCTTGCAGAATGTTATGATGATACTTTAGTGGAAACTTTCAGACATCCAGAAAGAAATGATTTTTCTTATATTGGCTATAAGAAAGATGGTAACGGGCTTAATGTATGGGCTGGTAGCTGGCAAAACAAAAAATCCAAATCTCATTTATCTTTCTTTCAGCTTCAATTGGAAGTCGCAAAATTAATTGAGAACGACGAATATCTATATTCTAGACAGAAAGGCATGACTCCTATTCAACTGACCTATGAAAAAGGATTAATGAATAGAAATGTAGACTATTATCTGTTTTCATATAAAAATGAGTTCAGAAAAAACTCTACCGAAATTATTGAATTTTTAAGCAATGAACAAGATCGACAAAAGCGTATACAGTTCATAAAGGACTTTTATCCTGACCAGATTGTAGAAATGGAAGTGGATGGTGTCATTCTTGGATTCAAGAAAGAGAATGAGCATCTGCATATCTACATGGGACCGTATGATGATCAGAAAGCATCTAGTGATTACAGTTGGTCCCTTGTAGAAAGCGAAATAGACGGCATGATTCTATCACGCTATTTTGATCCTAGTGTTCAAATTCCAACTATTGAAGAATAGCAAACAGCTATATATGAAAATGAGGAACAGCTCAAAAACGGTATTTATTTTTCTCAAGAGGAAATAGACCGTGCTCTTGTTCGTGGCAGTGGTTTTGAAAATGGGAAATACAGAATCTATCAGCAAATGCTCAAAAAACATTCAGTCAATGAAAATGCCCTGTTTTTAAAAGAAGAATATGGAATTGGTGGTTTTGCTCCAGTAGTAGGACTGATTGATATAAATTACGACAGCAAAGGAATCACCTTTTCTAGAAGTCGACAAATAGGTAAAGAAGAAATAACAATAACACTCAACTGGAAAAAGATTGCTAAAAGGATCAGTGAGCTTGTTGCTAATGATCGTTATCTCAGCAAAGATGAAATAAAACACTATCCAGAGTTTCTCCATGAGCAGATGGAACAACAGCTTGAATACGAACGTAAAATGTTAAATCATGAACCAATAGGTGTTGTCGTAGAAAACAGTCCAGATGAAAATATCAAGAAAGACTATCGTTGGAAAGTAGGAGATACCTTTTATAAAGGAATTGATGAATACACCATCATCGAAGATGGAAATCAGATTGCTATCCAAAGTGATGAATTTCCTTTATTTATTGATTACCTATCAAGAGAAGAATTCAAATCTCTTTTAAAGGAAAACCCACTTAATGATAAATTACTAGTTGCAATCGAAGAAGATAATCATAAAACTAGCGAACAACAGCTTCTTGATGAATATATTCCTATATTTGTTGATAAGATACAGAAAAGTGAATATTATCCACAATTAAAAGAGCGTGATACGGATGAACATGAAGCAGAATTATTTATTCGTGAAGCAATGATTGATATCATGACTTCAATCAATATCACAGATCCTGATATCTATGATTTATATACAACTGATTCAACTTTTAGAGAACAGATGATTAATGAACTTTTAGATAGGACATATAATGATATATCGTTTTCTAAATCGAATATGAAAAAACAAAAGAAATTATATGAGGCTTTTCGTCAGCTTGATTCTGAATTTTTAAGTTTAAGTTCACCATTTTTGACATTGAAGACAAAAAACGAAAATGACTATCCCTTGTCATTGAGTTATGATCGTGATGAAGGCATTTTTGATATGTATCATTTCTATGAAACGAATGGTATAGAAATCATGAATCCTCATATGAGATTTTCAATTGATCAAAATGATAAAACTGTTAAACCAGTTTATTATTATAATCAAGATATGAATATTGAATGGGACTCAACATCTGACATAGCTATTGAAGATATGATAGAATATGCTCTTAGATGGCTTCAAAATATTCGTGATAAAGGATATTATCTCGCATATAAGCGTTTATATGTAAACGATGAAAAAGATCATCTTTATTCTATTGAATTTGATGAAAATGGAGAAATCACTTATACAGATATTCCTCAAGCATATATTGATAATTATGGTGAACCCATTGTTGAAAATGAATCTAATGATAAAGCTATCATTTCAACTGAACGTATTAATTATCAGATAAAAGATGAGCATTTAGGGGCAGGTACACCAAAAGAAAGATACAGAAACAATGTAGCAGCTATTAAGTTGCTTTTTTCTTTGGAGAAAAAAAATCGTCTTGCGACATCACAAGAACAGGAGATTCTTGTAAAATATGTTGGATGGGGTGGACTTTCGGATGCTTTTGATGAATCTAAATCCTCATGGTCAAAGGAATATGAGGAACTTAAAAATCTTTTAAATGATGGTGAATATGCGATGGCAAGAGAATCGACATTATCTTCATTTTATACTTCTCCCATTGTGATTGAGGGTATATATAAGGTACTAGAGAAGATGGGATTTCATTATGGGAATATTCTAGAACCATCATGTGGTATAGGTCGTTTTTTTGGCATGATTCCTAATCATATGAAAGAGTCTAGACTTTATGGGATTGAATTGGATTCAATTACGGGTAGAATTGCTAAACAGCTGTATCAAAATGCCAATATTGCAGTTGAGGGTTATGAAAAATCCAAACTTCCTGATAGCTTTTTTGATGTTGCTATAGGGAATGTTCCTTTTGGACAGTTTAAGGTCATAGATAAGCAATATGATAAATTAAATTTTAACATTCATGATTATTTCTTTGCAAAAACGATTGATAAAATAAGACCAGGAGGTCTGATTGCATTTGTGACATCACGTTATACAATGGACAAGAAAAACAGCACTGTCCGAAAGTATATCAATGAAAGATGTGAATTGATAGGTGCTATCCGTTTACCGAATAACGCATTCGATGATACAAAAGCAGTTAGTGATATTCTCTTTTTGAAGAAGAGAGAAAGAGCAATTGTTCAAGAAGATGCATGGATGTCAACCGGTTTTAATGAGCAAGGTCATATCATTAATCAATATTTTATTGACCATCCTGAAATGATACTTGGAACAATTGAAAAGACAAGAAGCATGTATGGTCGAGAAGATTTGACAGTTATCCCATATGAAGATATTTCTTTAAAAGATGCCATTAATAATGCAATAGAAAATATACATGGTAAAATGGATGAATATATCTTAGAAGATGATATAACAGAAGATGAAGATATTGAAAGTATTCCCGCAGATCCAAATATTAGAAATTTCAGCTATACAGTTGTTGATGGTGAAATCTATTATCGTATCAATAGCATGATGAACAAAGTTGATGTTTCATCAACTACAAAGAATAGAATTATAGGTTTAATCGCTATTAGAGAGTCTGTGAGGCGTTTAATTGAATTTCAGAGTCAAGATTACTCGGAGGAAGAAATTAAGGCTGAGCAGCTTTATTTAAACGAAATCTATGATAGCTTTACATCAAAATACGGACTTATCAATAGTCGTGCAAATAGTCTTGCATTCCGAGATGATAGTTCATTTTATTTGTTGTGTTCGCTTGAAAATATTAATGAAGATGGAACTCTCAAAAGCAAGGCTGATATGTTTACAAAACGTACCATTAGAAAGAAAGTAGATGTTACCCATGTTGATACTGCAAACGAAGCATTGATGGTATCGCTTGGAGAAAAAGGAAAAGTTGACCTTGAGTATATGAGTGAACTATGTAATCACTCCATCGATGATATGATTGATGAACTTGATGGTGTAATCTACAAAGTACCTAACGTTTTAGATAGTGGTACTAAAGCTGAATACATCACGGCTGATGAATATTTAAGTGGGAATGTACGTGAAAAATTGGAAATTGCACGATTATCTGTTGCAATTGATTCAACATATCATAAACAAGTTCAAGCACTGGAAAAAGTTTTACCAAAGGATTTAAGTGCAAGTGAAATTGAGGTTAGGCTCGGAGCTACATGGATACCTAAAGATATTTATACACAATTTGTGCATGAACTTTTAGGTACATCTGCATATTATCGTGACTATATCAATGTCACCTATTCCAATGTAACAGGGGCATGGAATATCAGTGGTAAAAGTTATGATAAAAACAATGTCAAAGCAGACAAGACTTATGGAACACATCGAGTGAGTGGCTATAAACTGATTGAGGATTGTTTGAATTTAAAATCAACAAAGATATTTGATTATGAATACGATGATGATGGTAAAAAAATTGCCGTTCTTAATAAAAAAGAAACAATGATTGCTCAACAGAAACAAGATTCTATCAAGGGAGCGTTTGTGGAATGGGTATGGAAGGATATGGAAAGACGAGATAGACTGACGAAAATCTATAACACAAATTTCAACAGTATTCGACCTCGTGAATATGATGGCAGTCATCTAACTTTTCCTAATATGAATCCTGAAATAGAACTGAGAAAGCATCAAAAAGATGCCATTGCTCATATTCTTTATGGTCATAATGTACTCCTTGCACACGTAGTTGGTGCAGGAAAAACATATGAAATGGTGGCTGCCTGTATGGAACTCAAACGACTGGGGTTGTCCAATAAATCCATGTTCGTTGTTCCCAACCATCTTGTTGAACAGTGGGGAAGTGAATTTCTGCAATTATATCCAAGTGCCAATATATTAGTTACAACAAAACGAGATTTTGAAAAAAGAAATCGTAAAAAGCTGTTTTCACGCATTGCAACAGGTGATTATGATGCGGTCATCGTCGGTCATTCACAGTTTGAAAAGATACCGATGTCTATTGAAAGACAGATACAGACGATTGAAAATCAGATAGAGGAAATCACTCGTGGCATTCAGGATTTAAAGGCGAATAATGGAGAAAGATTTACTATCAAGCAGATGGAAAGGACAAAGAAATCATTAAAAGCTAAAATGGAAAAACTGAATAATCAGGACAGAAAAGATGATTTGATCACCTTTGAAGAATTGGGTGTTGATCGTCTTTTTGTTGATGAAGCTCATTATTATAAAAATCTTTTTCTTTTTATAAAAATGAAAAATGTATCAGGATTGGCTCAAACTGAGGCACAGAAATCTTCTGACTTATTTATGAAGTGTCGTTATTTAGATGAAATCACTGGTGGAAAGGGAATTGTCTTTGCAACCGGAACGCCTATAAGTAATTCAATGACTGAAATGTATACAATGCAAAGATACCTGCAATATGGAACTCTTGTCAAACACAATTTACAGCACTTTGATAGTTGGGCAAGTACATTTGGTGAAACAGTTTCAGCCATTGAACTTGCACCAGAGGGAACGGGATATCGTATGAAAACAAGATTTGCGAAATTCTTTAACCTGCCTGAATTGATTAACATGTTCAAAGAAGTAGCCGATATAAAGACTGCAGATATGCTTAATCTTCCAGTACCTAAGGCTCATTATCATAATGTTTCCGTCAAGCCTAGTGAAATCCAAAAAGAGATTGTTGAATCATTAGGGAAACGTGCTGAAAAGATAAGAGAAGGTGCTGTTGATCCTAGTGAAGATAATATGCTGAAAATCACAAATGATGGAAGAAAACTGGCATTAGATCAGAGGCTTATCAATCCATTACTGCCAGAATATGAAAATAGTAAAGTCAATGCATGTATTGATAATGTCTTAAAGATTTACCATGAAACTAAAAGCCAAAGGTCAACACAATTGATTTTCTGTGATATGTCTACACCAAAGGTAAAAGAGTTTAATATATATGATGAATTAAGAAAGAAACTCATTGAAAATGGTGTGCCTGATGATGAAATTGCCTATATCCATAATGCAAAAACTGATATTAAAAAGAAAGAATTATTTTCTAAAGTCAGACAAGGGAAAGTGCGTATCCTTATCGGTTCAACAAGCAAGATGGGAGCAGGAACAAATGTTCAGGAGAGGCTTGTTGCTAGTCATGATTTAGATTGCCCGTGGCGACCTTCGGATCTTGAACAAAGAGCCGGTCGTATCATTCGTCAGGGAAATACAAACAGTGATGTGTATATTTATAGATATGTAACGGAAGGGACATTTGACGCTTATTTGTATCAGCTTGTTGAAAATAAACAGAAGTTTATTTCACAAATCATGACTTCAAAAAGTCCTGTAAGAAGTGCTGAAGATATCGACGAAGCTTCGCTTAGTTATGCTGAGATAAAAGCATTAGCTAGTGGAAATCCTAAAGTCAAGGAAAAGATGGAACTAGATACGAAAGTGGCTAAGCTTAAACTGGCTAAAGCCAATTATCTTTCACAAAAATATGAGCTTGAAGATAGGATAGTAAAGTATTATCCTCAAAAAATCAAACTTATCGAAGAAAGAATTCATGGTTATAAAAAGGATATAGAATCAATTGTTCATCAAAATGAATTTGTTGAAATGACTGTTAAAGATATCACATTTCATGATAAAAAACAGGCAGGACAAGCCATTCTTTTAGCATGTCAGGAATTAAAATCTCAGGAGGAAATCATGGTAGGGAACTATCGAGGATTTGAAATGTCGTTAAGATATGACTCATTTCATAATGTTCATATTTTAACTTTAAAAAATCATTTGAGTCATCCTGTTGAATTAGGTGATGATGTCTATGGAAATATAACCCGTATTGATAATGTTATAGATTCCATTCCTAAAAAACTGGAAATCGAAAAAGCATTATATGATGAAACTTATCAGCAGTTTATGAATGCGAAGGAAGAAGTGGAGAAGCCTTTTGAAAAAGAAGATGAACTACAAAGTTTAAGTAAAAGATTATCAAAATTGGATAAAGAGCTTGATATTGGAGGAAAAGATGATAAGGAATCTTTAGTTTTTGATGATGAAGTTCCAGAAGAAAAATATCGTACACCAATATCATTAGAAAGATAAAGTTGATAATATATTTTATCGGCTTTTTATAATTGGGAGGAAGAAAATGAAAAAATATTTAAAGCCTGAAGAACTAGCAATGGTGAAAAAAATTGATCTATTAACTTATTTATCAAATTATGAACCTAATGAGCTTGTTAGAAAATCACATAATGATTATGTCACAAGAACACATGATAGTTTGCATATGACTAATGGCATGTGGATGTGGTGGTCTAAAGGAATAGGTGGAAAAACAGCACTTGACTATCTCATAAAAGTTTGTGGAATGTCATTTTTAGAGGCTGCACTTTTGATATATAGATGCATTACAGAACAGCCACCTGTTTATCAAAAGGCATATCATATGAAGCAACAATCTTATGACTTTAAATTGCCAAAAATATGTTCTCAACCACAAAAAATGTTTGATTATTTAATCAAGGAAAGGTGCATTGATAAAGATATTGTCAATTTCTATTATCTAAAAGGCTATATATATGAATGTGAAAGAGATCATTCTGTTGTCTTTGTAGGTTATGACGAAAAAGGTAAAGAAAGATTTGCATCTAAAAGAGCAACCAATGATAACTGGAAAAAAGATGTGTATGGAAGTGATAAACACTATAGTTTTAGACTTGTTAATGCAACAAATGATGTCCTTCATGTGTTTGAAAGTCCAATTGACTTAATGTCATTTCAGACTTTAGAAAAACAAAAGGGCAGATCTTGGAATCATGAAAACTATTTGTCATTGGGTGGTGCATCAAATTTTGGAAAGAATATTGAAAATTCAGAATTGCCAATAGCATTAGAACATTTTTGATATAAAAACTTACTAAATTTCTGATTATCTTTTCATAAGCTGGTAAATGTCGGTATAGCCTGTATTTTAGGGCTTTATCGGCATTTTCCTTTGGGAAGATACTCTGCATAAGCTGGCATTTACCAGCATGAAAATGCAACCAAAAGTAGTAAATGAGTA
>OBYM01001350.1_pt1 | contig 10619 bp, 10 predicted proteins | sample 1538191 | NCBI WGS metagenome assembly OBYM01 (sample SAMEA2580165, study PRJEB22360) | human gut metagenome | biome: human gut; feature: human-associated habitat; material: faeces | place: Denmark | collected 2008/2010 | reverse complement strand
CCGAGTCCACCAGAGGAACGGACATACCGATCTTAACGGTACCGGCAGGAGCGGCAGCAGCAGCGGCGGTGGTCTCCGTCGCGGGCTTGCTGGAGGAGCATCCGGTGAACATTGCGGCTACCATCAGGGCAGCCATCAGCATAGCAAGTACTTTTTTCATGATAGTGTTCTCCTTTTTCATTTCTTACTATAAAAAAGCGGTTCGCCCAAGGCGTAACCGCTTCTTCATACCATGTGAAGCCCCGGTCACGCCGCTGCCACCAGCAGCAGTCGTACAACGCAAATGGACACCGCCAGAATCATGGCAGTGTCCAGAATGAGGCTAATTCGCGCAGAGGAACATGCCGCTGCCATAGTGCAGCGGGTAGAGCTGTAAGTGGTAGAAAACCGTGCCGTCATCGCCATGTACCTCCCGAAGAATTTTAGCATATTGTATCCCACAGAAAGACATTTGTCAACGAGGAAAAGATTACAGAATCTTTTGCGTTTTTTCGCCTTTTTTGTGTATAACGCACAAGGGAACCTCCGATGAAATCGCCGCCGGTCAGAGGTGATTTCATCAGAGGTTCCCAAGGACATTATTCCCCGTCCAGGACGGACTTGCAGGCGGCGAGAACCTTGCTCAGAACCGGCACGCAGGTGGCGCTGCCGTAGCCGCCGTTTTCCACCACCACGATGAAGGCCAACGGGTACTGCTCGTCCTCCACGAAGCCCGCGAACATGGCGTTGGATTTCTGTCCGCCCCCCAGCTGGCTGGTGCCGGACTTGGCGCAGACGTTCATGCCGTTAAAATTCCAGTCGCCGTAGACGCTCTGCACATTGTTGCGCATATACGCCCTGACCTGATCGGCCACGTCCTGAGACATGATGCGGCCGGTGGTTTTCGTTTTTGCCTCGTAGGTCAGCTCTTCGCCGCTGCGAACCTCCGACACCAGATACGGCTCCGCGCCCACGCCGCCCCCCGCAATGGCGCCCATGAAGGTCATGTAGCGGGCGGGGTTAATCAGGTCGGTGTGCTGGCCGATGCAGCTCCACGCGAAGGACACCGGGGCAGTGTTGGAAATGTCGTAGTTGCCCTCGGCGGTGGTGACGCCGTCAAAACTCAGGCTGTCCGTGACGCCGAACTGCTCCACGTACTTTACCATGTTCTTCTTCCCCACCAGCTCCGCGATCTGGGCGAAGGAGCAGTTGCAGGAATTGGCGAGGGCGGTTTTCAGGGTCAGGGTACCGTGGGCTTTTTCGCAGGTCACCTTTTCCGTGCCGTACTCATAAGCGCCGTAGCAGGTGAAGGTCTTGTCCAGAATATCCGGAACGCAGTCCAACGCCGCAGCGGTGGTGACCACCTTGAAAATGGAGCCGGGGACGTAGGTGGATTGCAGGAAGCGGTTTAAGTAAACGCCGTCATACTGCCCGGAGGTGTCCGAGGCGATGTCCGGCACATTATCCGGGTCGTAGGTGGGCGTGGTCAGAGCGCAGAGGATCTCTCCCGTTTTATAGTTGTACACGCCGACGGTGCCTTTTCTCCCCGCCATGGCGTCCAGCGCCGCGTTCTGCACCCTCGCCGACAGCGTCAGGGTCATCTCGCCCCCCTCGCCGCTGCTGTCGTATACGCCGCTGACCAGGTCGAAGCCCGCCATTTTCCCCGCGTAGTGGGAGACGGCGGAGGCGCTGATGTAGCCCTTCCGGTCGCCCAGCCAGTGGAGCGTGGACTGGCGGGTTGCGGCATCAGAGGAATAGGTGCGCTCCTCGGTAATGTCCAGCAGCACGTTCCCGGAACGGTCGGTCACCGTGCCGCAGCCGATGTTGGCATTGTTATACACATGGGGAGAGCCGGGAAAGGTCACCCATTCCCCCGCCTGAGTCACGTACTCCCACAGGAAGAAGGCCATGCCCCCCAGAAGCACAGCCAGGAACAAGCCCATGATCCAGGTTCTTTTGGTTACGCGGTTCATCCGCTCACGCTCCCTTCTTGTTCAGGCGGACGGCAAAGCTGGCATTCTGCCGGGTATCCGCCGCCTTGACGAAGGCCAGCAGCCCCCATGCGCCGACCATGCTGGTGCCGCCGTTGCTCAGAAACGGGAAGGTCACGCCGGTGAAGGGCAGAATATCCAGCGTGCCAAGGCAGTTCAGAATGGTCTGAATCACCAGAATGCTGGCGGCGGTGCAGGCGCCGATGGAATAGAAGCTGCTTCGTGCGACCCGCGCGGTACGGATGGCAAAGAAGCCGTAGGCCGCCACGCACAGCACCATCATCACCGCCACGATCAGCCCCCATTCCTCGGAGATGGTGGCAAAGGCGATGTCGGAATCCGCCGCGAACACGTGTTTCAGGAAGCCCTGTCCCGGCCCCAGACCGAACAGGCCGCCGGAGGCCACGCACATCAGCGCCTGAACCTGCTGGTAACCGGCGTTCAGTGGATCGTCCCACACGTGCCGCCACACGGAAAACCGCCGCAGGGCATGGGGCGCGATTTTCAGCGCCAGCACGCCTGCAAAGATCAGCGCCGTAACGGCCAGCGCCACGGTGCCCATACTGCCGGAACGAAGATACGCGATCACAAGGAAGGCGCAGAAGAAAATCAGCGCCGTGCCGAAGTCGTTCATCAGGGCAAGCAGGCCGCAGATGAGAATGGAATAGGCGATAAAAATGTAAATATTCCGCTTGCTCATGATTCTGTCCATGGTGGACGCGCCGGCATAGACGAAGCAGACCTTGCTCAGTTCCGACGGCTGCAAGGACAGGCCGCCGATGACCAGCCAGTTTTTCGCGCCGTAATACTCGGTGCCGAACACCAGCGTCACCATCAAAAAGCCCACGCCCGCAACCGTGGCCAGATACCGGACGACCTTCGCCCGTTCCAGATCCCGCAGCGACCAGCCGATGACGAGGAACGTCACCACCCCCAGCGCCATGGCGGCAAGCTGCTTCATGGTCTCCCCCGGCTTCACCGTGGCGATGGCGGCCATGCCCATGGTACACAGGAAGAACGCCATGGTCTCCACCTCAAAGGACTTCCGGCGGATCATGCAGTAGAAAATGTACAGCAGCCACTGGCTCAGGAAAATGCCGCCAAAGCCCATGAGAACGCTGGCGATCGTCTCCTGCTCCCCGCCCAGCAGGAAGCCCAGCAACATCAGGCACTGCAAGATGGACAGCACCATCAGATTCGCCACGCTGTCCCAGCCGCTGGCTGCCTTGGTGCGAAGCTCCGCCTGACGCGCCTCCTGATGCTCCGTAATGGGCTGGAGCTGCATTTCCACGCCGCCGATGGAGATACGGTCTTTGGGCTTTAAGGCGCAAATTTGAACCTTCCTGCCGTTGACCAGGGTTCCGTCCTTGGAACCGGCGTCCGTGATCGTCCAGCTGCCGTCGTCATACCGGGTCAGAACCGCATGGTTCCGGGACACGGTGGGAAAATCGATGGTCACGTCGCTGGATTTGCTCCGGCCGATGACGTTTTCCCAATGGGTGATGGGAATCTGGCTGCCGTCGGTCATGTTCAGCCACGCCCAGATCTCCGGCTCCCGCCGGAAGGTCAGCAGGGGCAGGACGCAGCGCAGAAGCAGTATGGCGCTGAGTATCGGTACGGTATAGCGCAGAATCCCCACATAGGAGCCTGCGTAATTTTCCTGTGCCAGCGTCAGCGATTCCAGGATATTCTGCATACCATCACCATCCTTTCTTCGGGTAATTCTTATGTTTAATAAAATGACACATTTTCGTTCAGATGTCAAATGAACATTTTCTTAAGGAGAGCCGCAGTGTTGCCTTAAGCTTCCATTTCCCGCAGAATTTTGATTTCCCCGGCGTAGCCGGGCAGCTCATTGGGGGTTTCCAGAATCATGGTCTTGTCCTTAAGCCGCGGGTGATTCACGATGCGGCGGAAGGTTTCCAGCCCCAGACTGCCCTTTCCAAGACATTCATGGCGGTCTTTGTGGCTGGCAAAGGGGTTCTTGCTGTCGTTCAGGTGCAGGGCGTGCAGCCGGTCCAGACCAATCACCCGGTCAAATTCCGCCAGTACACCGTTCAGGTCGTTCACGATGTCGTAGCCGCCGTCGTAGACGTGACAGGTATCCAGACACACGCCCACGTTTTCGCTTCCCACGGCGTCCAGAATGTCCCTGAGTTCCTCAAACCGTCCGCCGATCTCGCTGCCCTTCCCCGCCATGGTTTCCAGCAGCACCGTCACCGGATAGTCGTGGCGCAGGGCGTTTTTCAGGGCGGCGGCAATGTAATCGATTCCCGCCTGCGTCCCCTGCCCCACGTGGCTGCCGGGGTGGAAATTGTAGAAATTTCCGGGAAGCGCCGCCATTCGCCGCAGATCGTCCTCCAGAATCCCCGCGGCAAAGGCTCTGGCGTCCGCGTCGGCGGTGCAGAGATTCATGGTATACGCCCCGTGGGCGACCAGTTTGCCAAAGTGATTTTCTTCCAGCATGGCGGCCGCCTTTGCCGCGTCCGCCGGATCCTCCGGCTTGGCCTTGCTGCCCCGGGGATTCCGGGTAAAAAACGCGAAGGTATTCGCTCCAATGGACAGCGCAGTCTTCACCATCGCCGCGTTTCCGCCGGATGCGGAAAGATGACAGCCAAAATAACCCAAAACACTCACTCCTTTTTGGGTATTATAGCATATTCCACGGGAAAAAGCAAATTTTCTCTTCCCCCTGGCAGCGCAGATGTGCTATAATGTCAGGAATAACCGCCGGGAGGAATTCTCATGCCCAAGTCAGACAATCAGAAGCTGAAAATCCTGTACATCCTCGACTACCTGCAAAAAAATTCTCACCAGGATCACCCGGTGAGAACGTCGGAGCTTCTTTCCATGCTGGAAGAGCACGATATTGTCTGCGACCGCAAGACCGTCTACTCGGACATCGCGGCCCTGCAGGATTACGGCGTGGACATTCTCTCCATTCCCGGAAAGAACGGCGGCTACTACATCGCCTCCCGGAATTTCGAGCTGCCGGAACTGAAGCTGCTCATCGACGCCGTCCAGTCCAGCCGGTTCCTCACGGAGAAAAAGTCCCGGGAACTGATCGAAAAGCTGTGCAGCCAGTGCAGCGTCCACGACGCAAGGCTCATGCGCCGGGACGTGCTGGTTTCCGGGCGGGTCAAAAGCATGAACGAATCCATTTACTTCAACGTGGACGCCGTTCAGGAGGCCATCGCCCAGAATAAGCAGATCACCTTCCGGTATTTTGACTGGGACTTGGGCGGCAAACGGAAATACCGGGACAAAAGCTATCAGGCAAGCCCCTACGGATTGTGTCAGGACAACGAAAACTGCTACCTGCTCGCCCACTCCCTGCGCCACGGCGTGACCTCCTACCGCCTTGACCGCATGAGCAATATCCGCCTGACGGGGGAAAGCCGCACCCCCTGCCCGGAACTGACGGGCAAGGCATTGGCGGAACATGCTTCCCGGCTGTTTCAGATGTTCTCCGGGGAGGAAACCGCCGTGAAGCTGCGCTTCGACCGGAGTCTGATCAACGTAGTGGTAGACCGCTTCGGCAAGGACATTCTTTTAATTCCGGACGGGGACGATCATTTTGTCTTTACCGTCAATGTGGCGGTGTCCCCCATGTTCCTAAGCTGGGTCATCGGCTTCGGCGGCAAGGCGAAAATTTTGTATCCCCAAAGCGTGGCCGATGCCTGCGTCCAGATGTGCCGGGAAGCGGCGAAACAATACCTAGACCAGACAGAATGAGTCAAACACGTCCCGCCACACGATCTGGGACTTTTCCGTGGTGTCCGCGTCCCGGAGGACGGACAGACAGTAATGGTAGTTCCCGTCGTCCAGAATCACCGCCCTGCCCAGCTGGTCGCCGTTCTCCCCTGCCGACGCCCAGACGAAATCGTATCGCTTCGCCCCGTCCTGCTCCGTTTCCATCACCGTCAGATTGTCCGGGGTGTAGCCGGAGATCCGCTGAACGGTGGCGCTCAGGTCCCCTCCGCTGACGGTCTCGACGATGATCTCATAGTCCTCGCTGAGATAGACCTGCTCCGAGTCGCTTTCCAGCACCGGCGCCACGGCGTTGTCCGGCAGGCGGACGGAAATTTCCCCCGGCTGCGCCATCACGGGCTGAACGATGTCGTCTGAAATTGTTTCCAGCGTTTCCTCCGAAGTACAGCCGCACAGAAGCGACGCCAGCGCCAGTAAAATCCAAAGCTTTTTCACAAAAATCCCTCCCGAAAGGAAATCAGTATGAAAGATCTTCTCCTTCTTTACCTCGTTACAATCAATGCGGCCGGTTTTGTGCTTATGCTTGCGGACAAGCACAAGGCAAAGAAAAAACTCTGGCGCATTCCGGAAGCGACCCTGATGACCGTTGCGGCGCTGGGCGGAAGCGTGGGCAGTTTGCTGGGTATGTACACAGTGCGCCACAAGACGAAGCATCCCAAATTCACCATCGGAATCCCGCTGCTGCTGGCGCTTCAGATCATCGCAGCCATCGTGGTGATGGCAAAATTTCCGAGAATAATTGCGTAATAAAACAGGCGGATTCTGTGTGAACGGAATCCGCCCGTTTTCTAGTGACCCTGATGACCGTTGCGGCGCTGGGCGGAAGCGTGGGCAGTTTGCTGGGTATGTACACAGTGCGCCACAAGACGAAGCATCCCAAATTCACCATCGGAATCCCGCTGCTGCTGGCCGGTCGGATCGACGCGACGCTGAACGCGGAAGTGGTCTTTGCGGACTACCAGAAAGCCCATCCCGAAGCCAACATCAAAATTGCGGCCTATTCCGACGATGTGGAGCGGGTCGCCATCCCCGTCCGCAAGAGCGCCGACACGGCAACGCTGCTGGCCGCTATCAATCAGGCACTGGCAGAGCTGGACGCTGACGGAACATTGACCGAGCTGTCGGTCAAGTATTTCGGGACGGATATTTCCAAGATGTCCTGACCTTTGCAAAAAATCACCGGGAGCAGCCCATTTGGGACTGCTCCCGGCTCTTTTTCTCCCAACGGTCAGTAGCCAAACATCCGGCTGACGACGTTGCCGTCGATGGCGTTCAGGGTCAGCATGGGCTGGGTCACGTAGGTTGCGCCCTTTTTCATGGCGTCCGGGGCGTTGTCTCCGGGTTCGTACCAGTCCCACGTTCCCCAGAAATCCCACACGGGAACGATCGTCCCCTGCAAGGAGCCTTTATCCCGGATGCGCATCAGCGACAGGGAAACCTTCGTAATCTCCACGTCCATGTATGTCTCGTCGCCGTTGATCTTGTCGATCTCCACGAGACTGCGGGCTTCCGACGGTCCGATGATCACCACGGGCAGCATGGTGTTTGCGATGGACGCAATGTCTTCAAAGGGCATAAGGGCGGTCTGCGTTTCCTTGACAACCGGCTCAGTGCTGGGAGAATCCCACTCGAAGGAAAGGATGCCGTCCCTTCCCACCGTGATCCAGACGCTTTCCATGTACCATGAAACGGTATCCGCATTGGTTTCCTCTGAGCAGCGGTAAGTCCAGTACTGATGATCCTCTCCGATGGCGGGATCGCTGAACACACGATCCTCCCGGATGCCGGGAATGGGCACACCGTTTACGCTGGGGGTATAGTAAAGCTCCCATGTGCCCTTCCGCTCGCCCTCTCTGGGCGTCTGCGCGTCGGCCAGAACCATATCGCCCAGCCCAAGCTCCCGCATCACCTCATCCGCCCTGGCAATGGCGTCCTCTTTGGAAATGCTGCCCCAGTCGGTGCTGCGGTAATACTTGAAGTCGCTGTTGACAATCGTCGCGTTCGTCCAGTCCCCGCCGAAGCGGTTCATGATGTTGATTTCGTACTTGGCTCCATCCACGGTCGCATCGCCGCTGACCTCATTGGGCGTTCCGGAATCCTCAAAGCCGTGGATGATGGGCTTTTCCTCCGGTGCCTTCGCCATTTCCGCGGTGTAATAGGCGATGATCTCCTTGCGGCGTTCTTCCAGCTGCTCCGGCGTCTGTTCCGGGGCGTCCGGGTCGGCGTGCCATTCGGGGGAGTTGACATAATCAATGGAATCCTGACACTCCTGCTTCGTCATGACAGTGCTGTAGAGCGGCTGTCCCTTCAGAAGCACCCGCAGAAGGGTGTCCACATCCTCCTGCGTAAAATCCCGGGGCGTCACGGTGGCGGTGGGAAGCGCCGTCCCCAACTCCGCCACCACCTGCGCATCGGCGTGGATGGTGAGCCTGCCCTCCTGACTGACCCAGTCCCCGGTGAATTTCTCCGGATAGGTGTACTCCGTCTGCTCTTTGGCGCTCTGCTCAAGCAGCATCGCCTGATTGACGGTGGTGGGTTCGGCGGGCGTTCGGCCTTTGCCGCAGCCGGGCAGCATGGCAAGCGCCAGCGTGAAGGCGGCAAAACGAACTATTTTTTTCATGGTAACACTTCCTTTCTTTGGATGGTTCCAGAATACCATAGCCAGAATCAAAAGAGTTTACCGGCACGTTACCGTTTGATTACCGATGACGATTCTGGCGGTCGTTCCTTCTCCGAGAGTGCTTTCCAACGTCAGCGTTCCGCCGTGGACGGCGGCAATCTCCCGCACCAGCGCCAGCCCCAGACCGAAGCCGCCGTTTGCCTTGCTTCGGGAGGGGTCGCCCATGTAGAAGGGGTCGGTCACTCTTTGCAGATCTTTTTCGGGGATGCCCCGGCCATGGTCGGTGACGGTGAAGCCCATCTCCGACGCCTGAATCCGGATGGTCTGCCCCGGTGCGGATGCCTTGGCGCTGTTTTCCACGAGATTGACAAGGGCAATGCACATCAAATCCTTGTCCACGGGCAGAATGTCCCCGTTGCAGGCAATTTCCAGAGAAGTTCCGTACTTTTCCATGATGGGTCGGGTCAGCTCCCGCACCTGTGTCAGCAGTTCCGGCACGGACACCGGCGCTATCTTCGCGTTCTTTTTCATGGAAAGCAGCGTCAGCAGCTTTCTGACCATGGTTTCCAGCCAGTGGAGCTGGGCGTCCATACTGGTAAGCAGCGCTTCCTGCTTTTCTTCGGGAAGGTAGACATTTCGCAGAGTGTTCACGTTCAGGAGCAGAGACGTCAGGGGTGTTTTCAGCTCGTGGGTGACCGCGCCGACAAAGAGCTTCTGCCGCTCGTTCTGTTCCCGAAGAGTGTCCACGTGGGTCTCCACCGCCAGCGCCATCCGGTTGAAATTCCCCGCCAGAGTGCCCACTTCGTCCTGAGAAACGACAGGGACGCGCTGGCTGTAATTCCCGTCCGCGATGCTGCCGGCGGCTTCCGAAAGCCGGGACAGCGGGCGAAGCGTCCGGGAGATTATCCAGTAAACCGCCCCAAGCCCCAGAAGGCCGATGGACAGCGCCAGCAGCGCGAAGCGTCCGCTGAGCTGCCAGAGCTGGGCGTATATATAGGTGGCGTCCGCCACCAGATACACGCTACAATCCATTTCCCGAATATCTGCGGCCTTGCTCAGAATCAGGAAGTGCTTTCCATCCACATAGGCTCTTGCCGATTGCGTGCCGCCGTAATGGGCATCCAGATATTCTTCCGGGTCGATCTGGGCGGACGCGCTCAGGCACTCTCCATTGACAACGAGGGCGCTTCCCGGCACACTGCAGGAACGGAAGCAGTAGGTCAGCAGCACTTTCCGGGAAAGCGAGTCAAGGCCGTCAGTGGAACTGCGGTAGACGGCTGTCCCGAAATCATCCACCAGATCATTCAGGGTTTCCTCCGTGCTTTGCAGAAGGGCTTCATAGGACTGCTCCCGCACCTGCCAGAGCATGGCCGCCGTCAGGCTCACCGCCACGGCAAACAGCAACGCCGCGCAGAGAATTGTCAGTTTTGTTTTCAGCTTCATCGTTCCTCCAACCGGTAACCGGCCTTTGAGATGGTGCGGATTTCCTCGGACAGGTTCAGCTTTTTCCTGAGATTGGCAATGCGGACGTCCACGGTGCGGATGTCCCCGAAATAGTCCTGCCCCCAGATCTCGTTCAGGATGCGCTCCCGGGAAACCGTGCGGTTCTTGTTCTTCATCAGCACCGCCAGCACGTCAAATTCCAACGGCGGCAGGGGAATTTCCTCCCCACTCCTGCTTAAGCGGCGGTTGCCGTTGTCCAGCGTCAGGTCCCGGAAATGGTAGATTTCGTTGAATTTCCCGCTGCGCCTGAGCACCTTTTCCATGCGCACCATCAGGGCAAGCATATCGAAGGGCTTAGCGATATAATCCTCCGCGCCACCCCGCAGTCCCTGCACCTCGTGCTGGGTATCGTTCATGGCGGTCAGGCAGATGACGGGGATTCCGCATTCCTGAAGCTTCGGCAGCAAGGTAAAGCCGTCCACCCCGGGCAGCATCATGTCCAGCAGCGCAAGATCGTAGTCGTGGTCTGCTGCCAGCGCGTTCCACGCGGCAAGGCCGTTATCAAAGGCGGTCACGGTGTAGTCCGCGCATTCCAGATTCAGCCGCAGCACCTCGGCAATGGCCGTGTCGTCTTCGATAATCAGGATTTTATTGCTCATGGAATCCCCTCCATCCGGCGTTTGAGCTATTATAGCACACCCCGGCGTCCGTGTGTTTACCAAAATATTACTGTTTTTGCCATATTGCAAAAGCCGCCGTTTTCTGCAAAACGGCGGCTTTTCAGGTGTTGGCAGAAACAAAGCACCCCGGTATCG
>OBYM01001344.1_pt1 | contig 10663 bp, 8 predicted proteins | sample 1538191 | NCBI WGS metagenome assembly OBYM01 (sample SAMEA2580165, study PRJEB22360) | human gut metagenome | biome: human gut; feature: human-associated habitat; material: faeces | place: Denmark | collected 2008/2010 | reverse complement strand
CCCGCCAGAATGCCCAGCAGCAGGAGGCTGGCTGTCGGGCGGTTCAGCTTTCCCCGGCCCGCCGCGCTGTATGCGGCGATCATTTCCCCCGGGGTGAGATAGAGACGCTCCATATTTGTTTCCCTGTTTGAGACAGGGTACACTCCTTTCCCATCGGATTTTGCGTAAAAGGGAAGGCGGGGAACTGGTTCCCCGCCTTAGCTTGTCGAAAAACCTCTGTTCAGACGAATCCGCCCGAGAGTTGGCGGGGGAGCTCGAGGGGGCGGCAGCCCGCCTCGAGTGGGATCGAATGCCCTGAATGCCTTGCTTGGCAAGGCGTTCAGCGAGCGCAGCGAGGACTTTTCCGCCGCGCGGCGGCGGGAAAGTAACGGCATTTTTGCAGGCTGTCGGAAAAGTCCTTAGACTTTTTCGACAGCCTGAGGCGGGGAACTGGTTCCCCGCCTCCGTTCTGTCTTCAGAAAGGGGATCAAAACAGGCCGGTGATCTTCCCGCTCTCATCCACATCGATCTTCTCCGCGGCCGGGACCTTGGGCAGGCCGGGCATGACTTCCCCACGGGTCAGGCCCCGTGGGGGCCCCTTTGGATCGAAATGCTCGGGCGAAATGAATTCGCCCTGCGCCAAGGTTTTGCTGCGCAAAACGCTTGTACGCCGCACCTGCGGCGAAAGCATGCCCATGCCCGGCTCAGAACAGTCCGGTAATCCGGCCGTTCTCGTCCACATCGATCTTCTCCGCGGCCGGGGTCTTGGGCAGGCCGGGCATGACTTCCCCACGGGTCAGGCCCCGTGGGGGCCCCTTGGGATCAAAATGCTCGGGCGAAATGAATTCGCCCTGCGCCAAGGTTTTGCTGCGCAAAACGCTTGTACGCCGCACCTGCGGCGAAAGCATGCCCATGCCCGGCTCAGAACAGTCCGGTAATCCGGCCGTTCTCGTCCACATCGATCTTCTCCGCGGCCGGGACCTTGGGCAGGCCGGGCATGGTCATGATGTCGCCGGTGAGGGCCACCAGGAAGCCCGCCCCCGCGGACACCTTCACATTTCGGACGGTGACCGTGAAGCCCTGGGGCGCGCCCAGCAGGCCGGGGTCGTCGGAGAAGGAGTACTGGGTCTTGGCCATGCAGATGGGCAGGCCCCCGAAGCCCAGGTCGGTGAGCTGCTTCACCTGCTTCTTGGCGGCGGGGGTGAGGACCACTCCGTCCCCGTGGTAGATCTTCTTCACGATGGCCTCCAGCTTCTCCTCAATGGGGAGCTGAGTGTCGTAGGCGTACTGGAAGCGGTTCTCCTCCTCACACAGGCGGACCACCTCTTCGGCCAGGGCCTTGCCGCCCTCGCCGCCCTTGGCCCACACCTCGCTGAGGGCCACATTGACCCCCAGCTCCCGGCACTTGGCCTCCACCAGGTCCAGCTCGGCCTTGGTGTCGGTGGGGAAGGCGTTGACGGCCACCACACAGGGCAGGCCGTACACATTTTTGATGTTGCCCACATGCTGGAGCAGGTTGGGCAGGCCCTTCTCCAGGGCCTCCAGATTCTCCTGGTTCAGCTCCGCCTTGGGCACGCCGCCGTGGTACTTCAAGGCGCGCACCGTGGCCACCACCACCACCGCCGCGGGGGTCAGGCCGGCCATGCGGCACTTGATGTCCAAAAACTTCTCCGCCCCCAGGTCGGCGGCAAAGCCGGCCTCGGTGACCACATAGTCCCCCAGCTTCAGGGCCATGCGGGTGGCCATGATGGAGTTGCAGCCGTGGGCGATGTTGGCGAAGGGGCCGCCGTGGATAAAGGCGGGGGTCCCCTCCAGGGTCTGGACCAGATTGGGCTTCAGAGCGTCCTTCAGCAGGGCGGTCATGGCACCCTCCGCCTTCAGGTCGTGGGCGGTCACCGGCTTGCCGTCGTAGGTGTAGGCCACGATGATGCTGCCCAGCTTCTGCTTCAGGTCCATCAGACTGGTGGCCAGGCACAGCACCGCCATGATCTCGCTGGCCACCGTGATGTCAAAGCCGTCCTCCCGGGGCACGCCCTGCATCCGGCCGCCCAGGCCGTCCACAATGTGGCGCAGCTGCCGGTCGTTCATGTCCACCACCCGCTTCCAGGTGATCTGCTTGACGTCGATGCCCAGGGCGTTGCCCTGCTGAATGTGGTTGTCCAGCATAGCGGCCAGCAGGTTGTTGGCCGCGCCGATGGCGTGGAAGTCGCCGGTGAAGTGGAGGTTGATGTCCTCCATGGGGACCACCTGGGCATACCCGCCGCCGGCGGCTCCCCCCTTGATGCCGAACACCGGGCCCAGAGAGGGCTCCCGCAGGGCGGCGATGGACTTCTTGCCGATCTTCCGCAGGCCGTCGGCCAGCCCCACAGAGGTGGTGGTCTTGCCCTCGCCGGCGGGGGTGGGGGTGATGGCGGTCACCAGGATCAGTTTGCCGTCCTCCGCCTGTACCTCATTTAAAAGCTTGTAGTCCACCTTGGCCTTGTACCGGCCGTAGCACTCCAGGTACTCCTCCGGCACGCCTGCCGTCTCTGCGATCTCCTGGATGGGCTTCATTTGGGTGCTCTGCGCGATTTCGATGTCAGTCAACATGTCCAAATTCCTCCTTCGTCATAGAAAGCGGTGAGCCCTGCATAAAAAAAGGGCGCACCCTCAGTTCGGTGCGCCCAGACGGTCGGCATTGAGGCGGCTTTGGCGCCCGCTATACTTCATGTGGTTTCCATCCACTTCCGTCAGTCGTATAGCTCCTGTTCCCCACGGGAAAGTATTTGTAGTGTATCACAGCTTTTTTCATCCGTCAAGTCGTACTTCACATGTCCACCCGCCGTCTGAGGGCCAAAGGCCTGGTCCGGGAACCTGTCTCTTGTGGAGCGGAGCTGCGAGCTCAGCGGTCCGTCTCCCACTCCAGAATCGTTCCAGTGGAGGCGTCGATGGTGAAATCGTATTCGGTCTGACCGCTGCGCAGCTCCCCCTCATAGACCATGCGGCCGTCGTCCCGTTCCAGCTTGAACTCCCGGTAAGTGCCGGTAGTACCGGCCCGCTGTTCCACAATTTGCTTGGCCCGCGCCTCGCCGATGTAGGAGCCGGAGGAGTCGGCGGCCGTGTAGCGCTCCGCGTCAAAGTCGTAGCTCAGAATCTCTCCGGTGGCGGCGTCAATCTCGTAGTCGTACTCCTTGCTGCCGCTGTAAAACTCAACCTCATAGGTCCGGCGGCCGTCGTCGTAGTCCAGCTTGGCGTGGAGGAACACTGCGTTGGAAGCGGACACCCCGGCATGGTTCAGGGCGATGGTCTTGGCCTTCCCCGCGCCGATGTCGGCGCTGGACTGCGTGCCGCCGGAGGAACCGGGGACATACCCTTCAATGTCAAAGTCGTAGCTGACGATGGCCCCGGACCGGGCGTCGATCTCGTAGTCGTACTCCTTGTTTCCGCTCCAGAAATCCACATCGTACACGGCCCGGCCGTCGTCGTACTCAAATTGGCTCCGGACGAAGGTAGCCTGAGAGGCGGAGATACCGGCGTGGTTCAGGGCAATCTCCCTGGCTTTGGCCTCGCCGAGATAGGAGCCGGCGTTGGCCGCGCCGCCGCTTGTTCCGGTGGACTGGGACTCAGAGCTGGTAGTGAGAATAACGGTCTTGGTGCTGTTGTCCCAGGACACGTTCAACCCCAGGGCCTTTCCGATAGAGGCCACAGGCAGATACGTGGTGCCGTTGATGGTGAAGGGCTCCACCTCGTTGCCGTAAGCGTCCCGCAGATCGACTGTCTGTCCATTCAGGGTGACCTTCATGTTCGCGTAGCCCAGATGGGCGATTCGGGAGCCGGAAGCCGCCAGAGTGGGGAGGGTCAAAGCGCTCACCAGCAGAGTGAGAGCCGCGCCGCCGGCGATCCAGGTTTTCCAATTCTTTTTCATATCCAATTCCTCCTGTCGTTTTGTGGCAGTTGTTTTGTGCGTTCAATTATGTAATGCGGCGGCAGGGAATTTTATTGCGCTCCAAGAAAAATTTTTCAGAAATTTTTTTGAATCCGCGGGACAGCGATGCGGCAGAGCAAAATTGTCAGAATTCGTACGCATGCGTCCGGCTCTTGCATCAAGCCGCCCGGCAAAAGGAGGAAGCCCCCCTATTGCGCGCGCATCCAGATGAAAAACGGGAGAGGCGCGCTGGCGCGGCGTCTCTCCCAGGAAAAACCTATTGTTTCTTTTGCGCTGCCCGCGCAACTCAGGGCAGTTCAGCGCTCTGGGAAACGGCCCTGCTTACCAGGGGAACCAGCCGTCGTCCTCCCGGGCGGCCAGCACGTCCAGCGCGCCGTCCAGCAGCTCGGCCGCGTCGGCCCGGGTGAGGACATCGCCCAGAGCGGCGGAATTGGTCTCCTCCTCCCGCAGCACGCCGGAGGCGGCCAGGTTGGCGGCGGCCTGGCTGGCCCAGTGGGCCCCGGTTCCCTCAGAGGCAAAGACCTCCAGAGGCACGTCGGCCACGTCCAGCAGGTTGTTGAGCATGACGGTGGCCTCCCCCTGAGTGATGGAGTCCTCCGCCCCGAAGACAGGGGCGCCGCTGCCGTCTCTGGAGCCCTGGATCACCCCCGCCGACAGGGCGGAGGAGACGCAGCCCTTGGCCCATGTGGGGATGGCGGCGTCATCGGAGAAGCCGGTGACCGTCACGTCCTCCATGGGCTCCAGACCGGCGGCAGCCATGGCCAGGGAGAGGAACTCCGCCCGGGAGACCGTCTGGCCCGGGTCAAAGAAATACTGGCCGTTCCGGTACTCGCCCACGAAAATGTCCTCCTCCGCCAGACGGAGGGCCGCCTTGTGGGCGGGGCTGCCGTCCAGGTCGGCGTAGTCCACCTTGGTGTCCGGTTTGTCGATCCGGATGGTCACCCTGGCCTCGGGAGAGGTGTTCCCGGCGGAGTCGATGGCCACGTAGGTGAAGGCGTCCTTTCCCGTCTTGTTTTCATAGGGGGTGTAGACAAACCGGGCGGAGCCGTCCTCGGAGAGCTCCACGCTGCCCCGGGCGGGGGTGTCGGTGAGCTGGAAGGTGAGGGTGTCCCCCTCCCCGTCCACCGCGTCAAAGTAACCGGTGATGGCAACGTTCCGGTAGGTGGACAGATCCATGTTCCGGGCGATGGGGGCCTCATTGGCAGCGGTGAGCAGGTAGAGGGTGACGGTGGTATCCTCCGGCTGGGCGGAGGAGGACGAGAAGGCGGGGGTGAAGGTGAAGCTGGTGGTGGTGACGGTAGGGGCGGGGCTGGACTGGAAGGCCAGCCCGGACAGGGCGGTGGCGTCGATCACCGTGCCCACGGTCAGCGCCTGCCCGCCCATGGTGAGGGAGCCCGCCCCGGGGTCGGGGAGGGAGACCAGGGTGATGTGGGACAGCACGGCGTCTGCGCCGGACTCCACCGCAAAGTCCTGGGGGGAGAAGGCGATGGTGTCCCCCACCAGACCGTTTTTGGTGAAGTCGGCCACGGCGGGGACCTCCTCCTTCTTGTCCGAGAAGAAGGCGGAGGCGGACAGGGGCAGGGCGCAGACCAGCAAGAGGGTCAGCACGGCGGCCAGTCCGCGCCGGAAAAGAGGAAACTGTTTCAAGGGGATGACCTCCTTATTGAATGGATGTGCCCCTAGTATCTGCCTGGATGGGGAAATGATACAGGAAAAGAAAGGGGGGCGTTTCCGGCGGGGCGAAACAGGGAAGGCTGGGGGCGGAAAAAGAGGCGTTTTCCCCGCCGCGCTGCTCCTTGTATCCGGGGAAAAATCGTGATATAATAAGACGGTTTCCGAGTTTTCCCATACAAAATGGACCATACTACCGATTGAGAGGCTGCTGTTATGACTTACAAGGAAGAATTCATTACCTTTATGGTGCGCTCCGGCGTGCTGACCTTCGGGGACTTCACCACCAAGTCCGGGCGGAAGACCCCCTACTTCGTGAACACCGGCAACTACAAGACCGGCGCCCAGGCCGCCAAGCTGGGCGACTACTACGCCGCCTGCATCCAGGAGCACATGCCTGACGGCATCACCTGCCTGTTCGGCCCCGCCTACAAGGGCATCCCCTTGGCGGTGTCCGCCGCCGCCTCCCTGTACCGGAACTACAACCGGGACCTGCCCTACTGCTTCAACCGCAAGGAGGTCAAGGACCACGGCGAGGGGGGCTCCATGGTGGGCTATAAGCCCCAGGACGGAGACGATGTGGCCATCATCGAGGACGTGGTCACCGCCGGCACCGCCGTGCGGGAGTCCATCGAGCTCTTCAAGCACGTGGCCGACGTGAACATGAAGGCCCTCTTTGTCAGCGTGGACCGGATGGAGCGGGGCACCCGGGAGTGCTCCACCCTGGACGAGCTGCGCCAGGACTACGGCATCCAGGTATTCCCCATCGTCACCGTGCGGGAGGTCATCTCCTTCCTCCACAACAACCCCATCGACGGCAAGGTGTATATCGACGACGACATGAAGGCCAAGATGGAGGCCTATCTGGAGGAGTACGGAGCCAAGGGCTGAGCCATAAAATCCCCCGTCCCTCTCGGAGAGCGGAGGGGGGCCTCCGGGGGGAACTGGTGCCCCCCGGAAAACGCGGCGCGCGAACGCGCAGAGCGGTCCCCGCAGGGACCGCCCGCGTTTTGGATGGAGGCCTACCTGGAGTAGTACGGGGCCAAGGGCTGATATATCGAAAATTGGAACTGAAAGGTCCGTGATTTCGCCGTCAGGGATACTCTTTTTGTTCTAATGGGATGTGGTTCCGGACGGCGACCTACTTTGCCCGTGGCGGCAAAGTAGGCAAAACGCCACCGGGGACGGCTCAGGATGAGTGCTCCGCACTCATATTCGCCTTTCCCCGGGCCCCATTACGGGGGTATCCCTTTGGGTGGGCGGAAAATTTCCGGCGCGCAAAATCAGGTGTGATGGGCCTGAATTCCAACCGGGCCACTGGGCCCTGAGTTTGCAAAATCTGTGGCTGATGCGGTTCCGGAAATGCGCCTGGGGTTCCTAGCCAACGCTCCCGGGCTGTTATCGCCGTAGGGGCTGGGCCAAGACCAGCCCGCCCTGTAGAACTCTGTGTTTCTTTGTAGGGGCGGCACACCTGGGCCGCCCGTGAACGATAGAGAAGGGAGGTGCTTCCCATGGCGGATAAACCCAAACACCGCCACACCGGACACCGGGAGCGGATGAAAGCGGAATTTCTGGCCCGGGGGCTGGAGGGCTGGCCCGATCATCGGGTGCTGGAGCTGCTGCTGTTCTACACCATCCCCCAGGGGGATGTGAACGACCTGGCCCACGAGTTGGTGGAGCGGTTCGGCTCCCTGGCCGGGGTGCTGGACGCCTCGGTGGAGGAGTTGAAGAAGGTGAAGGGAGTGGGGGACCACACGGCGGTCTTTCTCCGCATGCTCCCGGCGGTGCTGGGCCGGTACCAGGGGGCCCGCACCCGGCTGAGCGCCATCATCAACAGCCCGGAGGAGGCCTACGCCTGGCTGGAGCCCTACTTCTTCGGGGCCCGGAACGAGATGGTCTACGTCCTGTGCCTGGACGGCAAGCGGCAGGTGCTGGGGGTGCGGAAGGTGGCCGAGGGCAGCATTGAGCTGGCGGAGGTGAACACCCGGCGCATCGCCGAGGAGGCCATCGGCCTGCGGGCCGCCCAGATCTATGTGGCCCACAACCACGTGAGCAACCTGGCCATCCCCTCCCAGGCGGACTGGCTGACCACCGACACCCTCCGGGGCGCTCTGCGCCCCATCGGCATCGAGCTCATTGACCACCTGGTGTTTGTGGACGGGGATATGGTCTCCCTGAAAGACAGTGAGCACCTCAAAGGTTTACAGTACGTGTAATGTGTGACGGGCATGCTCCTCTCCATTTTCATTGGAGAGGAGCAAAACCATCTTGCTGGGGAACATTTGTTCTGATATAATAAAGAGAATCCAAACAGGGGGAGGGGCGGAGATGCCCAAATTTGAAGTGGTTTCCGAGTATACGCCCTCCGGCGACCAGCCGGAGGCCATTGAGGCGCTGTCCAACGGCATTGAGATGGGTCTGGACGAGCAGACCCTCCTGGGCGTCACCGGCTCGGGCAAGACCTTCACCATGGCCAAGATCATCGAGAAGGTCCAGCGCCCCACCCTGGTGCTGGCCCACAACAAGACCCTGGCCGCCCAGCTGTGCGCCGAGTTCCGGGAGTTCTTCCCCAACAACGCGGTGGAGTATTTCGTCTCCTACTACGACTACTACCAGCCGGAGGCCTACATCCCCCACACAGACACCTTCATCGAGAAGGACTCCGCGGTCAACGAGGAGATCGACCGGCTGCGCCTGTCCGCCACCGCCTCCCTGCTGGAGCGGCGGGACGTGATCGTGGTGTCCTCCGTGTCCTGCATCTACGGCCTGGGCGAGCCGGAGGACTTTGCCGCCATGATGGTGGCCCTCCGGGTGGGCATGACCATGGAGCGGGACGAGCTTTTGAAGCGCCTGGTGGCCATCCGCTATGAGCGCAACGACATCGCCTTCGAGCGCAACATGTTCCGGGTCCGGGGGGACACGGTGGAGGTGTGGCCCGCCTACTGGAAGGACACCGCTCTGCGCATCGAGTTTTTTGGGGACGAGATCGACCGCATCAGTGAGATCAACGTGGTCACCGGAACCCCCATCCGACGGCTGAACAACATCCCCATCTGGCCGGCCACCCACTACGTCACCCCCAAGGAGAAGATGGACGCCGCCATCCAGGAGATTTATAAAGAGCTGGAGGAGCGTGTGGCCTTCTTTGAGAGGGAGGGCAAGCTCATCGAGGCCCAGCGCATCAAGCAGCGCACCATGTACGACATCGAGATGATGCAGGAGCTGGGCTACTGCTCCGGCATCGAGAACTACTCCCGGGTCATCGAGGGGCGGCCGGTGGGGTCGCCCCCCCACACCCTGCTGGACTACTTCCCCAAGGATTTTGTGCTGTTCATCGACGAGAGCCACGTGACCCTCCCCCAGGTGCGGGCCATGTACAACGGGGACCGGGCCCGGAAGACCACCCTGGTGGACTACGGCTTCCGCCTGCCCTGCGCCTATGACAACCGCCCCCTGAAATTTGAGGAGTTTGAAAAACGGCTCAACCAGGTGGTCTATGTCTCCGCCACCCCCGGCGAGTACGAGCGCACCCGCTCCGGCCAGATCGTGGAGCAGGTCATCCGGCCCACCGGCCTGCTGGACCCCAAGGTGGAGGTCCGCCCGGTGGAGGGCCAGATCGACGACCTGATTGGAGAGATCAACACCCGCACCCAGCGCAACGAGCGGGTGCTCATCACCACCCTCACCAAGAAGATGGCGGAGGACCTCACCGCCTACCTCCAGAACACCGGCATCAAGGTCCGGTATATGCACCACGATATCGACACCATCGAGCGCATGGAGATCATGCGGGACCTGCGCCTGGGCACCTTTGACGTGCTGGTGGGCATCAACCTGTTACGCGAGGGCCTGGACCTGCCCGAGGTGTCCCTGGTGGCCATCCTGGACGCGGACAAGGAGGGCTTCCTCCGGTCGGAGACCTCCCTCATCCAGACCATCGGCCGGGCGGCCCGAAACGCCGACGGTATGGTCATCCTGTACGCCGACACCATCACCCCCTCCATGCGCCGGGCCATGGACGAGACCGAGCGCCGCCGGGAGAAGCAGGACGCCTATAACAAAGCCCACGGCATCACCCCCAAGACGGTGGTCAAGTCGGTGCGGGAGCTGCTGGAGATCTCCGCCACCGCCGAGGACGTGGCCTCCGACGAGCGCCAGGGCAGGGTCAAGGCCATGACCAAACAGGAGAAGGCCGCCGAGATCGCCCGCCTGGAGAAGGCCATGAAAGAGGCGGCAAAAATGTTGGAGTTCGAGCTGGCGGCTTCGTTAAGAGACCAGATCATCGAGTTGAGAGGGAAGTAAGGAGAATTTTATGGATTCTCTCCCAAAACGAAAAACGAATCGTTTGACCGGATACGATTACAGCCGGCCGGGGTGTTATTTTGTAACAATATGCGCAAAAAATCGCCGCTATTTATTTTGGGACGAGTTTGATTGGCGCGTAGGGGCGGCCTGTGGCCGCCCGCGCCTATCCCCAATTGGCACCATTGTGGAGAAAGAAATCCACCGGTTGTCCCAGATATACTCAATGGTCTGTGTGGATAAATTTGTGGTAATGCCAAATCACATTCATCTTTTGATAAGAATCCGCTTTTCAGAAAGCGGGCGGCCACAGGCCGCCCCTACGCTCTCGCAAATTATCAACCAATTCAAAGGCTCCGCTACGAAACGAGCTGGGTATATCTTGTGGCAAAAGGGCTACCACGACCATATCATCCGCAGCGAGGCGGACTATCTCCGCATCTGGGACTATATTGACACCAACCCCGCCAAATGGCGGGAGGACTGTTACTACTGCCAAGCCGAGGGGGCGATCTCACCGTGAAGCACGCCTGCTGATTCTGTCCCGGACGCTGGCGGCCGGCCACACGGGGCCGCCCCTACAACGTGTCCGAGACCTGCCCCCATCCGTCGTGCTTCGCGCGACACCTTCCCTATCCCTTCTGTCGCTGCGCGACATCTCCCCTTGATAAGGGGAGTCGGCCCCCAGGGGAAGGCTTTCGGTCGACCCAGTGTACCGTCCCTACGACGGGCCACGGACTATTGGGGGAACGGCGGGGGGGGGGGGGCGACCCCCCGTTACGGGGG
>OBYM01001342.1_pt1 | contig 10673 bp, 7 predicted proteins | sample 1538191 | NCBI WGS metagenome assembly OBYM01 (sample SAMEA2580165, study PRJEB22360) | human gut metagenome | biome: human gut; feature: human-associated habitat; material: faeces | place: Denmark | collected 2008/2010 | reverse complement strand
ACCGAGCCGGCAGGCGAGACCTTAGTTCCTTTGGCGAGGGCCTGGGGCGAGGAGCCCCAGAAATGCGAAGCGGCAGCGAGCCTGTAAAAAGGCAGCGGTTTCCACCAAGCAGCAAGAGCCGCCAAAGGCGGCGCGAGCAAATAGAGCGCAAAGCGAAATCACACAAAAGCCTATTCCCCAAACAGCCTGGGGTGTATACGCGTTTTCTATTTTCAAATAATGATATTAAAACCACCAGTAAACAGGAGGATGATTACTATGGGAAAAGCATTGATTATCGGCTGCGGCGGCGTGGCCTCCGTTGCCATCCACAAGTGCTGCCAGAACAGCGAAGTGTTTGAGGAGATCTGCATTGCCAGCCGCACCAAGTCCAAGTGCGACGCGCTGAAAGAGAAGCTGGAAGGCACCACCAAGACCAAGATCAGCACCGCAAAAGTGGACGCTGATAACGTGGACGAGCTCATCGCTCTGATTAACGAATTTAAGCCCGATGTGGTACTGAATCTGGCCCTACCCTATCGGGATCTGCCCATTATGGCCGCCTGCCTGGCCACCAAGACCCACTACATCGATACCGCCAACTATGAGCCCGAGGATACCGCTAAGTTCGAGTATAAGTGGCAGTGGGCCTACCGCGACCGCTTTAAGGAGGCTGGCATCACCGCCCTGCTGGGCAGCGGCTTTGACCCCGGCGTGACCAGCGTGTTCTCCGCCTATGCCCTCAAGCACCAGTTCGACGAGATCAACTACATCGACATTCTGGACTGCAACGGCGGCGACCACGGCTACCCCTTCGCCACCAACTTCAACCCGGAAATCAACATCCGTGAAGTGTCCGCCAAGGGCTCCTACTGGGAGGACGGCCACTGGGTGGAGACTGAGCCCATGGAAATCAAGCGCGAGTATGACTTTGAGGGCGTAGGCAAAAAGGATATGTACCTGCTCCACCACGAGGAAATTGAGTCTCTGGCTTTGAATATCCCCGGCATTAAGAGAATCCGCTTCTTTATGACCTTTGGCCAGAGCTACCTCACCCACTTGAAGTGCCTGGAAGATGTGGGCATGACCTCCATTGAGCCCATTATGTACGAGGGAAAAGAGATCGTTCCCCTGCAGTTCCTCAAGGCTGTGCTGCCCGACCCGGCTTCCCTTGGCCCCCGCACCGTAGGCAAGACCAACATCGGCTGCATTTTCCGCGGCAAGAAGGACGGCAAGGACAAGACCTATTACCTGTATAACATCTGCGACCATCAGGAGTGCTACAAGGAAGTGGGCTCCCAGGCCGTTTCCTACACTACCGGCGTACCGGCTATGATCGGCGCCATGCTGGTGATGAACGGTACCTGGCAGAAACCCGGCGTTTACAACATGGAGGAGTTCGATCCCGATCCCTTCATGGACGCTCTGAACAAGTGGGGCCTGCCGTGGAAGGAGTCCTTCAACCCGGTGTTGGTGGACTAACATGGAGCGGTTTGTTTCTGCGGGGCTGCACACCCCCTATTATCTGGTGGACGACAGTCTGCTTCTCCACAATCTGGAAATCTTAAAGGAGGTGTCGGAAAAGGCGGGCTGCAAAATTCTGCTGGCACAAAAGGCCTTTTCCATGTTCGACACCTATCCCCTTTTGAAGCAATATCTGGCGGGCACCACCGCCAGCGGCCTGTATGAAGCCCGGCTGGGGCATGAGGAATTCGGCGGGGAGACCCATGTGTTTTCCCCCGCCTACCGGCCGGAGGAGTTCGACGAGCTTCTCCGCTATGCCGATGACATTGTCTTTAACTCCCCCTTACAGGTGAAAAAGTTCGGTGCAAAGGCAAAGGCTGCGGGGAAATCCATCGGCCTGCGCATCAATCCCGAGTGCTCCACCCAGGAAGGCCACGCCATCTATGACCCCTGCGCCCCCGGCTCCCGGCTGGGCACCACCAAAGCCAATTTTGACGAAAGCATCCTGTCCATGCTGGATGGACTGCATCTGCATACCCTGTGTGAGCAGAACTCTGACGATTTGGAAACTACCCTCACTGCCTTTGAAGAAAAGTTCGGGCAGTATCTCCACGGTCTAAAATGGCTGAATCTGGGCGGGGGCCACCACATCACCCGGCCCGATTACGACCGGGAGCGGCTCATTCGCCTGGTGAAGCACCTGCGGGAGACCTATGGAGTGGAAGTCTATCTGGAACCCGGCGAAGCCGTGGTGCTGCGGGCGGGCTTCCTGGTGTCTCAGGTGCTGGAGATCGTCCACAACGGCATTGACATTGCGATACTGGACACCTCCGCCGCCTGCCATATGCCGGACGTGTTGGAAATGCCATACCGTCCGCCGGTGAAGGACAGCGGAGAGCCAAACGAAAAAGCCTACACCTACCGCTTTGCCGGGCCTACCTGTCTGGCGGGGGACGTCATCGGGGATTATTCCTTTGACGAGCCCTTACAAGAGGGAGACTATGTGGTCTTTGAGGATATGGCGCTGTATACCATGGTGAAGAACAACACCTTTAACGGAATGCCTCTGCCGGCCATTGTGCGCCGGGACACCCAGGGGAATTTCCGGGTAGTGAAGTCCTTTGGCTATGAGGATTTCCGCTGCCGGTTGTCATAAAAAATATCGGCTCGTACAGACGAGAAGAATAACGAAATTTGTCAGGAGGTGCCATTATGAGAAAATGTCCCAAATGCGGAGAACTGAACGGCGACAATAACACCAGCTGCTATCAGTGCGGTGCAGTGATTGGACCCGTATCCTCCTATCAGAAAATCTGCCCCAAATGTAAAAAGATTTATTCGGATCGGGCGGACACATGTGAGGACTGTCACGTACCTCTCACCATGTACACCAAAGATTTGACCTATGATTCCGGCACAGGCTCTAACTTTTGGATGTATGTCGTTGCCGTTTTGCTGCCTCTGATCGGTATTATCTTAGGACTGATCTACCTGGCCCGCAAAGAAGACTCAGTTGGAAAAAACGTGTTGATTACCGCGATTGTGGCGGGAGTTATCTGGTTTGCTATAGGGTTTGCGCTTGCTGGTGGATTCTAATGTTGGGTCAGATTTTAGCAGCTAACAATACCGATTATTATCGAGCGTTGTCTGGATTGTGCTAAATATGATACTTTTCAACACCATATAGCTAATAAAATTTTTAAGCAGCCATAATTTTGGTATTGCTGATTTTTTATCTATCACAAATAATAAAACGTCACACTTTAATTACTACAGTCAAAGTGTGACGTTTTTTGTTTTTTCTCCGCCCTGTTCAAACCAATTCATTAGGATTTCTTTTCTCTGCTTTTTTCCAAAATCATTATATTTATGAGAAAAATAGTCTGTATTTTGCAACTTTTTTCCTATTTACTCACCCATAAAGTATGGTATCATAAGTTCAGAATTTATAAGAACTTAATATAGAAAACAATTTTATCTTGCATGAAGAAAAACACCAATGATAAGGGAGGATGCATAGCTAATGGCTGTCATTGATGAAGCAGACAGAAAAATCCTGCGGGAACTGGCCCAAAAACAATTGGAGTATGCAAATTCCCTCCAAAATGCTGAAATTTTGAAAAAATGGAAAGCACAGGCTGATGGAAAACGGGAAAGCCCTACTGTTCGGTTATTGTTTTCCAACTTCCCTCATGAAGTTATTACCCCCAGAATGCGGTGCCGGGGTGAAAAAGCTCGAGAACTGGAAAGCACTTTGCTGGCTACACTAGTGGGTCGGGAACTTTTCGACGATGATACTCCCATTTCTCCCACCTTTAATATACGCTGGGACACCTTTGTTTCACCTTTTGGAATTGCTCCTAAAATTACCCGGGCCTCGGGAAAAAATGCGCAGGGATACCATCTTGACCCGGTGATTGAAGATTTGGAAACCGAGATTGATAAACTGAAAGGCGGCTCTTTTGGCGTAGACCGGCAGAAAACCCAGGAGAAAATAAACCTGGCGCAGGAAGCATTTGGCGATATTTTACCGGTACGCATGGTTATGGATAGCTTGACCGGACCTATGACTTCTCCTATTGTCTATCTCATGGGGATGGAAAACTATTACGTCTCCATGTATGACTGTCCCGACAAAATTCATGAAGCTATGGATATGGCTTGTACGGTATATGAAAAATTCTATGACTTCTTAGAGCAGGAAAATCTGCTGCTTCCTACTAACGGTATCAGTCCGGTTTGTCAGGAAAGCTTTGCTTTTACCCATGAACTTCCTTCCGAAAAAGTAACCCATACCACCGAATGTTGGGGATTTTTGGAGTCTCAGGAAACCACCGCAGTAGCTCCGTCCACTTTTGGAGAATTTGTGTTTCCCTATCAGGACCGTCTGGCTCGCCGATTTGGTCTTCTTTCCTATGGATGCTGTGAACGGGTGGACGCCATTTGGCCTGATTATCTTTCCAAATGGAAAAATCTTCGAAAGCTGTCCGTTTCTCCTTTCAACAATGAGGCACAGGTAGGGGAGTATCTGCGAGGAAGCCAAGTGGTCTACTATAGCAAACCTCGGGCAGAATATGTGACAAACCGAGGGCCGTTAGATGAAGAAGCCATTCGCAAATATTTTAAAGGGGTAGCTCAGGCTGCCAGCGGTTGCCTACTGGAAGTCGCACAACGTGAAGTAGGCACTATTTATGGTGACTTTGGGCGAGGCAGACGGTATGTTCAGCTTGCGAAAGAAACCATTAAAAAATACTGGAAACCCTGACATCGTTCTTTTTTAAGGAGGTCTTTTTATGTCCATTCATTTTTCCCAGGAAATGGGAATTTTTTCCTTGGAAACCCAACATTCAAGTTATCGCATCAAAATTGGTTCCTACGGATATTTACTCCATCTGTACTATGGCGCGAAGGTCGCTCTGGAAGACGACCTTTCTTTGCTGGCCTATCCGCTGGAGCGTTCTTTTTCCGGTAATCCTAACGAAAGCGGGTCTGACATCACCTTTACCATTGATACCCTTCCTCAGGAATACTCCATGTTTGGCTCTGGAGATTATCGCTCTCCCTGCCTGATTTCTGTCAATCCAGACGGTACGCGGGAAGCTGACCTTCGATATGTTTCCCATACCATTGAAGCAGGAGCTGTAGCCCCTGAGGGACTCCCCCATGTATATGATAACGGGGGAGAAGCAGAAACTTTAAAAATCCATTTGGAAGATTCTGTTACCCACTTGAGAGTCACGCTGGTCTATACCGTTTTTGAAAATCAGGATTCCATTACCCGATATGCAGTGATTGAAAACGGAACCTCTGGTCAGGTTCAACTGGAAAAAGCCTTGTCGGCCTGTTTGGACTTTACACACGGCGATTATGATATTATCACTTTCTGGGGGCGTCATTGCTTTGAACGGGCTGTAGAACGCACTTCTGTGCGACATGGTAAAATTATTGTTGACAGTTTGCGAGGCGCTTCCAGCCATCAGCAGAACCCCTTTATGATCCTCTGCAATCATGACGCTACCGAAACAACGGGAGACTGCTGGGGTATGTCCTTGCTATACAGCGGAAACTTTATAGCAGAATGTGAATATGACCAGATTTGGCAGACCCGTCTGACTATGGGCATCCATCCTCATGCATTCCGTTGGATTTTGGAAAAAGGGGAAAGCTTTACGACCCCTCAGGTAGCCATGGTCTATAGTGAAAGCGGCCTTGGAGAATTGTCCCGCCGCTATCACCGGTTATATCGTCATAATTTGTGCCGCGGAGAATATAAAACCTCTCGCCGTCCGGTTTTAATTAACAACTGGGAAGCCACTTATTTCAATTTTAACGACGATAAGCTGGTACAAATTGCAGAGGATGCCTCTAAGCTGGGGATTGAACTGTTGGTAATGGATGATGGATGGTTCGGCAAGCGGGAGGATGACACAACCGGTTTAGGAGATTGGGTCGTCAATACAAAGAAAATTCGCGGGGGACTGGACAGCCTGTGCCGCCGTGTCAATGCGCTTGGCATGAAATTGGGCATCTGGTTTGAACCGGAAATGATCAGCGAAGACAGTGACTTATACAGGGCACACCCTGAATGGTGTTTGAGAGGGCCTGGAAGAGCCGGTGTCCGCAGCCGTCATCAATTTGTACTGGATATGAGCCGGCAGGATGTCCGGGATTATCTTTTTGATGCCATCAGCTCTGTCCTGAAACAGGCAAATCTGGAATATGTCAAGTGGGACATGAATCGTCATATTACCAATATCTACAGTGGGGCACTTCCCGCTGACCGTCAGGGAGAAGTGTATCACCGGTATATTTTGGGGGTATACGACCTGATGGAACGGTTAACCAGTGCGTTCCCCCATGTATTGTTTGAGGGCTGCTCCGGCGGCGGCGGACGCTTTGATGCTGGAATGCTGTATTATACGCCTCAAATCTGGTGCAGCGACGATACCGACGCCATTGAGCGGCTGTCGATTCAGTATGGTACTTCGTTTGGGTATCCGGTTTCATCGGTAGGCTCCCACGTTTCCGCTGTCCCCAATCATCAAACAGGGCATATCACGCCTTTGGAAACCCGCGGGATTGTTGCTATGTCCGGTACCTTTGGATATGAGCTGGATATCAACAAAATGGCCCCGGAAGAAAAAGATATGGTACGGCTACAGGTGGAAGAATATAAGCGGCTGTATCCTTTAATTGCAGACGGCGATTACTATCGTTTGAGTAACCCCTTTGAAAACACCAATTACACAGCCTGGCAGTTTGCATCCCCCGACCAGAGCCGCGCTCTTCTCAACGTGGTACAAGTAAAAATGGAAGTATGTCCTGTTCCGTTTGTTATCCGGCTGCGCGGCTTGGATGCCAAGGCACGGTATCGGGTACAGGCTTCTCTTATGAATCATCCCACACGTTTTGACTATCATGGAGAAACTTATAGCGGCGCCGCGTTGATGAACGCCGGTTTGTTGATTCCCGTTTTACAGGGAGATTATTCTGCCGTCCAATATCTGTTAGAAAAAATCTGACTTCTTACTACATAAAAAACATCCCGGAATATACTTCCGGGATGTTTTTTGTATTTTATATTTTTCTTCTCCACAAACTGGGGGAACACAGCAAAATCAGCGGGAAAAACTCCAAACGTCCAAACAGCATATCAAACGACAGGATGATTTTGCTGAAATTGGAAAACTGTGAAAAATTCCCCATTGGCCCCACAACGTCCAAGCCGGGGCCAATATTACTTAAACACGAAACTACTGCCGTAACATTCGTTTCCAGACTCATGTTGTCTAAGCTCACCAAAAGGAACGAAAAGGTAAAGACTGCAAAATAGGCTGCCATGAAAACTGTTACGCCTTTTCCTACTTTGTTGTCCACCGTCTTTCCGCTGATGCGTACTGTGTGAACGGCTCTGGGATGGAGCATCCGAATCAGTTCCTTCCGCAGAAGCTTGAATACGATAATAATACGAGCAACCTTTACACCACCGCCTGTCGAACCGGCAGAAGCACCCACTACCATCAGCATAACCAGCAGACTTCGCGAAAATTGTGGCCAAGTATTAAAATCAATGGTCGAGAAACCGGTTGTGGTCATAACCGAGGAAACCTGAAATGCTGACTGATGCAGTGCCTCTCCCCAGTTATACTGAAACAGCGGGGCAATATTGCAGGTAATCAGCAAAATGGAGCCTACCATAATCCCGATATATCCCCACAACTCCTCATCATGCAGCAGTGATTTCCATGAACGCATTAAAATCAAAAAATAAATATTAAAGTTGATTCCAAAAAGCGCCATAAAAATCGTGACTACCGTTTGGATATAATAGGAATAACCGGCCATGCTGTCGTTTTTAATTCCAAATCCACCAGTACCTGCTGTGCCAAATGCCGTACAAAAGCTATCAAACACCGGCATTCCGCCTGCCAGCAAAAGAATAATTTCGATAATCGTCATAAACACATAAATCAGATACAGGATTTTCGCGCTTTGTTTCAGCTTTGGCGTCATTTTTCCCACATCCGGTCCGGGGCTTTCTGCACGAAGCAGGTGCAGCGAATAGCCTGCTCCTTTGCTCACAGACACCACCGCCAGCAAAAACACCAGAACTCCCATGCCGCCAAGCCAATGGGTAAAACTACGCCAATATAGAAGTCCATAGGAAAGCGCTTCTACATCCGTTAAAATACTGGCACCTGTGGTAGTAAAGCCTGAAGCAGTTTCAAAAAAACAATTTACATAATTTGGAATTTCTCCACTAAGCCAGAAAGGAAGAGCCCCAAAAAGGGAAATGGCTATCCAAGAAAGTGCAGTTATCACAAATCCTTCTGCCGCATAAAAAGCCTTATTGACAGGTCGGATAAAGGTAAGTCCTACCCCTACAATTGCTGTCAACAGTATGGTCCATATAAATGCCCATGCAGTGTTGTGTTCCCCCATACACAAAGAAATGACTAAAGCCGGAACCATAACCGCTGCTTCCAGCAATAGAATGTGTCCCAATAAAAAAGCAATGACTCTTCTATTCATCTCTTTCCAAACTCCTGTGCAGAAAAAATATCCCGAAGATTGGCAATTTTATTTTCACTGGTACTCACAACAATCACCGTATCCTCCGGTTGAATGGTCTCGTTTCCATCGGGGAAAATCAATTTTCCTTTCCGGCGGATACAGGCAACCAACGTATTCTTTTTCAGTTTCAATTCCTTCAACGGAATATTGACCTTTGGCATATCTGTATCCACTCTAAATTCCAGCGCCTCTACTTTGTGATTCACCAGACGATGAAGGGAAATCACGGCATCGCTGCGGTGGTTTCTCATGGCTCGGACATAACGCAATACGTCATCGCAGATAATATGTTTTGGGCTGACAATAGAATCCACACCCATTGCTTTGAACGCATCAAATTGGTTGATTCTATCCATTTTAGTAATGGTTTTGGGTACACCAATCTGCCCGGCAAACAGAGAAATCACCAGGTTGATTTCATCAATATCTGTCAGGGTAATCAGTGCATCAGCTTTTCCTGCACATTCTGCATTCATCAATTTCTGGTCGCAGGCATCGCCGTTAATGACCAAAACCTTTGGCAGCAATTCGGATAGCTCTACACAACGATTATAATCTTTTTCGATGATTTTCACCTTCATCCCGGTTCTGGTCAGTGCCTCTGCCAAATAATAACCCAACCGGCTTCCGCCTACAATCACAACTTCCCGAATTCGATTAGAAGGCAGCTTTAAATATCGCATCAGGTCCATTAAGTTGCGATTTACACCTGTTACATGAATAATATCCCCTTCTCTAAGCACAAAATCGCCGTTGGGAATATATACGTCTGAGCCTCTCTCCACTGCGCAAACCAGTACCTTTACACGGGAAGAACGGTACAATTCCATGAGAGACTGACCCACTGCCGGACAATTGGCACGTAATTTAAACTCGACAACTTCCACCTGCCCTTTGGCAAAAAAGTCCCGGTTGATGGAAGACGGGAACTGCAAAATATGAAAAATTTCTCTGGCAGCGGCAGCTTCTGGATTGATCGTCATACTCAGTCCCAATTCTTCTTTCAAGAAGGACAGCTGCCGATGATAATCAGGATTTCTTACCCGGGCAATGGTATGCCGGCATCCCATTTTTTTAGCTGTAATGCAGCACAGCATGTTAATTTCATCTGCTGAAGTAGCCGCAATCAAAAGGTCTGCACTGTCGGCTCCCGCCTCTTTCAGCACCTTCATGCTGGCGCCGTTTCCGTTAACGACCATCACATCATAGGCTTCCTGAGAATCCTGCAACACTTGTTGATTCCTGTCGATAATTACAAGGTCATGGCCCTCTGCCGATAACTGTTCCGTTAACGTTAGCCCAACCTTGCCGTCTCCGACAATTACGATTTTCATGAAAATTCTCCTTCTTACTTACCTTCTACAATCATTTATCAAAATAAAACAGGGCTCCTTTGCAAAAGGAGCCTCTTATACAGTCTATATTATATCACTCTGTCCACAAAATACAATCCGTTCCGACATTTTCAGAAAAAATCCTGTTTAACAGAAAAACTCCCGACAGCAAATTGCCATCGAGAGTTTTCTTTCTTCTTATTACAGGGACAGAACTCCCTTATCTACCATAGACTGCGCTGCCAGCATCGCTCCCAAACGGCCGCTGTGGAAGTTCAGCCCTCCCTGCATCCATGCTGCATAAGGTTCCCGCAGCGGAGCGTCTGCAGAAAGTTCAATAGAAGCTCCCAGTGTGAAAGCACCAGCCGCCATAATTACCTGGCAATCATAGCCGGGCATATCCCACGGTTCCGGTACCACAAAAGAATCCACCGGCGCACCCTTCTGCATTCCCTGACAAAATGCAATCAGCGCTTCCTTTGTACGCAGAAGCACTGCCTGGATAATATCTGCCCGCAGTTCGTCAGGCTTCGGCGTTACTTCATATCCAAGCCGGCTAAATAGTCCCGCAGTAAAAGCCGCCGTTTTCAAGGCTTCTCCGGTCACATGGGGCGCATGGAAGGCACCCATAAACAGCTCCCGGTTATTGCCCAATGTACAACCCACTTCTTTGCCAAGGCCCGGAGTTGTCAGACGGTAAGCGCAGCTTTCCACCAAGTCACGGCGTCCGGCAATATACCCTCCGGTAGGCGCAATGCCGCCGCCAGGATTTTTAATCAGGGAGCCGGCCATCAAATCCGCTCCATGAGAAACCGGCTCGTC
>OBYM01001341.1_pt1 | contig 10684 bp, 9 predicted proteins | sample 1538191 | NCBI WGS metagenome assembly OBYM01 (sample SAMEA2580165, study PRJEB22360) | human gut metagenome | biome: human gut; feature: human-associated habitat; material: faeces | place: Denmark | collected 2008/2010 | reverse complement strand
GCGGAGTGTCCCCTGTCTCCCTGCACCTGCCGCCGCCGTTCCAGGCTTCACCCATCGCCGCAGCATTCGCGTCGTTCACGACCACAACCGGCAGTCCTACGGTCTCTTCCAGCGCCGTGCGCACATCAAATACGCCCCAGCCGAGGTTCACGCAGCGGTGCACCACACCGTCCGCCGTCACCGGCCCGGGGATGCCCGCGCCCACGCCCAAAATGCCGTCTGCGGGAATGTTGTGCTTTTCTCTGCACTTTTGAATTTCCGCCGCAATATCACGCAGCACCGCCGTGCCGTCGCCCTCAATCACGGTCGGAATCTCCCACTTTTCAAGCAAAGCGCCGTCTTCCTCAAATAAACCGAGCTTCACCGTCGTGCCGCCGATGTCGGCGCCGATGACATACTTTTTGTTTTCCATTTTTATAACTCCTCTCCGCGCGCGGTCTCCCACGCGTTTAATACGCATCTATATAAATTCCCTTTCGGTCTAAACCGTAAATTGCTTATTAATATAGTATACCATATTTCGCCGCCGATTGCAAGGGAAACTATGGAAAACTCCGTCTTTTTGCAGCCGCCTTGCAAACAGGGGAATTTTGTGGTATTCTTTAACGTATAACCCAAACGGCCGCCTGCCGATGTACCGCCATTACGCGGCCGCTGTGACCAAATAGCCCGGGAACCCCCCGGCGGCGCAGCGTTCTTCCGAAAACGGACAGAGGCAGACGGCAACATAGTCAATATAGATTCTTTCTCGCGTATTCTGCGCAGCGCATGTTTGCGTAAAACCCAGGAGCGCCGGAGAACCTTTCGCGCTCCGTAAAAAGAAAGGATTGAACAAAAATGGAGGGAACTTCTTCCAAAAAAGAAAGCAAAGTCAAGGTGTATCTGCACCGCTACTTTATCGATGCCATGAGCGCCATGGCACAGGGGCTTTTTGCTTCCCTGCTCATCGGCACCATCATTTCCACGCTCGGCACACAGCTTAACATTCCGCTGCTCGATGAGATTGGCGGGTATGCAAAGTCCGCAGCCGGTCCCGCTATGGCGGTCGCCATCGGCTACGCGCTGCAGGCGCCCCCGCTCGTACTGTTCTCGCTCGTCGCAGTCGGCGGCGCGGCAAACGCGCTCGGCGGCGCAGGCGGTCCTCTCGCGGTGCTCGTGCTCGCCATCATCGCGGCAGAGTTCGGTAAGCTCGTCAGCAAAAAGACGAAGGTAGACATCATCGTCACGCCGCTCGTCACCATTTTTTCAGGCTGCGGCCTCGCGTACTTATTCGCGCCGTACATCGGCACGGCGGCTTCCAGCGTGGGCAACCTTATCACGTGGGGAACCACCCAGCAGCCGTTCCTCATGGGCATTCTCGTTTCCGTCATCGTCGGCGTTGCATTGACGCTGCCGATCTCCAGCGCGGCCATCTGCGCAGCGCTCGGTTTAACGGGCCTTGCGGGCGGCGCGGCCGTTGCAGGCTGCTGTGCGCAGATGATCGGCTTTGCGGTCATCAGCTTCCGCGATAACGGCTGGGGCGGCTTCTTTGCGCAGGGCATCGGCACTTCCATGCTGCAGGTGCCGAACATCATCAAAAACCCGCGCATCTGGCTTGCGCCTACGCTTGCTTCCGCTGTGACGGGCCCCATCGCGACATGCATTTTCGGCATGCAGATGAACGGCGCACCGATCTCCAGCGGCATGGGTACCTGCGGCCTTGTGGGTCAGATCGGCGTTTATACCGGCTGGCTGAACGACATTACTGCCGGTGCCAAAACAGCCGTCACCGCTATGGACTGGCTGGGCCTTGTGCTCATCTGCTTTGTGCTCCCGGCTGTGCTTTCTTTTGTCTTTGACCTCATCTTCCGCAAGATCGGCTGGGTCAAGGACGGTGACATGAAGATCGACGCATAAAAATCTCCGTTTTCCGGCAAACGCCTAAGGCTGAAACGCTTTAGGCGTTTTTCATTGTGCTAAGTGCGGTACTGCACGACGTTTTTCTTGTACGGAATTACCCTTGTTTTTCCGTCCTTTCGCCCGTATAATCAAATAGAAAAGTCTATTCTCGATTTGGGAGGTACAAAATGCAGTTTCAATATCTTGGCACCGCCGCCGCAGAGGGCTGGCCTGCCGTATTCTGCCGCTGCAAATATTGCTTAGAGGCGCAGCGCCTCGGCGGCAAAAACATCCGCACACGCTCGCAGGCTATCGTCAACGACGATCTTCTGCTCGACCTGCCGCCGGATACCTACATGCACAAGCTCATGAATCATCTCGATCTCAGCCGTGTGAAGTATCTGTTCGTCACGCACTTTCACATGGATCATTTCTACCCGCAGGAGCTCACCGTGCGCGGCTCCGTTTACAGCCTTGAGATGATCAGCCCCGAGCTTGAAATCTACTGCGCACAGGAGACCTACGATTATTTCCGCCGCTGTGCCGATTGGGAAATTGACGAAAAAAGCGACAGCGCCATGCACTGGCACATCTTAAAGCCGTTTGAGACCGTGGAAGCCGGTCCCTACCGCGTAGCGCCGCTGCCCGCAAACCACATGAACCCCTCGCACCAGCCGTTCGTGTACCACATTGTCGATACACGCGAGGATAAATCTGTCTTCTATATGCACGACAGCGGCTACTATTTTCCAGAGGTGTGGGATTACCTCAAGGCGCAGAAAAAGCCCGCCGATCTTTTCAGCTTCGACACTACGCTCGGCTATGAAGACTGCGGCTTTAAAAGCACGCACATGGGCGCGCCGGAGGTCATCCGCCTCAAGGAGGAGCTCGAAGCGCTCGGTATTGTTGACAAACACACCCACTGCGTGATGAACCACTTCTCGCACAATGGTCATCTTCTGTATGACGAGCTCGTGGAGCTTGCCGCGCCGCACGACATCGAAATTTCCTACGACGGCATGAAACTGACACTTTAAACTCTACTTGCATGCAAAAAGCGGAGACGCCCCGGTTTTTAAGGGCATCTCCGCTTCTTTCTTTATGACAATAACAGGAACAAGTAATATAAAAACTCACTGATTGTACTTTTGTGGCAACAACTATTGTCTTTTTTAAAAATCCGTTCCGTCAATTTCGCTTCTCATTATATCAAATTTGCATATAATTATATAATTCTGTATATTCAGGCGCTTTCCGGTCGAATTCTTGTAAAAAAGAAAAACGACAGAGCAACCCCTGCCGTCTTCATAGCGCATGTTGTTTTCCGTTTACTTGCAGCGGCGCACAGCTTCTTCAATCTTCGGGAGAAGCTCTTCCTTATTCGCGTCCTTCGTGTACTTAAAGATAGCGGCAACAATCTCCGGAATATCGGAAGCCTTGTAGTGCTCAGTCGTAGCAATCTGCAAACCGGCATATTCATTGCGGGTCAGCAAAGGCGCAAAGCGGCGGGCATTCTTTCTGCCGGGGCCGTCATTGATGAAAGCTGCAATAAACTGGTAACCGATCAGATTGTTGATGATAACGTGGAAGGAGTTCTTCGCAAACAGCGGATTCTCCGGGTCACGCAGCGCAATCTCCATGATCTCTGCGCGGTTCAACGGACGACCGGCCTCCCAAAGGAGCTGCATCATCGCAAATTCGGAATTCGTTAAACGGATATATGGTTTTTTTCTTTTCATGCTATATCCTCCTGACAATTTTCATATTCCATATTGTTTCAACTAATTCTGTCGAAAGTAATATCAGTATATTTTTATTTTTGCAATTTGTCAAGGGATTTGGAATAAAAAAACTACTGATGAGGCAGTTTTTTCAAAAAATTCACATTTTAGAAATAAAAAGAAGACCGGCAGCGCATTTTACCTACCGACCTTCTGTATTTTACGCCTTTTTACGCATCGTTTTCAATAAACAGCGTCTTAAAATACGGCAGTTCCTCTGCCCATGCGCAGAACACGTGCCACTCGTCCAGCTTGTGGTGGCGGCGCGCAAAATACATGTTCGCAATGTTCTCGTAGTTCATGGTACAGGTGCGCATCTGGTTGTAGCTCGAAGGCAAAAGCTGAATGAGGCTGTACCAAAGGTCTTTGTCCTTCGTCTCCACAAATTCCACGCGCAGCTTTTCCAGCACGCCAATGGTCTGCATCAGGCTCTCCTTTGCCGCGGGCACCATACGGTCACAGCTGAAGTCCGCTTCTTCAAACGTCTTCGCCTGAATTTTGTGCATCGTGCTCGTGGAGTTCGCCACGGTGCCCACCTTATACGTGTCGAATTCCTTCCACCAGTAGATCGGCGCGGTGAGGTCGACCGAAACGAAGATCTGTCGGATAAATTTGCGGTGATCCGTACCCGCCTTGCACAGACGTTTTGCAAGGCTCAGGTCGTTTTCACCGAAAACGAACGTGCCGTCCGGCTCGGTGTGGCTGTCCATGCGGTCCCAGCTGTTCATGGGGTTGCGTGCGCCTCTGATGGCGTTTTCAAAGTTCATGACGCTTGTACGTTCGATCTTAATCATGTCGTTCAACCTTTCGTATTCAAATTATTTGTGGTACTTCGTGCCCGCGTTGATGGAAAACGCGCGGTACAGCTGCTCGCACAGCATAACGCGTGCCAGCTGGTGCGGAAACGTCATCGGCGACATGGAAATGCGCTTCGAGCCCTGCTTCACGCTGTCATCCAGCCCGTGTGACGAACCGATAACGAACGCTAAGCTGCTCTCCCCGTTTACGGCCGCCGCGTCGATCTGCTGCGCGAGCTGCGTGGAGGAGACAAGCTTGCCCTCAATGCACAGCGTGTAAAGCGTGCTGCGCCCCGCCGCCGCCAAAATCGCCTTCGATTCCTCGCCGAGCGCCTTTGCAATCTCCGCCGCATTCGGATCCTGCGGCATGCGCGCTTCGTTCAGTTCGATGATCTGGAACCGGCAGAATGCGGAAAGTCGCTTTGCGTATTCCTGCACGGCGTCACGCCAATATTTTTCTTTGAGCTTACCGATGCAAATCAGCTTTACCTCCAGCATATTGTCTCCCTATGTTAAAATGTGATGGCGCCGCCGGTCAGGTTTTCGATCGGCGCGACCTGCAATATGTAGTCCTCCGCATTCTCCACGCCCGCCATCTGCATGCCGCAGACGGCGGTCTGCCGCGCAATGTCCGGCGTGTTGTTCTCGCGGCTCAAATGCGCCAGCAAAAAGTGCTTTGTGCCGTCTTCAAAAAGCTCCGGCAGCAGGTCGGCGCACGCGGTGTTTGAGAGATGCCCGAAGTCCGATAAAATGCGCCGCTTTAAGCTGTACGGGTACGGCCCCGTGCGCAGCATACCGATATCGTGGTTCGATTCGATGACCGCAAGATCTGTGCCGTGCAGGTTCTCTTCCACCTCCGGCGTGATGTGTCCAATGTCCGTCGCGACCGTGACGGTGTGTCCGTCTTCGGCTTCTATGCGGTAGCCGAAGCTCTCCGCGCAGTCATGCGGCGTGCGGAACGCGTTTACGTGCATTCCGGCGAGCTCTAACGTGTCTTCAATCGTGTAGGCGGGATATTTGTCGTTTAAAATTCCCATCGATTCCAAGGCCCCCAGCGTGCCCTTAGAGGCAAACACGGGAATATGGTATTTGGAAGCGAACACACGCAGACCGCTGATGTGGTCGCTGTGCTCGTGCGTAATGAGGATGCCCTGCACGGAAAGCGGGTCTATACCGCAGCGCTGCATGACAGTCGTCACTTGCTTGCAACTACGTCCGATATCCACCAAAATGCCCGAAGATTTTGAACCGATATAATAACTGTTTCCCGTGCTGCCGCTGAACAGCGGGCAAAGCTCTGCCATTTGCACCCTCCCTGTTTTCATAAAAAACGCCCTGACAAGGTTTTGTCGGGGCGAAACGGTCTGTATACGGTTTTAACCGATCTTTGCGGTATCGCTGTTTGTGGGATCGAGCATCAAATACATGTCCGCGCCAAGGCCGACGAACTTCTCCACGATGTCCTCATAGCCGCGCTGAATGTGCTCAATGTCCTCAATCTTCGTCACGCCATGCGCAGCAAGACCGGCAATGATCATCGCCGCGCCCGCACGCAGGTCAGTCGCACGCACCGGTGCACCCTTCAGGTATTCCACGCCCTCAATAATGGCGCTCTTGCCCTCTACGGTGATCTGTGCGCCCATGCGCTTCAACTCTTCCACATAGCGGAAACGGTTTTCCCACACGCTCTCATTTAAAATACTCGTGCCCTGCGCAATGGAGAGCAGCGCCGCGATCTGCGGCTGCATGTCCGTCGGGAAGCCCGGGTGCGGCATCGTTTTCACGTTGCACTTACTCAGCGGGCCGTCGCAGCGCACGCGCACCGCGTCGTCATATTCCACAACCGTCACACCCATCTCCATCAGCTTCGCCGTGATGGATTCCAGGTGCTTCGGCGTCACGTTTTTCACAAGCACATCGCCGCGCGTTGCAGCCGCAGCCGCCATGTACGTGCCGGCTTCAATCTGATCCGGAATAATCGAATACGTAATGCCCTTCAAATGCTCCACGCCGCGAATCTTGATAACGTCCGTACCGGCGCCGCTAATGTTCGCACCCATGGAGTTTAAGAAGTTAGCAAGATCGACCACGTGCGGTTCGCGCGCGGCATTCTCAATAACCGTAAGGCCCTTTGCCTTTACGGCTGCAAGGATAATATTCATCGTTGCACCGACGGTGACCATGTCAAGGTAAATGTGCGCACCGCGCAGCTCCTTTGCGGAGACCTCGATCATGCCGTCGTTGAGGCTGTACGTGCAGCCCAGCGCCTTAAAGCCCTTAATGTGCTGGTCAATGGGACGCACGCCGAAATCGCAGCCGCCGGGAAGCGGCACAATAGCCTTGGAGCAGCGGCCGAGCAAAGCGCCGATGTTGTAGTAAGAGCCGCGCATTTTGCGGCCCAACTCGCTCGGCACCACGTTCGTGTGGATGGTAGTCGGGTCAATCTCCACGGTATTCTTGCCGAGCCAGCGCACAGTCGCGCCCATCTCGGTCAGGATGCGTGCACTGAGCTTCACATCGGAAATGTTCGGTACGTTCTCTATACGGCAGGGAGATTCCGCCATGGCTACGGCCGGAATGATCGCCACAGCCGCGTTTTTCGCGCCGCTGATGACAACCTCACCGTGCAGGCGCTTTCCGCCCTTGATGATAAATTTATCCACTGTAATTTTCCTTTCTGCGGGCGCGGCATATCCTCGGCAGTCAAAGGCACACTGCCTGCCGCCACACAGCGCCGCAACGCGCTGCACGAAGTAGGATCTTTCGTTATGCCCGCCGGTCCGTGACCGACTGATTTATTCCTGAAACGGGCTGCCGCCGATTGGGCAGCTACACAGCGCGGGTACGAAAAAAGCCCAATGCCGTGCGCAAAAAACTAAGGCAGTCTAAAACAAAACATACACTGCCGCATCTATTTAAAGAAAAAGTGATCGCAAAATATAGTATGACCAGTAAACATAATAATACACAATGGAAAAATTGTCAAGAAGCCACAGGCTATTTGGAAGGTTTTTCCAAGATTATGTAAACGAAAAGTGCCAAACCCGGCCGTTTGCGCGCCTTTTTCTGTATAGGTACTGCGCTTTACACTTACTTTTTCTTAAAGGAGATCGTAGATTCCGTGCCGTTTCGGATGCGCTTAATATTCGCGCGGTGCTTGATGATAACGGTAGCGCCGATCAGTGCCGCTACAAGTGTTGCCATTACAACGTAAAGCACCGGCAGCCCGCCCACGCAGCAGTCCACAAAATACGTCATGCAGAACGTCACAACGGGATAGATCGCCGCCGCCGTAATAGACGAAAGCGAGACCATGCGCTTTTTCAGGAACACCAAAAGGAACACCGCAAAGCAAATGAGGAACACGCGCCAGTCGAGCAAAAGCATCATCGCAGCCGTGGTCACAACGCCCTTGCCGCCGCGGAAGCCAAAGTACAGCGGGTACATGTGGCCGATCATGCAGCAAAAGCCCGCCGCATACATGCCAAGGCGCGCCATTTCGGGGTCCACGCCGTTTGCAACGCACGCGTGCTTTACAAGAAAATAGCCGACCAAAACGCTCGCAACACACTTGCAGAAATCGAGCAGAAACGTCAGCGCAGAGGCTTTTTTGCCCGCCACGCGCAGCACGTTCGTTGCACCCGCGTTACCGCTGCCGTGCGCGCGCACATCTTCGTGCGCAAACGCTTTGGTCAGCAAAATGGCAAAGCTGATACTGCCAAGCAGATACCCCACAAGCGCCGAAAGCAGCAGCGGCAAAATTAAAGAACCGAAATTTTCCATGTAGATCAAGTCCTTCCCCGTCAGTCTGCCTTATCGCCGCGCTCGCGCACGATCATGCGCACCGGCGTGCCCTCTAAGCTGAAGATCTCGCGGATGCGGTTCTCCAGATAGCGCTGGTACGAGAAGTGGAAAAGCTCTTTGGAATTGACAAAGCAAATGAACGTAGGCGGTCTGGTAGAAGCCTGCGTCATATAGTAGATCTTCAGGCGCTTGCCCTTATCGGTCGGCGGCTGTACGCGTGCCGTTGCCTGTGCCAGAATGTCGTTCAAGGTGCCGGTCGTAATGCGCATCGCGTTGCTGGAAGCAACCTTGTGGATGAGTTCAAACAAGCGGTCAAGTCGCTGGCCGGTCTGCGCGGAGATGAAAATGATCGGCGCGTAGGACATAAAGGAAAAGTCCTTTTCAAGTTTCGTCTTATATTCCTGCATGGTTTTGTCGTCTTTTTCAACGGCGTCCCACTTGTTGACCGCAATGATGCAGCCCTTGCCCGCTTCGTGCGCGATGCCGGCAACCTTGGAGTCCTGCTCCGTAAAACCGACCGTGGCATCGATGAGGATGACGCACACGTCTGCCCTGTCCACCGCCATTTCGGCGCGCAGGTTGCTGTAATGCTCAATGGAATCCTCCACCTTGCTCTTGCGGCGCAGGCCGGCAGTATCGATGAACGTAAATACGCCGTACTTGTTTTCGATGGTGGTATCCACCGCGTCGCGCGTCGTACCCGCAATGTTGGAAACGATGCAGCGGTTTTCGCCGGAAACGCGGTTCACAAGGGAAGATTTGCCGACGTTCGGCTTGCCGATGACGGCGACCTTGATGATCTCGCCCTCGTCCTCCTCTTCCTTTTCCTCCGGCAGATGTTCGAGGACGGCATCCAACAGGTCGCCCGTACCGTGTCCGTGCACGGAAGACACCTGAATGGGGTCGCCGAGGCCGAGGTTATAAAACTCATAAAAATCCGCCGGCGGGTCGCCCAGCGTATCGCACTTATTGACGCACACGATGACCGGCACATTGCTGCGCTGGAGCATCTGAGCGATGTTGAGGTCCGTTGCGACCATGCCGGTGCGCACATCGGTCACGAAAATGATGCAGTCCGCAGAATCAATGGCAATCTGCGCCTGCGTGCGCATCTGGGACAAAATAATATCCTTCGATTCCGGCTCGATGCCGCCCGTATCTACCAGTGAAAACTTTCTGTTTTTCCATTCACACTCGCCGAAAATGCGGTCACGCGTCACGCCCGGCGTGTCCTCCACGATGGAAAGGCGCTGCCCGATCAGCTTGTTGAACAACGTGGATTTACCGACGTTCGGTCGGCCCACGATGGCTACAATAGGTCTTGACATACGGTTTTCCTCCTTCTTTTTTCCTTACTCCGCAGTGCCCAAAATGTCCTTGAGCTCGCCTGCGGCGTCTTTATGCATTCTGTAAGCCGGCACACCCAGCTTTTCGCTGAGCTGCTGCACGGTCATATCGTCTAAGAAAATATCTTCGTCCGCCATAAGCATGGACGGTGCAAGCAAAATTGCGTCGCCAAGGTTTTCGCGGCTCAAGCGGTTCACAAGGTCACGCCCCGTGAGCAGCCCGGTCACGTTGACCGTACCGCCAAAGAAATCGTTGTGCACAGGCACAAGGTTGATCTCGAGCCCCGGGAATTTTTCGCGCGCAAAGTCCATCACATGCTCCATAAACGCATACACGCCTTCGCCCGTCGGGATCGTCACGCGGCGCTTTATGTCGCGCTCCGGCTCGTCTTCAACCGCCCAGGAAAATTCTTCTTCTAAGTCGCGCAGCATACCCACGCCGTTTTCAATCTGCGGGAAGTCCTCGTAGAATTCATACGGCGGCAGCTCGCGCTTTGCAATGAGGTAGAACTCGTCGCTCGGGAACACGGTTCTCGAGCCGCGCTCTGCCTTGAATTTATCGCCCCACCGCTCCAAAATCTCGATCGCCGCGCGCGCCGTATCCTTGTTAAACGTCTCCAGCGGATACAACCCCTTGCGGTAGCGCGTCACGCCGACCGGCACGCAGGCGACGCTCTGTAAGCTCTCGCCGAGCGCGTACATTTCGGAAAGCGTAAATTCCAGCTCCTCGCCGTCATTCAGCCCCGGGCACAGCACAATCTGACAATTCAGCTTGATGTTGTGCTCCGCCAGCTTGCGCACAAAACGCAGCGCGTCGCCCGCAAAGCGGTTGTGCATCATCTTGCAGCGCAGCGTGGGATTCATCGTATGCACGGAAATATTAATAGGGCTGATGCGCATTTCAATGATACGGTCGATCTCACGCTCATCAATGTTCGTCAGCGTGATGTAGTTGCCGAACAAAAACGAAAGGCGGTCATCATCATCCTTAAAATAGAGCGTTTCGCGCATGCCGGGCGGCAGCTGGTCAATGAAGCAGAACACGCACTTGTTGCGGCAGGAGCGCTGCCTATCCATA
>OBYM01001332.1_pt1 | contig 10738 bp, 21 predicted proteins | sample 1538191 | NCBI WGS metagenome assembly OBYM01 (sample SAMEA2580165, study PRJEB22360) | human gut metagenome | biome: human gut; feature: human-associated habitat; material: faeces | place: Denmark | collected 2008/2010 | reverse complement strand
AAGGGAACATGGTGGAGCCTCCACCATATCCGTAATAGGCCTGGCATTCATCCTTCATCCACTGTGCCAGCATTTCCCCAAGACCGGCGGTCACCAGAACCTCAGTGTTCGGGTGCCGCAGATATAGCCGGATGTAGGCCAGTGGTGCAAACAGGTTTTTGGCATAGACTTCCTTCATCCACTCCCACAATTTTGCGTTTTCCAGGGCCGTTCCACGCAGATTTGGTGGCTTTTTACAGTAAAAATAGGGGATACCAAGCCGATCCGTGAAGCGCTCCAGCTTCTCCCAGTTTTCCAGATCCTCCAGCACTGATCCATAAGGACCCTTGACAGCCTTCCGCCAGGCTGTGATTTTCTTCCCGTCCACCGCGTAGGCCCGCAGCGGCAAGGTTCGGCGCCTCATGCGCCAGCCTTCGGTGGGATGCGGCTCCACCCACCGATCAGCCGCCCACAGCAAAACGCCCTGGCGCACATAGGGGACGGTGACGACCATTTGCTCTGTGCGGCCGCGTATCTGATCGGTGTTATACAGCCTTCCGGATTTTCCGCAGCAGGGACAACGCAACTTGTCATATTCCCACTTTTCTACAACACGCCCAGAATCATGGTCGTACAGCCGGATGCCACGCCTTGTGTGTGATGAACCTCTGCAACCATCTTCTGATTTGCTCATCCAGGCTACCACTGCTCTCTGCTCACAGTCGCTGCACCATAGCATTGCCGGTGATTCCTCTCCTGCTGGGCGCAGATCCCTGTACCATCCTTCGCTTTCCAGGTCTGTCTTGGATACCTTGCGCACCCCCAGCCATACATCGGTAAATCCGTCTTTCTGGCGAGCCATCTGGGAAAACAGATCCTCCGGCGGTATTAGTTCTCCCAAGGCGGCTCTGATCTCATCGTTTTCCATATAGGCTCCCCCCTCACATGAAATCTTCCAATCGAATGAGCTTTCGCCGGGCGGGCGCCGTGGCCTGGGTACCCGCCGGGGCAATGGGGGTTGGCGTTTCTCTGCGCTCCGGCAGGCCGTAAAACTCCCGGATGATGCGGTCAGCATCTGCCGGGCCGCAGAAGCCTACGCTACCCTGCCGGTTCTTACTGGCGAACTCCGCTATCTTCTTTTCGCAGTCAGCCAGGCCCATGCCCTTCTGGTCAATGTCCATGGCAACGATGCCGGCACTGGTGGCGTTTTCCCGCAGCATATCCTTCAGCTGCTCTCCAACATACCAGGGGGCGGTGCCTTGTTTGAATTTCTTCTGCTGCTCGTTGATTTTGTTCAGTGCTGTTTGCAGATTTGCATTCATCATTCGTTCTCCTTTCAGTCAAACCAGTAGGAATAACTCCGTCTGGACAGCAGGTGATGCTCAGGCCATATGGGTGCAAAATAATCCTGGAGGGTGGGCAGTGTATCCAGCCAGATCCGTCCCCGGCCTTCTATGGATACACAATATCCCGGCACACCGTATCGGATTCCCACCCACATCAGGCTGGCCCGCCGGGGCCTTCCGTTTTTCATGGGTGGCAGATCCAGACCTAGCAGCTTCGCATCTATGCCGTCCCATTCCCAGATATTTGTGGGCGGTGTAATTCGGATTTTTGCTTCACAGGTCCAGCAACTGCTCCACGGCCGCGGACCGATCCCGATTCTTGGGTTGTAAGGCTCTTTCCTCATAAGGTTTTGCTGCAATCTCACGGCGGAAAAATCCCCACGACCTCCCTGCCAGTCGGCACGGACAGTCTGCAGCCATGCGGTGCTCTCATGCCCAAGGTCATACAGTTGGAACGGCTCCCCTAGGCGGCATGGGCACCATATTTCTGAATCGAATGGCACGTCCCTCACTCACTTTCTATGTATTCAGTGAACTTCCATCCGTTGGGCCTGGCATATTTCTCGATGAACAACCGGCGGCGGTAGATGTAATCCCGCTGCAGTTTTCGGATTTTGGCGTGCTTTACCTCCACGGCCTCCACCGTGCCGTTGGTATAGGTCACCAAAAAATCCGGCGTATAGTGGGCGGCGGGCAGCCGCAGGCCGCAGTAGGTATCCGCCGGGTAGAGGAGAAACTGCTTGTGAAGTTGTACCGATATTACCAAACCGGCCATAATCTTGGGCCACAGCTCGGCGGCGTAGTAGCGCTGCTCCAGTTCACTATCGGCTTCCGGTAGCAGCGGTCCCTGTCGGGCGGCGCTGGTCTGCAGGCGCCGTGCTTTTTTGGCTGTGTCCCTCCGGGACAGTTCCTCCCGAATCTGTTTCTGCGCGGCCGGGCCCAGGCGGGCTAGGTCTTTTTCAGTCAGCCCCATGCGCAGATGCTGCGTGGCTCCGCAACCAGCGCCGCCCGCAGTTTTCTCCAGCTTTGCGGCGGGCAGCTTACGTCCACATCCCGCAGCAACATAGGCTTGTCAAAGGTTACGGGTTCCTCCACGCTCCATGCATAGACCCGCCCGCCGGGGGTAAGTGTACCGTTTCCTGTACCAAGAATCCGTTGTGGCCTCTCTGCGTATGCCTGCAACTCCTCACGGTTCAGGCAGGCACGCCGGCAAACCTCACGCACCTCTGCTTTGGTCACCAGCCTGATGTTCCGACATACAAAGCTGCCAACGATAACTCCTCGGCCGCCTTCACGCTTGCTCTCATAGAGCAGAACGGTGATCTCGCAGTTTTCACGCAGGTCTTTCGGAGCGGTCTTTCGGATCTCCAGCGTTTTCTGCCCGGACAGGATCAGCGCCGCATACCGGGCACGGATGCTCATCAGTATGTACTCCACATTTGTTACCTTCCTTCATTTCTTTCTCATTTTGTTGGCACCAGGGCAATCGCCCCAATGAGGAATATACCCAAGACCGGTTTTTTGGGGATCGTTGTCGGAAACGAGCTCGCCCTTGATGCACTTTCCATCTCTGGTGATGATCGTTGTAGTGCCACCCTCTTCGGCCTTGTAAGGGCGGAGTGTCGCATTACAAGGCATCATTTTCCCGGACGGCATACGAATGAACGTGATCGTTTTTCCACAAGATCTGCATTTTGAAATCATTTTCTGCCTCCTTTGTATTTTTCTTCAAACCACTTCAAGCAGCGTAGAATGATAACCCCTAAAAATGCTGATATGTAGCAGATAATGCCTACCGCTCCTATGACCATGCAGGCAAAGGCAAAAACGGCAAACGTCCGAAGGATGATGTTCAAACCTATCATTTTCTTACCCTCTCATGAATTCTCGGTGGATTTTCTCGGCCAGTTTTCTTTTCTCGTCATCCGAAATAACATTGAATGCTTTTGCGTTGCTCGCTTTGGAGCGAATTTTATTGAAAGCCTCTTCGCGCACTTCATCAACATAGATTTCTTGAAACTTCTGCGCCAATCCTTCCAGCTTGTTATCCTCCGGCTCCTCCTGTACAACTATAACTTCTTCATGGAGGGCCTGTTGAGCGCAATGCCGCAGCTTTTCAAAGGCCCACAAATGATCTTCAGCGTACCATCCATTGAATTGCCGGTAGTTCTCAACCGTAAGGTCATGGATTCTGTTTAAGCGCTCCGTGCCGTACCCTAGAACGGACCTTATCGCCAATGCAAAGCATCCCCACGCCGCTGTAACGGACTGATCCGCAGCCATCCGAAGCTGTTCTTCTTTTCGGCTTTTAGGCGCTCTATTCAGTGGCACACGCATCTCCGTAACGCAGATTCCATTTAGCCTCTTTCGTAGTTCCTCAAGTCCTGCATTCACTCCTTCATAGTCGATTATCCTTGCAATTTCGGATTGGATCTTCTCTACTTCCCCTGCGATCCTTTCTAGCCGCTCTTTCCCAACGCCTTCCCTTTGGTGAAGAGCAATAACCAAACACCAACACGCAATCTGACTGGTTGATTCTCTGGTTTTCCTTTTTTCTTTCAAAAGGTCATTCATATATAACCTCCTAGAAGAGGGTCAGCTGCCCATATTCTGTTTCGCGAATTTCCATCAATGGTTCCAGTGCCTTATCTTTCTGTTCATTCGAATTTTTCTCGATAATTTCCGGTCCCCTTCTTTTTCGATTTTCCCCGGATAGTAGTAAAGTTTCCATTCTGGCCAATGTGCGGCGAATGTCCCATTCTTTACGAAAGAAGAACGGAGTGTACCAAATATTGGGCCCATGAACCGGAATCAGTCCGCGTTTATCGTAGAATCTCATCGGTTTGGAAAGAGAATCTCCGATCACAACGTACCCAGAAGCTCCCAATAAACTCAACTGGATATAACACATCATTCCAACGATGTAATCAATGTCCTGTGCAGCAAACAGAACACACTCTTGGTAGTTGATTTCGTTCCTTTTGCAAGTGTTTGCAAACGCAACCAGCAGAGCTCCAGCTCCACAACAGCAATCAAGAACTGATATCCAGCCTTTGTCTGCCACTTCCTTTTTCGCATCGCTCACATTCATTTCCGACATCATCCTGCATACGTTATACGGGGTGAAGAACTGTCCTGCGTGTTCATTTCCTAGGTCGAGATTCATGTACAGCTCTCCGAGGAAATCCTGGTCTGGGTTTTCATCCAGCCCCATGACAACCTCTGCAAACATTTGCGCGAATAATGGAAGCTCATTCGGTGTGTACTTTTCTTCAATGTGCTTATAAGTTTCCTCTCTGCTTTCGGCGTTTGATTTATCAACTGCATTTGATAGAGATATAGCTGCCATTGTGATAAAGTCGGCCCATATAGTCCAGCGCGAATATCTTCCGCTAAGGCCATCAACAAGACGAACAAATTCTTTTTGGTGAGTATCTCTAACTCGAATGCTGCCGGCCATATCCATGCCTCCATTTCACTCGATCCGTTTGTTGATCCGTTTGTTGTCTCTAAGCGCCAGAATATCAGGTGGCAATGTGTATCCAGTCATCATTGCAGTTTCATAGATCCATTCCGGCAGCGGAATTTGAAAATCACGGTAACGATCTATCGCTCCTATCACATCAAATTTTGTATGTATATAGGGTCTTGCGGCCTCGCAGATGTCTGCAACAGTCGGTGGCCACTTGCATTTTCTGCTCAAATCTACAGCCGCTTTCATGGCAGCTTCATAGGGCACAGGTGCAAGCGATACTGCCCAGGCATCCGTCATTTCATTCGGATCATTGTCCCTGAAAAGATTCGGCCACCAATTCATGAGTTTCAGCATATAGTCTGTCGTCTCCTGGTTGGTCACTGCTTCCACCTCCCGGCACATCTAGGCGTTTTTTTAACGCTTCTCGTATTGAAGCCTGCTTACTCGTTCTTCCCGACGGAGAGGCTTTTGCGGCCACCGCAGAAGCGCGGTTTTGCTTTTCGGTCCGATAAGCATCCACGGTCAGAACATTTTGCTGAACGCATCGTTTAAGTATGGCTTCGATATAGTTCCAATTTCGTTTGTTGCTCTTTGCAGCCTCCGCTATTGCTTCGCAGACGAGATCCGCCGGAAGCTGTCCAAGCCACACACGCATATCATCGAATACGGCCCTCGAAATAGCACCAATGTTTTGCTCAAAGCATTGCACACAAGCTGAAAGGTCGGTTTCAGTAGCAGTAGTAGTAGATATACCAGTATTTGTGTTAGTGTTAGTTATTGTGATGCTAGAGTTGCTAAGCGGTGCCACACCATCCACTTCTCCGCTAGCATTGCTAGCAATGCTAGGATTGCTAACTCTCTTTGATGCATTGCTAGCTTTTGCGGTTCCTCCTTTTCTTCCTGCCTCACGTCTGCGATTGCTTGATTCTTCGTAATACTGCTTGTCCCTGTCTATCTGCCATTTGATCGTCGGAAAAAGATATTTCTCGTTTCCTGGTAAATCTGGGATTGTTCCATCGGCGCTATATTTTAGGGCTCCTCGTAATAACCTCCCGAATTCTTCATCTGTTAGAGGAGCGCCAGTATCCTGCCAACTATGGTAGAGGCACATATATTCCCTGGACACTACATCGCCTCCTTCCAGCAACGGTGAAAGAACGTATCAAAAAGGTTCGTCATTATGAACAGCAGAATATGCCCCGCGAGAATCCCGAAGATCAGAAATGGCACCCAACACTTGTAAAATGACTTCATCCTCATCGATATCGTCATTGGGGTAAAACCCTTTGTAAACACCACATAGAACCGCGAGTTCCGTTTCGCTCCTGATAAGTTCCTCAAAACGATCTGCGTCAACAACGACGGCATCGGAGATTTCTTCTTCGTTCGGTTTGATAGGGACATCTGCCCCGACGGAAAATTTTGAATTTCGATTATTCATGGAAGTCTCCTTTATTGATTAAATTGATAGCATCTCGACATTTGGCGATGTCAAACATAGCAATATGAGTTTCTTCGATGGGTATTCCCATCTTTTTTGAAAGCCAGGCATAGGCGTTGTTTCTTTGATGCTTGAAAATGCCATATTTCCATAAAGGGTCAAACGCTCGGTGCGCTGCTTTCCGCCAGTTCCGAAGTTCTGCGTTTGCCAGGCTCCCCTTGGGCTTGTCTGTGCCCTTATGCACACCCACATAGGCATTACAGGGCCGGCAGAGATAAGCCATTCCGTAGCTTTTCCCATGATAAATCTCTGCCGTGTCCACGAAATCTGCAGGCTTTCCGCAATACGGGCAAATAACGTTCTGCACAAAATTCACCTCATTCAGAATCTCTGTGGCAGTGCATATAGATATAGGCTGAATTCGGTGACATTTGGGAGTAGAGCCAATCATCAGCGGTCTTTTTGCTCATATGCTCCCGTAGAACGCGTTTCTCGTAGATGAATTCACCATTCAGCTTTTTCTCTGCAATTTTCTCCCTAATTTCTTCGTCGATGTAGTTTGCCTCAACCATATAGAGGTCATAACCTTTCGCATCAATGCCGTTCAGATTGCAGGTGTCTGTCGCGTAGAATGCTTTCTCCGCCTTAGTGAAAATGTGCCAGCAGCAGTTTCGTACGTCGTGCACAGTTTCATCGGCCCGCACACGACACAGGCCGTATTCGTACCATGTAGACGGATACAAAATATCTATCTGTCGAAGTGGGACACCTGCATCCTGGACCGCCGGCCCAAGCCACGGGCAGCAAGCTATCCGAAGTGTAGGTCGCTCCGCTGCTAGACGAGCGATCGTTTTTGCTTGAAAATGATCCCCGTGGCTGTGGGTAAGCAAAACGAGCCGAAGATCCTTATACACATCCGACAGCCACTTGAACGGAACACCACAATCAACCAGAATCGATCTATCCAGGACTACCGCGTTCCCTTTGCTGCCGGTTGAAACGATCTCGAATTCCATCACAATGCACTCAGGTCAACGGCTTCTGGCTCCATGTTGACGGAGGGCGTTTCCTGCGGAGCACCAATTTCAGGCATTTCGCTCTGGACGGGCTCTGCATCAGGCGGCACGAGCGCTTGACCAGCCTCGATGGTTGCGGCAATAATCCGATTGTCAGATTCCGAGATCGTGTTCACAGCGTCATCGTGTGCAAAAGCAATCTGCATATCAATGCTCATGATGCCCCACTTGCTGATCAGCTGCCGGATCATGGTCTTTTTGGCCATGGCGTCGAAGTTCTTGTACCAGAACGAAGAGAACTTCCACAGATCCCTTTCGGGAATACGGCCCGCCTGGAGATCCTGATATTTGATTGCACTAAATGCACTGGAGTAGGTATCGGCGTGGGTCATCATCTTGTTTTTTGTCCAGTAGATAACCTTGCGGAAGCCATTCAGGTATTCAAGGAACGCCATGTACCCAACAGTCGGAAGCGCTTCTCTCTTATCGTCATCCTCGATGAATTCAAAGATGGGGCATCCTGTACGACGATCTCGGCCCCGAAACTCGCCCTGTTTGATTTCGATAGCATCCATATCGCGATACTGTCCGCTGCGCAGCGCGAGCTGGATAAAGCCCTTATAGCCAATGACGAAGCTGGCCACAGTCGTTTCAGGAGAAAGTAAGTTTCCGGATCGATCATACTTGGCCTTTTTCTTGAACGGAACAAGGTGATACTGCCCAAGCTGCGGAGACGGGCTAAGATTGAGTGATTCTCCGAGCAGGGCACCAGCGAGTACCGTTCCGGCATCGCAATCCTGGAGCGCCGGATTCACGGCCACAGCACTTGTAATCGAGGCAGTAAATCGCCGGGCACGCTCGGGATCTCTCAGGGTGCTCTGAATAAGATCCTGGTATTTTTTAGAGTTTACGGCAACGCTAAACTTTGGCCGCTGAACGGCATGATCAAGAGATTGTGTCATACTTCATACCCTCCGTTTCGAGAAAAGATTTAAGTGCTCGCAGCTGATCGATAGTTCCCGTCACTGCGAATTTGGCAACATACATTTTGGGGGAAGCTGCCGGCGCCGCAGCGGCGTCGCTTTGGGGCGCCTTCTGATCAGTAGGTGTAGACACCTTGGCAGGATCAGAAACGCTAACAGGAGCCTCTACGATTCTCTCCTGCTCGATTTCGGCGGCGACCTTTTGCTCAGCTGCTTTGGCCGCAGCCATCTTTTCATCGCGAATTGCGGATGCGCGTCGCTGCGCTTCAAGCTGTTTGTGCCGTTGCTGAACAATCTGACATGCAGCTCCAAGGTCAAGACTCTTTTTGTACTCAACCATGATCTCATCCCGATCGGGGCTTTCTTCAATAGCAGAGCAGTCTCTAGCGACTTTTGCGACGCCGGAAGCAATGGATTGCTTAAGGCTCTTTGTGCTGCTAGTCAGCGTGACCTTCAAGCCTAGTTGCTCAAATTTAACCCATTCAAGATTCAAACCGGCGGCCATTTCCGTGAAAAAGGCATGGACATCTTCCTCTTTTTTCTTTTTGAGGCCGGATTCGACATCTGCAATTTTGCCTGCAAGCGCCTCATCCGCTGCCTTATACGGGTCAGTCACGCATTCCTTGTAAATCTTCTCAAAGGCGTCATACGGTGCCATGATTGCTTTCTTAACCTGCATTCGCTGGCTTTCAAAGCCCGCGAATTCAGCACGGATTTCTGTTCTGATTTTTTTGACATCGGATCGCGTGGCTTCTGTAACCGCCAGTGCAGCAGCTGCAGATGTGCGCCGCTCAATCGATTCCTTTACTGATTGCAGGCGCTCTTCAATGATTGGAAGTTGCTTCAGGTTGATTACCTGCAGCTGCTGTTCCACTTTTTCCATAAACAAACTCCTTCCTTAACGTTCGATGCATTCTGGTACTTCCCAAGCATCCTGATCGGTGACGCAGGCATTGCACCCGACAATCTCCCTGTTTCTGTCCCGGTAGACTATCTCACACTCCTGGCCGCACACAGGGCACACCGGGTAAGAAGGATCTTTCCCATCCCTATAACCGGTATTGCGAAGATTCTGTATGTAGGGAGCATCCGGAAGCTCAGTTCTTGCCATGTGCTCCACCCTCCTTGTTTCTTAGCTTCGTAAGAATTCCAAGCGCTGAATTTATGACGATTACATCCGCGAAGATTATTAAAACGGCAGACAAGACACTCATGCCTCCCTCGGCCGCGGACACAAAAGCCATTGCCATAACGAGAGCGAAGAACACGCAGGCAAGCCGTATCGCCTCCGCTAACGCCCTGCGTAAAAGTTTCATGCTCCCTCCCATCTGCAGCGACCGGGAAGCGTCGCTGCGATGACATTGCCAAGCGCTCTAGCTTCATCCGCAGGAATTCCATCAATCGGAACCACTGAACTCGTGATGATAACCGGGCCAAAGATTTTGTCACACGCAAGAAAACAAGCCACCTCATTTACGATAGGATGCGGCCATTGGAGCCGAGCATCACGATCAACGAGTAACGTGTATTTCCCTTCGACGTTTCTCGCCGGAACCGCTTCTACATATCCGCCAATCGCCTCTTTCAAATCCTGAAGTTGTGGATCTGTGTAGTCCACCACTTTCATCGTCCCATCTGTGTTGATATAAAGGCCTCTCATGTTTACCTCCTCATTAAAGAATTCCGGATGATCTCAATTCTGCTTTTTTCGCGTCGAGCTCATCCCTTGCATTTTTGCGAAGTAAAAAACGATGGTAAAAGTTCAGTGTTGCCGCCGCAAGGCGCTCAACCTTTTCGTCTGATAAATTGAATGGGTGCTTTTGCTTTGTCTCTTGCGGGGGCATCTCTGTTCCTCCTTGTGTTTTGCTTTCTTCCCACCTATACTTGAGGTGCGGGCTGCTGCAACAGCTTAGCTTTCAAGGAGAGGAGGGAGAAACCGTGAAAAGGTATTATGTTGACTTGACGCACTTTGAAAATTTGGAAGACCGTGCAGCCGCTTACGAACGGGTTGACGGCGCTGCATTCCTTTGCAGCCAGGTATTTTCAAAGCCGCAGATGTCTGGTCTTGTTCCAAAGGCCCCTGTGCTTGTCGGCCTTGAGGTCAGCTGGAACTCTGCCGAGGATTTTGAAAGTTCCCCGGTGTACCCGTCAGGGTGTAGTTGCAAGCCCATCTGAATGAACAACGCAGTCATTGTCCTTTAGGCCGGTGATTTGCAGCAGGGCTTTCGGGAAGTCCGGGTCGTAGTCGAAAACGACCCGGATTTTCTTGTTTCCGTCAAGGTACGGGAGCATTTCCGGGAGCTTGGCGAGGCGGTCTAAAGCATCGCTTTTATCCCAAAGGCCAATTCCCACATCCTTATCCGGGGTATCTTCGGGGTAGCCGTAGTGCTTCAGCGTGTCTTTGGTGTTGGGCATTTGATTCACCTCCTTTTGTCAAAAGCTCGTTTGTAGATTATTCATCTACATCGTTGGCAAAAAAAATGGGCTCTTTTTCCTCA
>OBYM01001328.1_pt1 | contig 10760 bp, 8 predicted proteins | sample 1538191 | NCBI WGS metagenome assembly OBYM01 (sample SAMEA2580165, study PRJEB22360) | human gut metagenome | biome: human gut; feature: human-associated habitat; material: faeces | place: Denmark | collected 2008/2010 | reverse complement strand
GCCGCGGCAACACCGCCGTCATCGACGGGCTGGTGTTCCGCAACGTGGAGATGCGCGGGGTCAAGGCGCCCTTCGTCATCAACATGTTCTACTTCTGCGACCCGGACGGCCACGGCCCCTATGTGCAGTGCCGCGACGCCATGCCGGTGGACGAGTACACCCCCAAACTGGGCAGCCTGACCATGGAGGACATCGCAGCCACCGACGCACAGTTTGCCGGCTGCTACTTCGACGGCCTGCCGGAGCAGCCCATCGAGCGCGTTTCCATGAAAAACGTGACCATCACCTTTGACCCCAACGCCGAGGCCGGTCAGGCCGCCATGGCCGACAACCGCCCGCTGGTGAAGAAGCTGGCCATCTACGCCGAGAACGTCAAGGAGATCGACCTGCACAACGTGAAGATCGAGGGCTACGAGGGCGAGCGCCTGCACTTTGTCAACGTCGGCCATTTTGAGGAGGACTAATGCCATGACCCATGAAGAGATCCTGTCCATGCTGGGCGATTATGTGGACTACCTGATCGCCAATTCCAGCGCCGAGGCACCCATGTGGAACATCGAGAAGGTGCGCAGCGGCAAACCCAACAAGTGGAACTACATCGACGGCTGCATGATCACCGCCTGCCTGAGCCTGTACCACACCACCGGAGACAAAAAGTATCTGGACTTTTCCAAAGATTTCATCGACTACTTTGTGCAGGAGGACGGCTCCATCAAGACCTACGACCCCAAGGAGTACAACCTGGACAACGTGAATCAGGGCAAGAACCTGTTCATCCTGTACGACATCTTCGGGGACGAGAAGTACCGTAAGGCCATCGACACCATCCGCAGCCAGCTGCTCACCCAGCCCCGCACCAAGGAGGGCAACTTCTGGCACAAGGACATCTATCCCTGGCAGGTGTGGCTGGACGGCACCTATATGGCCCAGCCCTTCTACATGGAGTATGAGACCCGCTACAACAAGATGCAGGGCTGCATCGACAGCTACAAGCAGTTCATGAACATCCAAAAGCATATGCGGGACGAGAAGACCGGCCTGTATTACCACGGCTACGACGAGAGCCGCCAGATGTACTGGGCCGACCCCGTCACCGGCTGCAGCCCCAACTTCTGGCTGCGCGCCATGGGCTGGTTCATGGTGGCCATGGTGGACGTGCTGGAGCGCATGGACGAGCAGCTGTACAACGAGTACCGCGGCATCATGGCCATGCTCAAGCAGACCATCGAGGACGTGCACAAGTTCCAGGACGAGGAGACCGGCATGTTCTGGCAGGTGATGGATCACCCCGGCGTGGAGGGCAACTATCTGGAGACCAGCGGCACTGCCCTGTTTGCCTACGCGGTGCTCAAGGGCGTGCGCCTGGGTTACCTGCCCAAGCGGATGGCTGCCTGGGCCGAGAAAGCCTTTTACGGCACCTGCGACAAGTACCTGTCCAAGAACCCCGACGGCAGCCTGCAGCTGGGCGGCATCTGCCTGGTGGCCGGTCTGGGCGGCAAGGACCACCGCGACGGCTCTCTGGCCTACTACTTCAGCGAGCCGGTGGTGTGCAACGACGCCAAGGGCGTCGGCCCGCTGGTGCTGGCCTACACCGAAATGATTGCCCGCAAGAACTGATCCTTCTGCGCGGCATTCCCTGTTTTTCCTGCGGCGTCTGCTTTTTGCAGACGCCGCTTTTTTTGCGCAAAAAGGGGACGGGCAGCGTCCTGCGCTGCCCGTCCCCGGGGTTCTTTTTTATAAAGCCTTACTGTGCCTTTGCCAGAGCCTGTGCCACAGCCTCACGGAAGCCGTCGGAGGTCATGGTAGCGCCGGAAGCGCCGTCGATCTCTGCGCTGTTGGCAGCAATGGCGTTCTGGATCAGCTTGTCCAGAGCCGGTGCGCCAATGTCAGAGGACTCGGCATGGGAGTTGACCACGATGTCCGAGATCTTGCCGTCGGTGATGGTCACGGTCACTTCCATGTCGCCGCCGGTGCCGTTCTCCAGAGACATGCGGTTGTACTTGCCGTAGTCTGCATCAAAGATGGACCATGCAACGTTGCCGGTCTGGTGCATGACATTCATGCTCTTGCCCTGCACCCAGGTGCCCTCGTTCATGAAACGGTGGCCTTATGCTGCGCCGCCTGCAGGAGTACGACCAGGCCCACAGCACCGCCCTGCTGCACACCCTGTGCGTCTACCTGCTGCAGGAGCAGAACCTCCATGCCACGGCCCGGCAGCTTTTCATCCACCGCAATACGCTGGTGTACCGGCTGCAGCGCATCCGCACCCTGCTGCAGCTGGACCTGGACGATGCCGCCGTGCGCAATGTCCTGCGCACCGGCTGCATCCTGCTGGAATACTATCAGGGTGCCTTCTGATTTTTCGCACAAAACAAGCCCCGGCACAGTCTGCATTCCACACTGTGCCGGGGCTTCATTGGTTTGTTTTCGTTACAGGGTCTCTACGCGGTCAAACAGGGAGCCTGCGGCCTCCACCGCGTCCCTGCTGCCAAAGGTCACCTTCACACCGGCAGCCATGGCATCGGCCAGACCGGCGGCCTGCTCTTTGAGCAGAGCTGCGTCCACGGCACACAGGGCCTTGCGGTCGGCAGCCTTCATTGCTTCGGTGATGCCGCAGAAATACTGCCGGTCCAGCTCCCGTGCCTCGGCGCGGGGCTTGCGGGGCGTGTCCAGCTTGGCCACGGCACCCACGATCAGGTCGTTCAGGTCCTTTTCGGTGTAATCGCGGGCGGCCAGCTCCGCCGGGCCCTTGGCAAAGGTGTCGTAGCTCTCGGTCAGGTGGGGGTCCCGGTAGGTGTACAGGTACTCCACGCCGTCCGACGACAGCATGCCGGTGCCGTAGGCGCCGCCCACCTCGCGGATGTTGTGCCACAGGTATTCGTAGCTCATCACGCGGGCCAGCACCTTACGGTCGCTGCGGCGCTCCATGGGCCACACCTGCACCGCGTAGTTCACGCCGCCGTCAATAATAAAGGCCTCGTTCACCGGCGGGGTCAGCGGCTCCGCATAGGGCTGCGCCGCGTCGCGCTCCTGCGCCGCAAACCGGCTGCCCGGCAGCAGGGTGCGCAAGGTGTCCAGCGCCTGCTCCGAGCCGTGCAGGCTCACGGTGAGCTGGGCGTGCTGCAGCACCTGGGCCCGCAGGGTTTCCAGCTTTGCGCCAAGGCCTGCCCAGTCGGCCTTTTCCAGCAGATTGCACAGGAAGCGATAATAGCTTACGCCGCTGCATCGCTCGCTGGCCGCGTTCTCCACATTGTAGTGGGCACTGGCACGGACCGCCGCATAGGCGTTGCCCTGCTGGATGAACTGCTGTTCCATGTTCAGTTTCTGCTGGCTCAGCACCCGGGCAAAGGCGGCTTCCGCCGCCGGGCCGGTGAGCTGCGTGTCATACAGCCACTCGCCGCCCAGCTCCACGGCCTTTTGCAGGCTGCGTTCCAGCAGGCTCAGGCTCATGGTCAGTTTGGCATGGCAGGGTGCGCCCTCCTGCCGGCCGGTCCAGAAGTCCAGCAGTACGCGGCTGTCGCCCAGCCAGGTGCTGCGCAGGGTGTTCAGCTGCTGGGCCGTGTGGGTCGGCGTGTCCAGCTCGTCCAGCACATCGGTGAGCAGGTCCAGATACGGCAGGTCCTCCGGGGCCACATGGCCCAGGTCATAGTAGAAATTCAGGTACAGGCTGCCCGCCGAGGGGTGGCGCAGCACCGTGGCACCGGCCACCTGCTCGGTCTGCCCGGCCGCGCTGGGGGCACCTTCGCCCAGGTCGGCCACGGTCAGCGGGTGATCCAGCACCAGTTTGGCGTCGGTGCGGGCCGGGGCCTGTGTCCCTTCCTGCTTCTTGGGCAGGGTGGGCACCTGCAGCACCTGCACCGGAGCCGGGGCAAACAGGCTGCGCCGCAGCTCGTCGAACCAGCCGTCCGCCATCTTGCTGCGCAGGGAGGCAAACAGCTTGTCCGTGTGCAGCAGCAGGGCGGGGTCCCCGGTGTGCAGCCAGCCCGTGGAAGCGTTGATGGCGTCCAGCACGCCGTCCGGCAGGCTGCCCGGCCGCTCCAGCGAGGCAAACTCTGCCGAATTCAGCGAGGCCAGCAGCAGCTCCTGTGGGATGCCCCGGGCCAGTACGTCATCCACTGCCTTGCGCACCGCCGGGGCAAACTTGCGGGCGCTCTCTTCGGTGGCACCCCGCAGCACCAGCTCCAGCGTGGGCTGCAGGGTGCTGTCATCAAAGCCCATGTCGATGTCCGCGCCCAGCTTTTCGGCCAGCAGGGCCGCTTTCAGGGGCGAATTGTTGGTGCCCAGCAGCACGTCCAGCAGGATCTCCACGCCCAGCTGCCGTTCCCGGTCCGCAAAGGCACCGGTGTACCAGGCCAGTGCGCACTGCACCTCGTCCGGCTCCGGGTTCTCGGTGTAATAGGGCAGCTCCACGCAGGTGCCCGGCTGCTCGTCCTGCACCGTCAGGCGGGGGCGGGTGGTGGTCCTGGGCATCCGGGACAGGTAATCGCGGTCCAGCATTTCCAGCTTTTCGGCCATGTCCATCTTGCCGTACAGGGTGATGCAGCAGTTGTCCGCGCTGTAGTGGCGGCGGTACACCCGCTGATATTTCTCATAGGTCAGCGCCGGGATGCTCTCCGGGTCGCCGCCGGACACAAAGCCATAGGCCGTGTCCGGGAACATGGCACGCTCCAGCGCATTCTGCAGCTGAGCGTCCGGGGTGGCAAGGGCCCCCTGCATCTCGTTGTACACCACGCCGCTCACGGTGCCGTCGGCATCCCGGTGCCAGCCCTCCTGCTCGAACACCGCCCTGTCCACCATGGCCAGCGGGCAGAACACCGCGTTCAGGTAGACATCCATCAGGTTTCTGAAATCCGTCTCGTTGGGAGTGGCAAAGGGGTACACGGTCTTATCCGGGAAGGTCATGGCATTGAGGAAGGATGCCATGCTGCTCTTGAGCAGCTGCAGAAACGGCGAGGTGACCGGGTATTTTTCGCTTCCGGCCAGCACCGAATGCTCCAGAATATGAAAAACGCCGGTGTCATCGGAGGGGAAGGTGCCGAACCCGATGCCAAAGGCCTTGTTGTTGTCCTCATTTTCCACCAGCAGGATGGTGGCCCCGCTCACGTCGTGGGTGAGCACGGTCAGGGTACCGTGCTGCTCGGGGCAGTCCTCTGTGCGGACGAGGGTATAACCGGGAACCTGCTTCATCGCTTTATTCTCCTTTGTGTTTTTGGTCTGGCCCTATTGTATCATTCACCGTTCCAAAACACAATTGCCGGTTTGTAAACAATAACCCAAAAAGGCTCCCCTGTGCATGCACAGAGGAGCCTTTTGAAAAAACGTGTGTTACACCTGCTTGGCGTGTTCCGTCCGGCACGACACCCGGAACAGCACAAAGCCGATGACGAACAGCACCGCGATGCTGCCCAAGCCCACGTTGACACTGCCGGTGAGCTGGCTGCCCACACTGACGATCATGGTGCCCAGGAAGGATGCCCCCTTGCCGCAGATGTCGAACAGGCCGAAGTATTCGCCGGATTTTTCCGCCGGGATGATCTTAGCAAAGTGGCTGCGGCTCAGTGCCTGCACACCGCCCTGGAACATCCCCACCAGCACGGCCAGCACCCAGAACTGCCACTGCTGGGTGAGGAAGAAAGCAAACACCGCAATGCCGGTATAGGCCGCGATGCACACCGGGATCAACTGGCTGGAGGGGTATTTTGCGCTCAGCCGGCCGAAGATCAGCGCCGAGGGAAAGGCCACGATCTGGGTGACCAGCAGCGCCAGCAGCAGGCCGGTGGTGTCCAGCCCCAGGGCCGTGCCGTAAGCCGTGGCCATATCAATGATGGTGTACACGCCGTCGATGTAGCAGAAGAACGCCAGCAGGAACCAGAACACCTGCTTGTCCTCATAGAGGTGCTTCAGGGTGTGGCCGATGCGCACAAAACTCTGCCGGATGGCGTGCTGCTCCACCTCCACATAGTTGACCTGCCGGTAGCGCCGGAGCAGCGGCAGGGTGGTGACCAGCCACCACGCCGCCGTGATGAACAGTGCAATGGTCAGGGCGGTCATCTGGCTCATGCCGATGGCCCCGCTGCCCAGCACCAGCGCCAGACACACCACAAAGGGCACACAGCTGCCGATGTAGCCCCAGGCATAGCCGCGGGAGGACACCATGTCCATCCGCTCCGGGGTGGTCACATCGCCCAGCATGGAGTCATAAAACACCAGACTGCCCGAAAAGCCGATCTTGGCCACGATGAAGATGACCAGGAACGGCAGCCAGGTGCGGGCCGCGCCCATGGCACAGCAGCCCAGCACACCCACGAACAGGCAGAGCATGAAGATGGGCTTTTTGAAATTCTTGGTATCGGCCAGGGTGCCCAGAATGGGCCCCAGCACGGCGGTGACCACCGTGACCACCGAGCTTGCATAGCCCCAGTAGGCCAGATAGTTCACCTTGCTCACGCCGCCGGCCTCCGCCAGCGCATTGAAGAAGATGGGCACCAGGGTTGCAATCATCAGCACAAAGGCCGAGTTGCCCACATCGTACAGGATCCACGCACGCTCCAGCGGCGTGACCTTAAATTTTTTCTTTTGCATTCTTGTTCCTCTCGCACCGCCGTGCGGTGCACTCTCTTTTCCCAGTTGTCTGAACGGCAGGGAGTTTCTCTGACCTCCTGCTGGCCGCCCCTCAGAATTCCCCGAAGGTGTGGTCATAGACCTTGTCCAACGGCTCGTCCGTGTCCAGCGTTTCCGCATAGGCTTCGACCAGCCGCACCGCCAGCGGAATGGCCTGCTGGTACAGGGCATCCAGTTTCTCATTGCTCTCGGTGCACTGCGGGTTGGGCTGCGGGTTGGCCACAAGGCCGTGGAGCACGTCGTACTTGCCCACTGCCTTCATGCCGGTGAGCACCACCCAGCGCTTGACCGCGCCGGAGGGCTGCAGCAGCCGGTGCATCGCGATCATCCCCTTGAGGGCGTCCAGCACCTGCAGGCCGGTCAGGCCCTCGTAGAAGGGCGCGATGACCCGGGCATTTTCCGCCGTGGGCCGGATATGGCTGGCCGTGAAGAAGTTCTTCGGGTCATGGCCGTCCCTGCGCAGCAGCATGTCGTCGAACTCGGTCTCGATTTCGCAGTGGCTCACCCCGCTCTGGCGGGTGTAGGCCTCCACATAGGGGTGACAGGTGCTGTCCAGCGCAAAATGACACACGAACCCCAGCGCATAGGCCAGCGCGGCGTCCCGGTCCTTTGCCTGTTGCACCACGCCCCGGGCGCGCTCAAAGAACACCCGGCCCGGCTGCTCATGCATGGCGTTGCCCAGGGCACTCACGGGGTTGGACTTGGCTGCATGATAGTAGAACAGCAGATCCGGCCCGTGCAGGCCCACGTCGAACAGGGCCCGGTTTTTCCCAATCTGATCCTGCAGGGCTGCGGGCAGCTGCTGCAGAACATCCGCGCCGAAGCGGCGGTGCGCATAAGTTGACGGCATAAGATCCCCTCCTGTTTCTGTCGGGCGCAGTGCGCTCATAGTTTCAGTATAGCAGAAAGTTTCCCGACCTTCTACCCTTTCGTGTCTGATTTCTGTAAAAATTTTGAATGATTCTTACTGCATTCTGCCGGGTCGTTTCTGAAAATATGGGCTCTGCACGCAAAGCGCAAAAAAGCACAGCCGTTCTCAGAACAGCTGTGCTTTCCGGTATCAATTCTTATATGTTCTCGTAGCCCTGGGGCATCTCGTTCTTGCGGTTGCGGTCCATGAGGGTGCGGAGTGCGTCGCTGGCGCTCATGCCCTCCTTGACGATGGCGTTCACCGTCTGCACGATGGGCATTTCCACGTTGTACTTGGCGGCGAGCTCCATGGCGGCGGGCAGGGCGTTGATGCCCTCCACCACCATGCCCACTTCCTTTACGGCCTGCTCCGGGCTCTCGCCCTTGCCGATGAGGATGCCGGCGCGGTTGTTGCGGCTGTGCATGCTGGTGGCCGTCACGATCAGGTCCCCGATGCCGGCCAGGCCCGCAAAGGTGTGGATGTTGCAGCCCATGGCCACGCCCAGGCGGGCGATCTCGGCAATGCCGCGGGTGATCAGGGCCGCGCGGGCGTTGTCGCCGTAGCCAAGGCCGGTGGAGATGCCCACGCCCAGGGCGATCACGTTCTTCAGGGCACCGCTCAGCTCCACGCCCTTGATGTCGGGGTTGGTGTACACGCGCATGCAGGTGTTGCTGAACACATCCTGCACAAAGCGGGCCGCCTCGTCATCCGGGCAGGCCGACACAATGGTGGTGGGCAGGTCCAGCGCCACTTCCTCGGCGTGCGTGGGGCCGCTCAGGGCCACCAGCCTGCAGTTTTTGGGGCCGCCGTCCCTGTTCAGCTCGTCGGCGATCACCTCGGTCATGGTATATAAGGTATCCGGCTCCATGCCCTTGGCCACATCCACAAGGATCTGACCGTCCGGGATATAGGGCCGTGCCTTGGCGGTGGTGCCCCGCACGAACACCGAAGGCACTGCAAACAGCAGCACATCCTTGCCGGTGCACACTTCCTCGATGCTCTTGGTGAACTGCAGCTCGGCCGGGATCTTCATGCCCGGCAGGTTGGGGTGCACCCGTGTAGTGGAGAGGTTGTCCACCTCCGCCTCAATGGCCGACCACACCTGCACTTCGTTGCCGCTGACGGTCAGCATCCGCGCCAGCGCCATGCCCCAGGTACCTGCACCCAGAACGCCAATCTTCCGTTTCGTCACGTTTGTGTCCTCCGTTTGCACCGGCAGCCGGGCCGCCGGTGAATTTGCGCGGCACCGGCAAACCCGGTGTGCACGTTGTTATGCCCATTGTACACGAAAGCGCCTGCCGCGTCAACCGGCTTGCCGCATTGCACAAAGTTCCCGCAGCGGCTGGGCCGTTTTTGTTCACAATACGCGATTTTTGCAAACCATTTGCACCGCCGGACGTTTCATGTTATAGTATTCTGGTAGGTTTTGTAGGAATTTCCACAAACCCCTTGACTTTGAGTATACTCGAAGTTGTATAATACATTCACCGTTGTTTTCTGAGAGTATTTGAGGTACTGTGATCGTTCATGTTTGAAGCACTTTTATCCAACCGCACGGTCAGCGTGCTGGTGGAGGCCCTGCCCCGCATCCTGACGGCCGGCCTTACCATGACCATCCCGCTGACGCTGGTGTCCTTCTTTTTTGCCATGATCATCGCGGTGGTGGTGGCACTGGTGCAGTACGCCAACGTGCCGGTGCTGCGGCAGATCGCCCGGTTCTACATCTGGGTCATCCGCGGCACACCGCTGCTGGTGCAGCTGTTCATCATCTTTTACGGCCTGCCCAGCCTGGGCATCATGCTGGACGCCTTTCCCGCCGCCGTCATCGCCTTTGCCTTCAATGAGGGTGCCTACTGCGCCGAGACCATGCGCGGCGCGCTGGAAAGTGTGCCCCAGGGCCAGCTGGAAGCCGGTTACTGCGTAGGCATGAGCTGGGTGCAGATCATGCGCCGCATCGTGCTGCCGCAGGCTTTGCGCACCGCCGTGCCCGCCCTGTCCAACTCCCTCATCGGCATGATCAAGGACACCTCGCTGGCGTCCAACATCACGGTGGCCGAGCTGTTCATGGCCGGGCAGCGCGTGGCGGCCCGCACCTACATCTTCCTGCCCATCTACTGTGAGGTGGCGGTGGTGTACCTGCTGTTCTGCACGGTCATCACCAAACTGCAGGCTGTGCTGGAGCACCGGCTCAACGCCCGGGGCTTCCAGTAAGAAAGGAGTGTGGAACCCATGGCAATGATGGAGATTCGGAACGTCCACAAGACCTTCCGCACCTACGCAAAAGCCGGTCTGCGCCCCGGTGCACACAAGGTGGTCAGCGAGCTGCCGGTGCTGCAGGGCGTGGACCTGACCGTGGAAAAAGGCGATGTGGTGGCCATTCTGGGCCCTTCCGGCTCCGGCAAGACCACCCTGCTGCGCTGCCTGAACTTTCTGGAGACCGCCGACGCAGGCCAGCTGGTGCTGGACGGCGAGACCTTTGACCTGGCCCATGCAGGCCGGGCCGACATCGCCCGGCTGCGCAAAAAAACGGCCTTTGTGTTCCAGAACTACAACCTGTTCCGGAACAAGACCGCCCTGCAGAACGTGACCGAGGGACTCATCGTGGCCCGCAGGATGCCCCGGGAGCAGGCCGACGCCATCGGCCGCCGCATGCTGGAAAAGGTGGGTCTGGCCGACCGGGCCGACTACTACCCCCGCCAGCTCTCCGGCGGTCAGCAGCAGCGCGTAGCCATTGCCCGTGCCCTGGCCACCGACCCGGAGATCATCTACTTCGACGAGCCCACCAGTGCGCTGGACCCGGAGCTGACCGGCGAGGTGCTGAGCGTGATGCGCCAGCTGGCCGAAGAGGGCATGACCATGCTGGTGGTGACCCACGAGATGGGCTTTGCCCGCAACGTTTCCTCCAAGACGGTGTTCATGGAGAACGGCGTGGTGGTGGAGCAGGCTCCCTCCCGCGAATTCTTTGCCGACCCGAAGGAGGAGCGCACCCGGGCCTTTTTGCAAAAGATCGCCCACACGGAGTGATATACGGTCATCGGGGAGCTTCCTCCTCGGACACGAATACGGGTTGCGGCTCCCAGCGCATGCGGCGGCCCTTGAGCGAGCCTTGCATTCTGCTGGCCGCTGTCCCAACAGCAACTCCCTGTTTCCGCCGCTGGCGGCGGTCGTTGCCGTTGCAGGCCATTCCATCGCCCGCCCTATTGCCCTACGGGCAACAGGGTCCCACCCC
>OBYM01001326.1_pt1 | contig 10769 bp, 10 predicted proteins | sample 1538191 | NCBI WGS metagenome assembly OBYM01 (sample SAMEA2580165, study PRJEB22360) | human gut metagenome | biome: human gut; feature: human-associated habitat; material: faeces | place: Denmark | collected 2008/2010 | reverse complement strand
CAAGACCCACTACTACGGCGGCATCCGCAAGTATCAGTGGGGCACCATGCCGCTGTCCATCCACGGTGTCTTCACCCGCGACGACGGCTCCACGGTGACCGTCCGCGTCGGCGAGGACGAGAACGACCCCGTCTTCTGCATCACCGACCTGCTGCCCCATCTGGGTGCCGAGCAGAATGCCCGCACCCTGAAGGACGGCATCAAGGCCGAGGAGCTGAACATCCTGATCGGTTCCGACGCTGTTGAGGATGAGGAAGTGAAGGAAGCCGTCAAGCTGAACACCATGATCCTCCTCAACGAGAAGTACGGCATCACCGAGAAGGAGTTCATGCGTGCTGAAATCGAGATCACCCCGGCTTACAAGAGCCGCGATGTCGGTTTCGACCGCTCCATGGTCGGCAGCTACGGCCACGATGACCGTGTGGACGCTTACCCCGCACTGGTGGCTGAGATCGAGACCAAGAACCCGGCCTACACCACCGTCTGCGTCCTCACGGATAAGGAAGAGATCGGCTCCGACGGCGTGACCGGTATGCAGAGCATGTATGCCTTCCACTTCATGCAGGAGCTGTGCCGCGCTGCCGGTCAGGACGATATCATCGCCTTCCGCAACAGCGTCTGCCTGTCTGCTGACGTCACCGCTGCTTACGATCCCTCTTGGGCCAGCGCCTTCGAGCCGATGAACGGCACCTATGCGGGCCGCGGTATTGCCATCTTCAAGTATACCGGCAGCGGCAGCAAGGGCTCCGCAAGCGATGCCTGTGCCGAGCTGGTCAGCGACATCACCCGGATGCTGGACAAGGGCAACGTGGCATGGCAGATCGGTGAACTGGGCCGTTTGGATCTGGGCGGCGGCGGCACCATCGCCAAGTATGTCGCCAACCGCGGCATCCCCGTGCTGGATATCGGTGTGCCCGTGCTGTCCATGCACTCTCCGTTCGAGGTCATCCACAAGAGCGACCTGTACATGGCTTACCGCGCCTTCACCCTGTTCAACAACGCTCAGTAAGCAAAACAAGAAATGCCCCGGCAGGTTTTGTGCCCGCCGGGGCGTTTTTGCGCTATTTTTTGAAAAATGCTTGACCTTCAACCGACTTTATGGTGTAGTGTAAGGGCGGAGGTGAAGCAAATGAACATCAAACAGGCTGCGGAACAGAGTGGAGTTTCCAGCCCCAACATCCGCTTCTACGAAAAAGAAGGGCTGATGACCCCTGCCCGTAACCGGGGCAACGCCTACCGGGATTACACCGTCGAGGATATCCGGACCCTGAAACTGATTCGGATGCTTCGGATGCTGGATATGCCGCTGCCCGTAATACAGAGGGTCCTCAACGGGGAACAGCCGCTGACCGAAGCGCTTCGGGCGCAGCAGACGGTACTGGAGCAGCAGGCAGCGCAGCTGGCGGGTTCGATCCGCTTTTGCGCAGAGCTGACCCAACAGGCTCCTCAGCTGGATCAGCTGGATGTGGACGATTGTCTGAAACGGATGCAGGACCCGCAGGAGCCGGGTGGATTTTTCTCCGGCTGGCTCAGGGATTACCGTACCGTGGCAGAAAACGAGCAGAAAAAGCGCTTTACCATCGTATCGGAACAGTCCATCAACACCCCGGAGGATTTTGCTGCCGTACTGCTGCGCTATGGGGAAGCTCAGGGAAGCCCCATCCGCATCACAAAAGGGGGAATGTACCCGGAGTTTGAGTGGAACGGCATCCGATATAAGGCATGGCGCGGGCAGGGACGTTATTGCGATTCTGTTTGCTGCGAAGCATTCTTCCCGGAATCTCTCCAAACGGGACTCCCGCCAAGGCGGGAACGTCTGCTGCGTTGGTTGCGGCGGCTGCTCCCTGTGGCAGTCGCCGTTATAGTGCTGGGAGCACTTGTTCTACGCGGCAGAATGTGAACCCCTGATCCCGACACCGCGAACTTTTACGCAGACCTCGGCGCCGCCTTTCTGACGGACAAGGACGCCGCGCCCGGTAAGATCGTGGAGTACTGGGAGACTATCGCGGGCGGCTGAAGTGAGTGACCATATTTTGACGACTTTGGGAGTGCAAAAGCCGCAAATAACCGTTACTATCTGCGAGTATCTGCAAGCGAACAAAACAAAGAAAACCCGCATGAACACTGAACTTTCAGCATTCATGCGGGTTTTCGTCATGGTGCGAAGGAGGGGATTTGAACCCCCAAGGATAAACCACACGCACCTCAAACGTGCGCGTCTGCCAGTTCCGCCACCTTCGCATATTCTGTTGTGCGCAATCCTAAGTTCCTGAGGTTTGAAACCGTCGTGCGGACTGCTCCAGTATAGTACCATAAACCCCCGCGAAAGTCAAGCTTTTTTCATAGATTTTTTCGCCCGTCATATCCTGTACAGAACCGGTTTTTCATAAAATTACCGTACAAGGAGGTTTTTGGCGTGAAGGTGGAGAAAAAGATTTTATTTCGTAGTGGAATTCTCTTGATGTTGGGGCTGGCCGCCGGTTTTCTGCTGGGGAGTTTCTATGCGGCCGCGCCGGACATCGGCTGCCGGGAGAGCGATCTGACCCCGGTTCCGGACACGGAATTCCTGACACCGACTGAACGTGAGGCCCCGGCGGCCTCGGTGCCGGAAGAACTCCCTGCGCCGCCGGAAAAATGGGTCTGCCTGACTTTCGACGATGGGCCCAGCAAAACGACACCGGATGTGCTGGCAGCGCTGAATGTTGCCGGGGTCAAAGCGACCTTCTTTGTGGTCGCGACGGGCTACAACGAAAAGTATCTGCCCCTCATCGCGGAGGCTGCAGCGGCGGGGCACCAGATCGCGTTCCACTCCGCCTCCCACGAGTACAGCGACATCTACCAGAGCCCGGACGCCTACTGGGAGGACATCGCGCTGCTGCAAGAACGCATTTCGCCCTATATCCTGACCGACGGCATCCACTATCTCCGCTTTCCGGGCGGCAGCACCAATACCGTCAGCCGACGCTACGGCGGAAAGGGGATCATGTCGGAGTTGAAAGCACAGGCGGAGGAAAAAGGCTATACGTATGTGGATTGGAATGTCTGTGCCGAGGACGCCGTGGGCGGCAAGCCCAGCGCCAACACCATCTACCGCAATGTTGTGCGGGAGACCGGCGAGCAGACCCAGTGCATCGTTCTGATGCACGATTCCGCCACGACCCGCACCACCGCTGAGGCGCTGCCGGATATTATCCAATGGTACAAGGATCAGGGGTTTGCATTCTGCACGGTGGAACAGGTGCTCAAACCCTAGAAAGGGTCTCCTGAAAACAAACAGCCCTCTTCGGCAGTTCCGCAGAACCGGACCGAAGAGGGCTGTTTTCGGATGCGGGTAGTGGGGGTCGAACCCACACGCCTTGCGGCACAGGAACCTAAATCCTGCGCGTCTGCCAATTCCACCATACCCGCAGATCGACTTTACTAGTGTACCAAGTTCGAACCAAAAAGTCAATTCCCACGGCCCACTTTTATAAAAGCTCCCGGTGCGGCGCATACTAGCCCCAAAAAGATTTGGGGAGATGGAACACGTGAAACAGCAGAACAGAGGCCGCCGCAGTTGGCGTCAGAGGGGCAAACGAGCAGCGGCGATGCTGGCGCTTCTGCCGCTGGCGGCGCTGGGGTGGCTGTACAGCCGTCTGCCGGACCGCGTCTATCTGGAACCCGGACAGACGCTGGCCCTGCCGCGTTTTGCGTGGGTGGAGCCGCTGGGAGCCCGTGGGAGCCAGAATGTTGCCAGCACCCGCGCGGTGGGCAGCTATCAGACCACCCTCTCGCTGGGCGGCTGGCTGCCCATCAAGACCATCCGCACCATCGTCACGGAGCGTCGGCAGGTGACGGTCTGCGGGACGCCGTTCGGCGTCAAGATGTTTTCGGAAGGGGCGCTGATCGTCGGCTTCTCGGATGTGGAAAAGGCCAGCGGCGGCACGACGAACCCCGCCAAGGGGGCCGGGCTGCGCCTTGGAGACCGGGTCATCCGGATCGATGCAACGGCGACGGAGGACAACGACGCGGTCAAGGCGGCGCTGGAAGCGGCGCAGGGGAACGCTGTGGAGGTGGTCTATATCCGAAACGGAGAGCAGCTGCAAACGAGCCTGACGCCCATCTGGGACGAGTCTGCGGGCCAGTGGCGGGCAGGAATGTGGGTGCGGGACTCCTCGGCAGGGGTCGGCACGCTGACCTTTGCGGATGAGGAGCGGGGCACCTTTGCGGGGCTGGGCCACCCCATCAGCGACAGCGACACCGGCGAAAGCATTGCGCTGCGCAGCGGGGAGATCGTCCCCTGTGAGATCACCGGCTGCAGCAAAGGCACGGCGGGCAGCCCCGGCGAGCTGAAGGGCCGCTTCCTGAGCAGCCGGGCATTCCTGCCCGGCATCCGCATCAACGGAGAAAACGGGGTCTACGGCACCACCCGCACCCCGTTCACCGGGCAGACGATGGAAGTTGCCTTTGCGCAGGAGGTCGAGACCGGCAGCGCCGAGATCTGGTCTACCGTGTCGGGCGAGGCGCCGCGGGCCTACCGGGTCCAGATCGAGCGGATCAGCGACGCCGACGCCAAGCGGAACATGGTCCTTCGGGTCACAGACCCGGCCCTTCTGGCCCAGACGGGCGGCATCGTGCAGGGGATGAGTGGCAGCCCCATCGTACAGAATGGGCGTCTGGTGGGCGCAGTGACCCATGTCCTTGTCAACGACCCGACACGCGGTTACGGAATTTTCGCCCAGACCATGCTGGAACAGGCCGAAATCGTGGCGCAGAGGGCGCAGGAGCCGGAATTGGCAAAATAAATAATTCGAACTCGACCTTAAATGTCAAAAACTGGCAAAAATGACCGTTGAAATAGATGGGAAAATATGGTAAAATCAAAAGCGTTAAGAGAACTGCACACTTTGGAGGAATGAACGATGGAAAAAATTCGGTTTTTGATGTCGGATACCAGTGCGGAGATCACGGAGGCTTGCCGCGAAGCGCTGGAACAAAAAGGCGTGGAAGTTACGGTCGTCGAGAAAGACGGACAGAAGGTACTTCAGAAAATGCTCTCGGTGCGGCCGCAGGTGGTGCTGCTGGACGCATTCATGCCGGGACTGGATGCGCTGGCCGTCAAACAGAAGTACAATGCGGCGGGGGAGCGGCACACCTCGTTCTTCGTGACCGGCGCGTTCCAGAGTGAGGAAATGGTTCAGGAGCTGCTGGACGAAGGCTTTGCCTACTATTTCGTTAAGCCGTTTGATGAAAATGTCCTCGCCAGCCGCGTGGTCAAAGTGGCTATGGGGAAGGAAAAGCACCATCTGCCCACCAGTGTGGACAGCGACGAGCTGACGGTGACCGAGATCCTGCACCAGATCGGCGTCCCCGCCCACATCAAAGGTTACCAGTTCCTGCGGGATGCCATCCTGCTTACCATGAACGAGCCGGAGTACATCAACGCCGTGACCAAGCGCCTGTACCCGGAAATCGCCAAGAAAAACGGCACCACCGCCAGCCGGGTGGAGCGTGCCATCCGTCACGCCATCGAGGTGGCATGGGACCGGGGTGACGTGGACACCCTCAACAGCTACTTCGGCTATACCATCCACAACCTGCGGGGCAAGCCTACAAACTCGGAGTTCATTGCGATGATCGCGGATAAAATGCGGCTGGATAAACGGCAGCGGGTGGGGTGACGTGGTAAGCAGAAAGCTTGATAAACTGACTGTTCTATGATAAAATAAAGCATAGAAACAGGAGGTGGTGAGCGATGCAGGAAACCGAAGTGCAAAAGCGGGAACGGCATCATCAGGAAGACCTTCAGCGGCTGCGAGGATTCCGCCCGATCGATGATACTTTTATGCGAGGGCTGTTCAAGGATAATATCCCCTTGGCAGAACTAGTGCTGCGGATCATCGTGGGAAAACCTGATCTGACCCTGACCAAGTGTGAAACACAAGCAGACCTGAAGCGGGTAACGGGTGCGCGGTCGATCTGTCTGGATGCGTATGCAACGGACAGCACAGGGAAGAAGTACGATATCGAGATTCAGCGCTCGGATAATGGCGCTGACCCACATCGGGCAAGATACCACTCCAGCATGATGGATGTGGAGAATCTCGATGCAGATCAGGATTATCGTGAACTGCCGGATACGTATGTCATTTTCATCACCGAAAAAGATTATTATAAGGCAGGAAAGCCGGTCTATGTTATCCAAAATATGAATTTGACTCTGGGACAGCCATTCGATGATGGAACGCATATCCTATATGTGAATGGCGAGTATCGGGATGATTCCGACATTGGAAAGCTGATGCACGACTTCAACTGCACCAGCGCTGATGACATGAATTTCCCGCTTTTTGCAGAGAGAACACGTTATCTGAAAGAAAATCCGAAAGGAGTGGGCGAAATGTGCAAGGCGATGGAAGAGCTGAGAATCGAAAGTTATGCTGAGGGAAAGGCTGAAGGTGTAGAGCTTGGGAAAATCGAACAGGCCAAAAATATCGCCTTGAAGCTTAGTCGGAAGGGTGATTCGGTAGAAGAAATCGCAGACCTTCTTGGCTATGATGTCGATACTGTAAATAGTTGGATCACCCCGAAAGCATGCTGAGCGAAATGTGCAAGGCGATGGAAGAGCTGAGAGTGGAAAGCCGAAAAGAAATGGCAATTGAGATGGCACAGAGCCTTTACGAACAGGGAGTTTCGATTGAGCAGATCGCGAAGGCAAGCAAGGTCGATGTTGATACTGTCAAAGGATGGCTCACGCCGAAAGCTGGGTAACCGCTAAAAAATTTATTTTCCCTCTTGCATTTTCAAAAATCTGTGATATAATATTAGGGCAATCGTTTCCAAGGCCGCTCGCGGGGTTAGCCGATATTGAAGGTTGTGATGGGCACATACATTTATAATATGGCCCCAATAAGTCAGAACCAGAAATGAGGTGAAAAAGAATGAAGCAGGGTATCCATCCGAATTACGTTGACTGCACCATCACCTGCGCTTGCGGTAACGTCATCAAGACTCGTTCCACCAAGCCGGAGATCCACGTCGAAGTTTGCTCCAAGTGCCATCCTTTCTACACTGGTAAGCAGAAGCTGGTTGACACCGGCGGACGTGTTGAGCGCTTCAACAAGCGTTTCGGCCGTAAGTAATTTACAGGTCTTTCAAAGCGTCGTCTCCTTTGCGGAGGCGGCGCTTTTTTGTGCATCTGCGCGGAAAAGTGCGGAAAAGGAGTCCTTGCGAATCTTACACACGGTTCCCTTATTTTGAACACATTTCCGGACTAAAATAAACCAGCGATCTAAAATTTTGGGTTCTGCACGGCCCTTGAGAGGAGCGTTCTTTGTGATCGAAGTTTCACACCTTACCAAAACGTATGGCCGACACCTTGCGGTGGACGATGTTTCATTCGCCGTGGAGGATGGGCAGATCTGCGGTCTGCTGGGGCCGAACGGTGCGGGCAAGTCCACTATCATGAACATTCTGACCGGCTACCTGTCCGCTACCGGCGGCCTTGTCACGGTGGCGGGGCACCCGCTGCCGGAGGAAGCCGATGCCGCCAAGGCGTGCGTGGGCTACCTGCCGGAGCAGCCGCCGCTCTACCCGGAGATGACGGTGGAGGAGTATCTGCTCTTCGCGGCCGAGCTCAAGGGCGTGAAGCGGGCCGACCGGAAGGAACAAGTGCGGAAAGCGGCCCATCGGACCGGGCTGGATAACGTGATGCCCCGGCTCATCCGCAGCCTGTCCAAGGGCTACCGGCAGCGGGTCGGCATTGCACAGGCCCTGCTGGGCAGCCCGAAGCTGATCATCCTCGACGAGCCCATGGTCGGCCTTGACCCCGCACAGGTGGTCGAGATCCGTATGCTCATCCGGGAGCTGGGCAAGGCGCACACAGTCATCCTGTCCAGCCACATCCTGAGCGAGGTGCAGACCGTCTGCCAACAGGTGCTGATCCTGTCCAAGGGGAAGCTGGCGGCATCCGGCACGCTGGAAGAGCTGACCGCCGGAGACCGGAGCCTTGAGGAAGTCTTTATGGAGCTGACGGGCGGAAATACCGAGGAAAAAACAGGGGAGGAGGAAGCGGAATGACAGCCATCTTCAAGCGGGAACTTCGCAGCTATTTTCACGGGATGCTGGGCTATGTGCTCACGGCCTTTCTGCTGGCCTCGTCGGGCATCTATTTTCTGGCGCTGAACCTCGGCTATGGGCTGACGGATTTTGGTTACTACACGTTATACCGCACGATTTTCATGCTGCTGCTCTACATCCCGGTGCTGACGATGCGTTCGCTGGCCGAGGAGCGCCGCAGCCGCACCGACCAACTGCTGCTGACCAGCCCGGTCCCGGTCTGGGGCATCGTGCTAGGCAAGTTCTTTGCCATGTGCGCCGTCTTTGCGCTGCCCTGCCTTATGGATGTGGTCATGATCCTCATCCTCTGGGCGCTGGGCGGCACTGTCCCGGCACTTGCTGCCAATTTTGCCGCGTTGCTGTGCTATTTCCTGCTGGGCTGTGCGGCCATCGCTATGGGGGAGTTCCTCTCCGGCCTGACCGAAAACCCCATCATCGCGGCGGTGGCGGGCTTCTCTGTGCTGCTGCTGGCCTACATGATGCCCAGTCTCCGCAGCCTGTTCAACGCGGGCAGCGCTGTGGCGCTGGCGGTCTTCACGGCCATAGCGGGAGCGGCTTCCCTGCTGGCCGGGCTGCGCACCCGGAGCTTCATCCTCGGCTGCCTGACCTTTGCGGCCCTCTGCCTTGGGTTGACGGGCCTGTTCCTTTTGCAGAGCGCATGGCTGACCGAGGCCTTCAGCGCAGTGCTGAGCGTCCTATGCTTTTTTACCCCCTTTGAGGATTTTGTCAACAACAGTTTCTCCCTTCCGACACTGGTCTATTACCTGACCGTGACGGGAATGTTCCTGTTCTTCACGGCGCAGAGCATCGAGAAGCGCCGCTGGAACTGAAAGGAGGGGCAGAGCGATGAAATTTTTGAAATCGAAAAAATCCGCGTCGGACGGAAAAGTGTTCCGCAGCGGCCTGTATTCTGCTGCCATTACAGCAGCAGTGATCGCAACGGTGGTGCTGCTGAATCTGCTGGTGCGGGCCATCCCGTCCAAGTACACCGAATTCGACCTCTCGGAGGCCGGGCTCTACACCCTCGGCGACAGCTCCAAGCAGGTGGCACGGGAGCTTTCGCAGGATGTGACCATCTACTACCTCTGCGAGACCGGCAATGAAGATCAGATCATCTCCAAGCTGCTGGATAAATACGCTGCCGAGAGCAGCCACATTACGTGGGAGCTGAAGGACCCGGCAGTCTACCCCACCTTTGCGGCCCAGTACGGCGCACAGGAGGCCTCTTCCGGCAGTGTGATCCTCGTTTCCGGGGACCAGAATGTTGTGCTGGACGCATCCGAACTCTATGATTACGACTACTCCGACTACTACACCACCGGAACCTACAGCGTGACCTTTGCGGGCGAAAACGAGATCACCTCGGCCATCTACCGGCTGACCAGCGGGGAGCAGAAGCACGCCTACTACACCACCAACCACGGCGAGCAGACCCTGACCGACACCCTGACCGATGCGCTGGAAAGCCAGAACCTTTCCCTCACGGCGCTGGATCTGCTCTCCAGCGGCATCCCGGAGGACTGCGACCTGCTCATCATCAACAACCCCGCGCAGGATCTTGCCTCGGCGGGCAGCCTTGTGGACGAGATGAGTCTGCTGCGCAGCTATCTGAGCAGCGGCGGCAAGGTGCTGCTGCTGACCGATTCCTATTATAATACCCCCAACCTCGACGCGCTGATGGCGGAGTTCGGCCTGACCCGCACCGAGGGCCTTGTGGTGGAGGGGGACGCCAACCATTTTATGAACGGCTACCCCTACTATCTGCTGCCAGACTACACCAGCCCCACCGAGACCACCGCGCTGGACGGCGTGGACACCAGCCGCCATGTGCTGCTGCAGATGGCGCAGGGCATCACCCTGACCGAGACGGACAACATCGTTTCGGAAGCGCTGCTTACCACCTCCAATTCCGCCTACAGCAAAACGGCGGGCTACGAGATGGTCACCGCCGATAAGAAAGACGGCGACCTCGACGGCCCCTTCGCGCTGGCGGCATATGCCCGGAATGAGACCACCGAGGCGGAAGTGATCTGGATCAACTGCGGCAACATGGACAACGAAGCCGCCTATCAGGTCGTGCCCGGCAACTGCACCTTCCTGCAGGGCTGTGCCGCCTCGCTGGCGGGTCAGGTCAGCACGGTACTGATCGACTCCAAGGCGCTGGAAGCGACTCCCATCTCGGTCTCCAGCAGCGTTTCGGCGGTGCTGGGGCTGACATTCATCGTCATCCTGCCCGCCGCGCTGTTGGCGGTGGGCGCGGTGGTCGTGGTGCTGCGGCGCAGAAAGTGAGGCCTGCATGAAAACAAAACAGCGCAGCCTGCTGGGGCTTCTGGTGCTGGTCCTGCTGCTGGGCGGGGCGCTGGCTCTGCTCACCCGGCAGAACCAGAAGGCGGAACAGGCCGCCAGCGAAGCCGCGCAGGGAACCATCCCGCTGTCCTCCTTTGCGGCGGACGACCTGACGGAGATCGTGGTCATCTACAACGGCGAGACCAACACCCTCCACTCTGCAGACGGCGGCTGGACACTGGACGAAGATCCGGCCTACCACCTCGACGAAACGTCCTGCAATACGATGCGCACGGCGCTGGCCGCCCTGAATGCCAAGCGCCAGCTGACCGAAGAGCCGGGTGAAGACTATGGCTTCACCGCCGCATCGCCTGCCGTGAGGGTCT
>OBYM01001320.1_pt1 | contig 10806 bp, 10 predicted proteins | sample 1538191 | NCBI WGS metagenome assembly OBYM01 (sample SAMEA2580165, study PRJEB22360) | human gut metagenome | biome: human gut; feature: human-associated habitat; material: faeces | place: Denmark | collected 2008/2010 | reverse complement strand
GACGGTGTTATCCAATACAGCCCTGACGGGGATACCTGGTCAAATCTGGTGGACATGGCAGAGCTGACAGGTCCTGTGGGGCCTGCCGGACCTGCGGGAAAGGATGGTGCAGACGGCAGTAATGCCTCTGTTACCCTGGAAAATGTAACCCAGGCCCTGGGCTATACCCCCGTCAGTCCTACCCAACTGGCCACCGCCATGGAAATGGTTCCGGACTATGTGACCCAAGCAGCAGACAGTGTGGCCCAGCGCATGCTGGAGCATGTGGGGGCCAACACTTTCAGCTTTGCGCTGTTCACAGATCTACACTATGCACCGTATTTCAACGAAACCAGAGGAGCGGAACACCCTATCAGCTATGCAGAAACGGCAAAGCACCTGGTGGCGGCAGTAAACCGTGTCCATGAAAAGGTCCCGCTGGCCTGCGTATTATCTCTGGGTGACAACGTAGAAAGCGCCGACAATGCCGATAAGGTAACGGCTGCCGCTCTGCCTACCGCTGCCTTGCGAGGCGCCCGGAATCGAAAGCTTCAAATGGATAAGGTCACGCAGCTGTGCAGTATTTTCCAGGGCTTTTGTCCTCTGTACATTCCTCAGAAAGGGAATCATGACGACGGCGGCCTGGCCGCCTATTCATCCGAAGCAGATCACAAATATTACCTGTCCTATCTGATGCAGGATGGTGACTATTTTGCCAGATTTTTTGCCAGGAGTGGCAGCAACGCCGTGCATATGGATGCCGATGGGAACCTACTGGCGTGCTATCTGGATGTGCCAGCCTGCAAGGTGCGGATGATCTCTCTGAACTGCGTGGACTTGCCCTATACGTCCAATGCGGACGGAAGCTGTCCCTATCTGGGTGCACCGTATAACCAGTATCTGGCAGGTCAGCACTGCTACGGTTACGGACAGGAACAGCTGAAATGGCTGGCTGGCACTGCGCTGCAGCTGCCGGGGAAAGGCTGGAAGGTCATTGTGTTCCAGCACATCCCCATGCTGGACAGTTTTACTAAGCAGGATGGCGGTGCTGCGGACCACCAGCGTTTCAATTATGACGTACTGGAGGGGATTCTGGATGCCTACCAAAAGGGGACAGCCTATTCCTGTGCAGTTGCCGCCGGTAGGGCCCCCAATGGAGCAGAAAGCACCTATTTCCCCTGTACGGTATCCGCAGATTTTACTGGCCAGGGGGCACGGGATATCATTGCTATATGGAATGGGCATATCCACCGAGATCTCTACAGTAAAACGACCATGCCCACGAAACCGGTGGGGGCCACCATTATCATTCCGGATTTTATCAACCGGTTCAGCAGTGATGATGTCACGTTTCTGTACAATCAGCGCTATAGCTCCTCTGCCGCCAACAAGCTCAGTACGGCAAACAGCAAGGGCAGTCTCAGCAACGTTATTGCCGCCGCCAAGGGAGACACCATCCGTATTCGCTTCGGTGCGTCTATGGCAAACTATGCCTGGCCGATAGTCCTTCAATGCAGCGACAGCGTCGGCACCGTTACCACAGCAGGCATCTACGCCAGTGACGGAAATGATGCAAAAATCACCTGGAACAGTGATAAGACGGAGGCCGTAATCACCAATCCCTATACCGCTTCCTATTACCGCTTTGCCCTTCCTCTGGAAACGGACGGTGTGATTATTACGGTAAATCAGGAGATCACCTATTCCCAGCAGACTGGTGAAGGCGGCCAGCCAGTTTTGTTTGTCTCTACTATGCTGGCCTGTCCCAATTATTCTGACGGAGGAAATGCTTGGGACGGCAAGCATTATATCCACACCGCCGGTACCGCCGAGGAAACCTCCATAGATTTTGTCACAGTGGATATAGCTCGGAAAAAAATCTATGCCACACGCTATGGTGCTGGTTCAGACCGCGAAATGAACTTCTAATTGCGGGGAAGTATTTGTACCTTACATCAGGTATCGGCGGAGTTCGACAATGGCTTTCTTAACGGATTTAATGACCGCAGGATAGCTGCACCCCTCCAACGCCGCAATCTGCTCATAGGTCAAGCCTGCAAAGTAATACAGCTCCAAACGACGGCGCTGCGTGTCAGGCAGTATGGTAATTGCTTTATGTAGTGCTTCTTGCATTAATTTCCCTTCAACCCAATCAGCTACCTGATCTCCTGACGCACAAATAGCTTCCGGAAATTGCACACCTCGGGCAAAATGCCGTTCTTCCTCATTGTGCAGACGTTTTACATCCAATACTAATTGATTCATGGCGCGGTAGAGCTCCATACCAAGTGCAATGCAGTGGTTTTTCCCCTCGCCGTCAACAAATCTCACGTAAAATTGCGGTTCTGCGTTTTCTGCCTCAACTGTGAAAATTGTGTATGGAAAATCCGCATACTTCCTCCTTTTGGGGCGCTTATCCTTGCCAAGATAAAATTTATCCATTTTTATAGTCCTCCTTTATTGTCCGATTTTTTGCGTAGTTAAAAGTCGGACGGAGGACCCCGGCACGGCACATGCCTGGTGAGCGATTCGCAGTGTAATGAACTCGGTCTTCGTAAAGGCATTTTGTTCATATTCAGCTGGCAGCATCACGCCATAAAACAACACCACTATAAAAAAGCGCTTCTATGAAGGACAGGTCGTCTTGAACGTTCCTTCATAGAAGCGCTTTATTCACTTATACGCACCGCGCAATCCGGCATCTTTTATCGCATCACCTGGCAGCTCCAGCTTCTGCTGATACTTGGAAAGAGCATTGGGCATTAACAAGTCATCCTCTTTGCGGGAAATTCTCATGATTGCATCCGATAAGACCATAGCCCCTCCATTTTGAAACTATTTCGTCCAGTCTTACTTGTAATACCATCGTACCAATTAATATGGCGTATTGCAATATATTTGACTATATTATTCGTTAAATTGTGTTAGATGATTTGCTAATATATCGCACATCACTTCCTGATAAAGCCATATCCCAGTATCCGATGATCGCCTACCGTGTAGGAGTCCTGACGGCAAAAATTATTGTTGTTACCTTCAACTGTATAAATAGTTCCATCCTTGACACGTTCCACGATACCCACATGGTCAGCCTCCCCATCTTGGGGGCCAGAGCCGCCCTCGTTGTCCCAATCGAAGAAGATAATCATGCCGGGAGCAGGCTCGACGGAGCCGTCCAACCATTGCCCACGATCCCGAAACCACTGCACACCATTTCCGCAACCGGCAAATTTTGGGCAAACACCGGTGTCGATATAGCCGCATTGGGCGGCACACCAGCTGACAAAGCAGGCGCACCATTCCACATGGCTTTCAAACCCATACCAAGACCAATACGGCGCCTATATTTCCGACCTGCGACAGAGCCACCGTGACGATAGCATCGTCCCCGGAGTAAATGCCGTAAAGGACGGCAGACCATATACTGCGATTTCCCTCAGCAAGCAGTTCGGAAAGCTGCTGCCGCTGATCGGCGTTGAAATTGAAATGGTCTGCCATCTCCTCGGCGGTTCTGTGGCTGCCCGTAATATAAAGATAGGTGCGTGTGACCGTCGTGGTAGTTTCCACGATGTTCCCGTGGCCGTCGTCGGTTTCGGTGATGACGGCCTCAGTCTTACGCTCGGTGCGGGAAGATATTTCGTTCATCTGCCAGAAAATATCCTTGAGGATGGCCTTTTTAGCATCGTCCACCGTAGCGACCTCCTGTGGATCGTTTGGGTCAGTCGTGGTTTTCACCGCATACACGGCCAGCACCTCCGGCCAGACCGCACGGGACCCGGACATTTCCAGCTCATCATAGGTGCTGCTTACCCTTGTGGCGTCAATCTGTAATTGATAGTCGGCATTGATCTCCTGTACGACCTGGCGCATGGTCTGTCCCGTACCGCTGTCCTCGCCGGAGAAGAAGATGCCGAAGCAAGAACCAGCGATTAGCCCGATCACACAGAGGACAAGGATAATCGCCACCGCTGCCCAGCCCCCGGCGGCAATGGCAGCAATGACAGCCTTTGTTCCGGAGATAGCTGCTTTTGCAGCGGAAGCTAACACCTTAACAGCGCTCTGAGCCGTCTGGGCAGCGACCCTCGCCGCAGTCTTGACCGTCTGAACTGCCTTTGATGTCGTCTTTGCGCCAGCCTTGGCCGCCTGCACCGCTCCGGAATCGACAGGCAGCTTTACGACGATGCGGCCGGTCCGCTGCATGGGGCGAGCACCTATCCGCATTATTTTTGTGGGCTTGGGCGTATGGACGGCCTGCACCGCTTTCTTCGACTTGTTTTCCCTCAGTACGTCCCTGCATTTTTGCATTTGCGCTCTTGCCTTGTCCGTATTTCGCCGTGCATCAGAAAAGTCACGACAGCCCCGCTTCCGGAATTGGAAGCCCAACTCGGAGACTGCACCTTGCGCCGTGCGTTCCAGCTTCTGAGCGCTGTACTCCTGCGAAGAGGTCTCTGCAGGAGTGGCGTTACGTTCAGCAGCATCCTTTGTGCGGACGGCCGCAGACTTCAGGTGCTCAGCGGCAACCGCCGCACGGTCAATGGTCTTAACGGTTCCCTTGACGGCCTTTCTTGTTTTCAGGTCTGCCATTGCGCCCCCTCAATTCTCATGGAGTGTGACATTTTCCATTCACTCATCTCGTTTTACCTCCCACAATAATGCTCTCGTCCGGTTTCGTGGTCATCAGGCGGTACAACTCCGTGTCCTTGGGGAACTGATTCCGAAACGGCACCAGTGCGCCGCCGTAGCGCAGCAGGCCGCAGCCTGCCGGTGCGTTGGTGATATAGCTGGTCTGCTCCGGGGAGATGTTCAAAAGCGCCGCCAGCTTCTCCCGGTCGCTGGGTGCCTGATTCAGCAGAATCAGCATTTCGGAGTTGGAGAGCATGGTGCTGGCCTGCACGCTGTCCAGCAGATACTCCACATTCTGCGTAATGGCGGTGGGATAGGCCCCACGTTTGCGGAAGCGCCGCCATGCGGAATCGAAGAAATCCGCACTGTACGGATTCTGAAAGACCACATGGAACTCGTCTATAAAAAGGTGTGTCCGCTTGCCCTTGCGCCAGTTCTCCGTCACACGGTTCAGCATGGCATCCGTGATGATCAACAGCCCCATTGTTTTCAGCTGCCGCCCCAGGTCCATAATGTCATAGATGACGATGCGGTTTTGCGTGTCCACGTTCGTCTCATGGGCAAAGGCATCCAGACTGCCGGTTGTGAACAGCTCCAGCGCCAACGCCAGATCACGGGCTTCCTCCTCCGGCTGCTCCAGCAGCTTCTCCCGCAGAACGCACAGCGTCGGGACAGGGCCGCCCCGCTTATAGGCCGCATACACGGCATCCACGCACCGGTCAATGATGCTCTTTTGCAGAGGGCCGATGCCGCCCCGGTCCAGCTGTTCAAACAGGGACAGAATAAACTCGGATTTGTCTACCACCGGGTTGCCGCCGTCACCGTAGCCCTCCACCATGTCCATAGCGTTGATATGGTCGGGGCTTCCCGCCGCAATGCGGATAACCTCGCCGCCCAGCGCCTGCCCCAGCGCATAATACTCACGCTCCGGGTCGCAGACGAGAATATCATCCTGTGTGGCCAGCGCAAGAAACGTGATCAGCTCCTTTGCCGAAAAGGACTTGCCGCTGCCGGGGACGCCGGTAATAATGGTGGATTGGTTCAGCAGATTGGCCCGGTTGCACAGCAGCAGATTGCCGGAGATGGCGTTTTCTCCGTAATAAATGCCGCCCGGCTCCATGATCTCCTGCACCCGGAAGGGCATCAGCGCCGCCAGAGATTCCGAGGTGAAGGTACGCAGAATATCCAGCTTCTGCACGCCGATGGGCAGCGCCGTATTCAGTCCGTCCATCTGCTGAAAGCGAAGTGTTGCCATCTGGCACATTCTTCCGGTGGCGGCATTCATAATATAATCGGTGTCAGCATCCAGCTGCTCTTTGCTGTCCGCTGTATGCACCAGCGTCAGCATCCCCAGCATCATCCGCTGGTCACGGATGGTCAGGTCATCCAGAAATTCCTTCATCTCCGCTCGCTGCTTCTCCATGTCATAGGGAACCGTTCCGGAGAAATTGTTGTTGGCCTGCTGCTTCCGCAGGAAATCCACAATATTCCGCTCCACGCCCAGCAGGCGGCTCTCGCTGTCCCAGATGGCCTTGTCCATAGGAATCGGCACCACATCAATGGAGAGGATCATGGGACGGTCGATACCGGAAAGTTCCGAGAGAATATCGTCCCGCAGATAGGCGGCGTAATCCTTCAAAAACAGCACCCGGCCATAGCGGTCGCCCATGCGGAAGTGGTCCCGGTCAAATTCAAAGCTGTCCGGGCAGATATAGTCCTGAAAGCTGTGGCCCAGCTTCATGGACAGCGCCGGGTCAAAGTGGAAGTCTGCCTCCTCACCGTGGCGATAAAAGCCATGCAGGGCCCGCAGCCGGTCCATCATGTCCAGTTCTGTGCAGCGGGAGCCAAGCCGGGAGAGCGCCAGCGTAAACTCCGCTCCTGCACGGACAAAATAGCTTTCGGCATCCTTATAGCTTTTGCGTGTGACCGTCACGGTGATATACAGGTCCCGAATCATCCCGCTGGCGTGAGATGCTTTTTCCAGCAGCATGGCGTTGTACTCCCTGCGATAGTGGTCGTGACCGTCATTTGCGTAGGGAATCATGATATAGTCCTCGAAATCACGGCGATTGAGCTTCCGGGTGACAACGCTGAACTTTGTGGACGCATTGCTGTCGCAGAGATTCAAAAGACCGCTGTATCCCAGCAGCATGGATTTCTGGTCCTCCTCACCGGCCAGCGCATAGTTGATGTCGGAAAACTGCCATGTGCGGCTGTACCGGTTCGACCCCACAAGGAAGATACCGCTTTTCCAGACCGTGCGGATGGGGATCACCTCCTGCACGCTGCGGGGAATACGGAACTGCTCCGGATCTCTGCGAAGCAGCCCTTTCAACTTTTTCAGCATTTTTTGCTACGCCTCCTTTTTGTTCCATGTTCCGCTATAAGCTTCGGGGCAAATGCACCAAAATTTATAGCGGAGCGCTTCTTTTCCTGCCTGCGCTGTTCCTGCATAGCTTCCCAATACAAATTGGTCGGTCGGAAGGTCAGCCGCTTGGGAACGAGAAATTCCGACCGCAGCCATGCAATGAAAAACTTTTCTGCCATCATGCCGTGGTATTTCACAAAGCCCATAGCGGCAAAGGGCGCTGCGCCGAGGATGCACAGCCAGCTGACCGTTTCCGTCCCCAGCGCATCCCGCAGGCCCAAATAGATGCCTACTGCCATCCCGCAGGCCAGCAGCGAAAAAATGAGCTGCCGCAGCGACAGCCCGAAGAAGATATTCTCCTTGTAGTCCCGTATCTCCCGGTTGATTTTGATCTCCATAGCCGTTATCCTCTCTCCGGTGCATTTTTCGCCGGTCGCTTGGGCTGAATGGCCGTGGGCCTTTCGCCGCTCTCCGGGCGCAGGAAGTCCATCCGTGCGGCGGCGTGAATGGCATTGTCGTTGAGCTGGCGCTGCCATGCGCCTACGGACGGTGCCCACTTGAATCCGTTGCATTTCAGCTTGCTGCGCTGCTCCTCCGAGGGCTTTTCGTCAAAATACAGCCGCAGACGGTTGTCCTCCTTGTCTGCTTCGGCACGGCCGCCCGGAAAGTCCCAGCCCACATATTCTGTGCTTTGCGTCCGGGATACCTCCTCAATGCGCTGCCGGATCCGCCGCATCTCCGCTGTGTTGCCGCTGAGGACGTAGGACGGATACGGCTGCTTTTCCCACGAATATCCCTCCTGCACACGCCTGTCCAACTTAGCGGCAGCCTCATCCGAAAGGCCGGGGCAGCCCAGCGCCGTGGCGTGCTTGCGGAAATAGGCATTGACTTCCTTCATGCGGGCGTGCATTGCAGTCAGCTTGTCGAGCTTGGCCTGCAGCTTCTCCACTGCCTGTGGATCGTCACTGTAAATCACATGGTTCTGCATCATTGCATTTTCTCCTTTTCAAATTAAAGTCCCATCATCTCTCGTACCACACGGTCTGCCATTTTTACCGTCCCGACCAGCACCAGAAGATTGAAAATCAGCTCTCCTACATACGTCCATACCTGCGTGACTGCCGCCGCATTGGGATCAACGGCAGGCGGGCTGGATGCAAGCAGGGAGAAGATGATGCAGGCCAGCACGATAATGGCTCCCTCCAGACACACGGCGGCATAGGATTTCAAAAAGCTTTTGCCCACCTGTTGACTCGGTTCCCCCGCAAAGGCCGAAAGGGGGATCGGAGCAATAGCCGTGTAGATATACAGGCGAAAAAAGCGGCCATATACCGTGAGGACCATGACAAAAGACAGGATCGTGATAAAAAGGTCCCCAATCAGTGCCACCGCCCAAAGCGGGATGCTCTCCCAAAAGCCGCAGCTTTCAATGGCGGTCACGATCTCGGCGGGTAGCACCGTCTCCTGCGCTGCGCCCATTCCGGCTGCCGACATGATGGAGGAAATGACCCCCTGCACGATGGTGAACAGGGCCATCATCAGTTCCAGTCCGTAGGTCACGGCGGCTTTGGCCAGCGCAAAGCGGATAAAGAGCTTTACCGCCGCCTCCGGGCGCTTGATCTCTGCGAAGGAGCCGCAGGTTTTCACGACGCCCACCACAAAAAACAGCACCAGCAGCGCAAGCCCAATGGCCTGCATCGTGTCGTGGATGAGCAGGACCACGTTCCAGATGGTGCCGCCCTGGAATGTTTCCGGCGATTGCGTGATGAGCTGCCAGATCTCCGCCAGCTTTTCGTTCCAAATCGCAAGGGCGTTCTCCAGATTCTGAACGACCCAGTTGTCACTCATATTGCGTTCTCCTTTCCCGGCAGCAAGAGACAGGCTTTGCGCCTGCCTCTTGTTGCCATCTTTATCGGGTGCGGTCTGCCGGGGACTTGCGAACGATCCCGTACACATCGTCCACAAAGAACTTCCCGACAAACGGATTGAAAATCGCATGGCATCTCACGCCGTTGTATTCCGCCAGATAGTCGTTGTCGCCCAGATGCTTGATGATCCTTGCTTCTCCCAGAACGTGCTTTTCGCCCTGTTTCAGAGAATGGATATAACACTCGCACTTTCCCATGATGTTCCTCCTTTCCCTCAGCCCGTGATAAGCGACAGAATCTCTTTGGCAAATGTCACGATCACGCCGCCAGCGAGTGTCAAAAAGCCGTTGCTGCGCTGGGACGGGTCGTGACTCTGGAAGGACAGACCGATTTGGACAATGCCCCAGCCAAGAAGGATCAGCCCCACCGCACGGATCACGCCGAAAATAAAGTCGGACAGGTTGTTGATGACCGTCAGCGGGTCGCCAGCGGCAGAGGCCGTTACAGGCATACAGCACACGCAGAGGACAGCGGCGGAATAGACTGCCAGAAATACCCGGCTCTTTTTCCCCATCGGCAGGGGCCTGGTTTGCAGACGTTTTCTTTTATCAGGATGCTTCATCATAATTTTCCTCCATAAAAATCGCTTCCAGTTCTTCACTGGAGAGCAGTTCAAACTTTTGTTCAGATAGATCGGCCGCAGGAATTTCCTCGTCTGGTCCCCACTGCCAGCCATCCAGACAGATGGACGCCACGGCCTGCTCCGTTCCGCCGTGGACATAGGGCAGCCCGCCGCCATCCGGGGTGCGGGACACCAGCGGGTGGGTCAGGATGTCATATTTGTCGTCGCAGACCGGCAATTCGCCGCGGATAAACAGTAGCGCCTTGCGGTTATCCAGCATCCGCACCTCGTCCGGCGTCATCAGCTCCCGGCCCGTGATCTGATAATTTGTGCTGTAATTTCCATTGCGCCCGGACGATTTCCCGTAGGTGTTGGTGTCAATCGTGGCTTTGCCCAGCAGTTCCGAGATATACTTGTGCGACCCCTGTTCGTTGCCGCCGAGATACAGCAGTTCGTCGCAATTCCCCAGCACGCTTTCCCATTGCTTTTCAAACAGCGCCTTCAGCTGGGCTATATTCTGCAGGATGATGGACACAAACACATTGCGGGAGCGCATGGTGGACAACTTGATTTCAAAGTCGTTCGGCAGACTGATGTTGGCAAACTCGTCCATCAGGAAATGGACCGGGACCGGCAGGCTGCCGCCGTGCTTATGGTCGGCGCTGTCAAAAAGCTGCTGGAAAAGCTGCTGATACAGGATCGACACCAAAAAATTGAAGCTGGTGTCGCTGTCGGGAATCAACGCAAACAGCGCCACCCGTTTTTCACCCATGTCCTGCAAATACAGTTCATCCGTGGCCGTCAGGGCAATCAGGGAATCCAGGTTGAACTTCTCCATGTGGGACGCCAATGTGATTTGAATGCTTTTCAGCGTTTTGGCGCTGCCGGAGCGATACTGCTTGTAATACTTCACGGCAATATGCTCCGGGTCCCGCATTTCCAGCCGTTCAAAAAGCACATCCAGCGGAGAGAGATAGCTGTCGTCATCCTCCCGAACTTCTCCGGCCCGAAGCATCTCCATGACCATCGGAAAATTCTGTTCCTCCGGTGGGGCCTCGTGATAGAGATAATAGACCAGCGCCGAGAGAAGAATGGATGCGGTGGAATCCCAGAAGGGGTCCTGCGACTGTGCGCCCTTGGGCGTTGTCGCCTTAAAGAGATTCGTCACCAGCGTCTGTACCTCATTGTCGTTGGTCAGGTAGACGAAGGGGTTATAGCAGTGACTTTTCTCCATGTGTAGCAGGTCCAGCACCCGGACATCATAGCCTGATTCCCGCAGCAGCCCTCCGGAATCCCGCAGCAGCTCGCCCTTGGGGTCAAGGCACACAAAGGACGGCCCCTTCGGA
>OBYM01001319.1_pt1 | contig 10810 bp, 8 predicted proteins | sample 1538191 | NCBI WGS metagenome assembly OBYM01 (sample SAMEA2580165, study PRJEB22360) | human gut metagenome | biome: human gut; feature: human-associated habitat; material: faeces | place: Denmark | collected 2008/2010 | reverse complement strand
CCTATCAATTCATCCAATATCTCCGCTGCGTGTAGGCTGGCATACGGGTTCAGAACCTCTTTACCAGTAATATCATACCCTGGGATTCCCGGCAACCCTAATGTTTCATTTACTCCAAACCCGCGGGCATCCTCTTCGATCAACACGCTGGGAATTCTATGACTTAAGCAATAAATATGCGAATGTACACGAAATCCAATATGCAAATCTGCCACGTCATAGTTTTTGAATCCTTCCCACGTTCCTCTAATATCCAAGTATTCAATTCCTTTTTCTTCAAGAAAACATTTGATGTAATTATTACAAATAGTTGAATACTTTGTTTCGATACCATTGTTAAAGGTAAAGCATAGTTTAGCCAAGGGGAATTTCCGTTTCACCATTTTTATTAATTCAATAGCCTGAGTTGCTCGAATTATCTGTTCTTCCGGAACCTTTGTAATACCTGGATCTGAAATAAAGATTATTTGCGGGTCAGATTTAACATGCGGGGCGAAATCTGTGTGATCCAAAAATTCAAAGTTATACCATGCGGGACATCCTGTCATTAATACTTTACAAAGTCCGTTATTTTTTAGCACACGCTGTGTAACTGCATCGCGGCACCCCAAGAAGCCCCTATCTTTATTACTTATAGTATTTAAAAATTCAAATACTTCCGGTGTAAATTGATATGAGTAAACTGACTGATCAGATGCACTTTTTCCATACCAACCAGATCCAAATATACAAATTGGACAATTCGCATTAATCAAATAATCTCTTAATGGAAAAGCTGATCTCTCCAACAGCTTATTATCATATAAAGGCCCTCCACCTAAAACAATCAAATCTGGCCTGTTGAAATTGCCTTCATAAGACAGTCCGTTTTTATAAGAAATCTTAATATTATCCTTTGCAAAAAGGTATTTCACCATATCTTGCAGGCACTTTGTGACGAGATAATCACCTGCATTTGAAATCGCTTTTGTAATCACTAATACTGTTTTCATTCATAAGCCCCTTATTTATTCACTAGGTACTGCTGGGTTGGCAAACTACAATTTTTCATCATCATTCCTTACCAAAGCATTATCCTATTTAAAAAACGATGGAATGGCGTGCCAGATAAGAAAATAATTTACTATAAATAAGCCGCTGCAATTTTTAAATCCAAAGGAACGTTGATATCTAGCCCTTCAATCTCATCAATTACAAATCCTGTAGCGCATGTCCCCAGCACAGACTTTGTATCTCGTAATGCTTGCGCGCATGTTGCATATAACATACTATTTTCGATATAAAGAGGCTGGCGTTCTTGCCGTCGCCGGGGCGCTTCCGGATATAAACGCTGAAACCTGTCCGTTATTTTGACCCAGTGATCACTTCTTGTTTCATGGAGCGTAAGAAGTGCATCATGTTCTTTGTCTTTTTGAAAGGCTTCAATAAACATACGGACTGTTTCGGGTTTTCTCAATGGACTGGTTGGCTGCATCGTAATAACAATATCATATGTTTTTCCTTTGCTGTGTTCCATTTGATCAAGCGCATGGAGCAATGCGCTTTCGGTGCTGGCTTTATCTCCGCTTATTTCTTTAGGGCGACGTATCGTTATAATCTCTGGATATTTATTAGCCACTCTTTCAATTTCACCGTCGTCTGTACTCACAACAATATCAGCATTTTCAATTCCTGCTTTCAGCGCACATTCCAAAGTGTATTCCAACAAAGGTTTGCCTTTAAGTGGATAGATATTTTTGTGTGGAATTCCCTTTGATCCACCTCTTGCAGGCACTACAATTAAAATGTTCATTATGTATTTCTTCCTTCTTCCAAATATTGATAAATGTCCTGCAATGTAATCGTATCAACAAGATGGTAATCTTTGTCCAGAACAGGAAGAAGTGTAAGTGTTTTTTTCTTGAAAATTGTATAAGCTTTTTCCATATCCCGTTCATACAAATATGAAAATTCAGAGTTTGCGATTGTTTCTACGTGCGCATAAGGGTCGGTACCGGTTAGTAAGGCCGTAGCAATATCTCCTTGGCTTAGCACCCCTATGATCTTTTCTTTTTCATTCTTCAGTAAAACACAGCGCTGTTTGTTTCTTTTTATAAAGCTCATTGCTGTAAGAAGGGTTTCTTTGGGGGAAATACAGATGTAATCCATCTTTAGCCTCCTCAATAAGTAAGGTTCTTTACTACTAAATGGTTATCCAGAGGTGTATTTATCAAAAGTTTTAAAATGCGCTCCGCCGAGTGTCCATCTCCGTAAGGATTAACACAACTCTCCCGCAGTTGCTGTTGAAATTCTGGCGATAGCGCCTTGTGGATGGCTTCTATAATTGCTTCATATTCAAATTCGGGCACATCAATTACGTTTATTCCGCGGAATCGCATATTCTGCCGTCTACCAATGTTTACGGCTGCTTTTTTAAACGTGGGCGCTTCCAGTAAGCCACTGCTGGAATTCCCCACCATACATAAACAATTTTTCATAAGCCCTAGATAGTCTTGTCTTTTAAGATTCGCAAATGTGTAATATCGTCCCTTTTTATAATTTTGTAATGCATATTTAATTCCCGCAGAGCCCGCATCGTTATTCGGCATGATTACAATTTTAGGCTGCTCAAAGCTATTCATTGCCTTTATTAAAATCTCTGCTTGCTCTTCCGCATAAATGCACTCTTCTGTTACCGGATGCATAATTGTCAGGAAAAAGCCCTGTGAAAGATCAAGGCAAAATTTTTCTTCCAATTCCGCTAGTGAAGTATATTGTGCGTTGACCAGTTCATCCAACTGTGGTGCACCAACATTATGCACCCGAAAAGGTTCTTCCCCAAGCCTAATCAGTCGCTCAGCAGCATCTTGGTTGGCGGCCAAATGCAGATGTGCATACTTTCCGATTGCGTGACGAGTCATTCCATCAATATTTCCTGAAAGCTCACCTGCTTGGATATGGGCTACCGGCGTATAAGTATGTGCTCCGACCATTGCCCCTATCAACTGCTCCCCCCGGTCCCCAGCCAAAATAATCCAATCAGGCTTTTCTTTTTCGACGATATCTGGTAACGATATCAAAAATATCCCAAGGCTTTTTACCATAGTGTAATGATTATAACCATCTAGGCACATATTTACTTTATAATCAATATGATACCCCTCATTTTCAATTTGTTGATAAGAGTTCCCATAGGCAGCTACAAGGTGCATATTGGTTACAACCAAACAATATTCTATATCTTCTCTCGCATCGATTAAGTTTAAAATAGGGCGAATGTATCCCCATTCTCCCCTTGAACCTGTTATAAACATTAATTTTTTTTTGTTTAACATTCTTTCGTACTCCATCTTAGGCAAAGTCGTCCTCTTTAATTAAAACATTTTTTTCAATATCATTTTGTGCCACTTTACCAATCACTTTATCCATCTTCCAAGACGGAATTCCGGTGCCTGGGCGTTTAGACCACAACATTTTTTCTGTAATTACCGTTCCTTTAGTGATTTTTTGGGTGCTTACGATACTTCTGAACGCCCAACTGCGGATTTTTTCTTCTTTTTCCCTCACTCGTTTTTCGTTTCCTAGCGCTAGAAATACTTTTCGGCTTCCTTCCACCAATTGATGTAACTCTTGAAAATCAATCGACACCTTTTGATCCGGGCCTGGGGTCATTTTATTCAAAATCACATGTTTTTCCAGAATTGAAGCGCCTAACGCCACTGCCGCATAGCAAGTATACAGATCCGGTGTATGATCAGAGTGTCCAATTACAACACCTGGGTACCTTTTTTGCATCTCTTTGATGACCCCAAGATTCACATCTTCATAAATTGGAGGGTATTCTGATAGGCAATTGGTAAATGCCAACGGAATGCCATATGGTTTAAGTGCCTCATAAGTTCGGTCAAGCTCTTCTAATGTACACATCCCGCTGGAAATAATCATTGGTTTTCCAAATTCTGCGATTTTTTTCAGGGTAGGGATATCAGTCATTTCGCCGCTTCCAATCTTAAATGCATAGGCAAGATTGTTTTCCATAAGTTCGCAGGCCGCTTTATAACTGAAAGGTGTGCACAAGTAGGTAATACCAATGCTGTCGCAATACTTTTTCAGGTTACAATGGTCTTCTAAACTCAAAGCATGCAATTGTAAAAATTCATATAGCGGAATATCGAAATTTTCTGACATAGGCACGTCTCTTAACATCTCTTCGTCTGGAATGTGATGCTGAAATTTAATGCAGTCGGCCCCAGCTAATTTTGCCTGTAATGCCATTTCCTTTGCCGTAACTAAATCGCCCATGTGATTATCACAGCCTTCTGCGATAACATACGGGCGGCTATTCTCTCCAATTTCGCGTCCATTAATCCTGATGGTTGCCATAGCATTTTCCTTCTTCCATTTTTTTCTTCAATAATGCTGCAAATTCCTGCATGTCTTTTGGCGCCTGCAGTTCTTTATATCGAATAATAAATTTTTTGGCTGCGCGTCTAGCATGAGCATCAATTTTATATAAATCGATACAGTTTACCAACGAAATCGCTGGGATACGCCAAAACAAATTTGCAGTGAGTAAAGTAGTGCTGGAAAACCCCACCACTGCGATTGGCTTACAATCTGCTGCTGCTAATAAATACTCTTGGGCAATATTCGCTGTGGTATCTATTTCGTATCCTAACTTTTCATATCGCGAAAAATTTTTTTCTGCCGGATGCGGTTTTAAAACCGCGCGAAGCCCCAAATCTTTTACCATTTTGCACGCTTTTTGCAATACTGCTGTATCTGCATCTAAGCACTCTTGTCTTTCAAAAGTTGGCTGGGTGTTGAACAAAATCACGTTTTTATAATGATCAGCTGCTATTTTTATTTCTCTCTTCCGTGCACTTTTTTCAAAGGCTTTTCTGAAATATTGGCTGGTTTCCCTGTTGGGCCGCAGTCCTCCATCGGATAAAAGTGAAAGCAATTGGAATTCACATAACCGCCCCTGCCTCTTTAACCACCATGCAAATGCCCCTTTATAAAGACTATTGGCGGTCCCATGCAAAAAAGCTGCCAATTTACATAGAATATTTCCTTTCTCTTCCCTCATACTAAATAAGCCTTGCCCGAAAGCGTTATCCACATAAGAAGCAAGCCCTTCTGTTGTAATTACAACCACAATTGGCCGCTCGGGATATTTCGCCCTGAGCCATTTCAACACCCTAAGGTCCATATGCTCTTTCATCATAAACATTACATAAAAAGGTTCTGCCGTCTTCCCCTTTTCTTTTTTCCATTCCTGCCAAGAGTTATGGCATCTTATCGGATGCTGATTATATTCGCCAACAAACTCTACTTCGTTCCTTGAAAGCGCCGAAATCTCATTTTTGTCCTGCATTCTTCCTTCATAAGAAACAACAATTCCGCACATTCTTTCGCCGTGTTCTTGCCGCGATAAAATGAAGGCATTAATTCCTTGTACCTGAAATGATCCGTTTGCAAATGCAATGAAATTTGGCCGCTTCAGTTTCTGAAAGCCTTGATCAAACGGCGAAAAAAAATCACTCTGTAACAATTCCCCTTTCATATTCTCGCTCCTTATATCGTTACTTGGTAAATTTTCATCCATCGCCCTACCTGCAGCAAATTTGCCATTAGCCATGCTTCATTCGTTGCCTTGGCATCTTTTCCTTTTTGTTCTTCACACCATTGCAAGACTGCTTCAGTGTTGATATAGTCTTTTAAAATATTGCAGGCATCCAAAAGCAGTTGTGTTACTTTTTCCGGTTCCTGATAAAACCATTGAAATTCTGGAGTCATAAAGCCCATTTTCCCATAACGATATGTTATTTTCTCTGGCATATCTTCTTTTAACGCATCGCGCATTACACGTTTTGTCACGCCATTCCACAATTTATAATTCAAAGGCATATGATACAACTGCTCAACCAAATTTTTATCCAGAAAAGGTGCCCGGGTTTCAATCGAAAAGGCCATGCTGCTTCGGTCCAACCCATGCAAAATGTTCGACATTTCTGAAAACATATAGGCTTTCGTTATTTTTTTCGATGAGATTCCTGCATATAAATTGCGGGCACGGTAAGTTTCTTTGTGATCAAGCACCCTGCGCGCATAAAATCGGTTTGCGGCGTACCCTTTACGGTGCACCCGCAAGTAGTCCATCATTTTTATTGGAAGGAAAAAGCGACATACTGCCACCTGCAAAATATGCTTGAGCGTTACATGATCCAGCGGTTCCCTCACATTTTTATAAGCCTTTAACTGTTTGACCAAACACCCCCATTGACCGGTACCGAACAGGTATAAGAAAAGCGGTTCAAAAAAATTCGTGTAGCCCGCTAGCTGTTCATCAGCTCCTTCACCTACCAACATCACTGGCAAATCCAACTCGTGCGCTGTTTGGTATACTGTTCTGCCGGCGCTTGCTACTCCTGGTTCATCCTCAATCCAAATGGCTTCGTCCAGTTCTTTTAGGTTCAATTCTTTTGCGGGCCAAACTTTATGACCAATCGTTTTCGTCGCCCGAAGCACTTCGTCAATATATTCTTGTTCGTCAAACGCTTTTTCTTTAAAGCAGGAAGAAATTGTGTGCAACGAATCACTTGTGCCTTTTATCTTATCTACCGTACAAGTAATGGCGCTGCTATCAAGACCTCCGGAGAGTGTGCACCCTACAGGAACATCGCTTCGCAACCGCACTTTTACTGCCGCTTGAAATGTTTTTCTGAAGCACATAACCGCATCTTCGTATGAGTATTTTAGCTTCCCCTTCGTTTCATCCACGTCATACCATTTTTTAACTACATACGTATTAGCCTTTAAATCGTAGAGTATATTGTGCCCGCCCCGCAACTGAAACACTTGGTCAAAAAACGTCTGTTCGCTATAATCCCGTTCCCCTGTTGTTAAAAAGGCTAAAAGCACTCCTAAATTAGCTTTTACCGGTTTGACCATATGGAGCCACAGCTCCTTTATCTCACTTCCAAAGTAAAATGCATCTGGCCCATCCCAATAATAGAACGGCTTTACGCCAAATCTATCCCTACTGCAAAATACTGTGTTTTCCATGGAATCATAAATTGCAAAAGCCCACATTCCATTAAAACGTTCAACACATTGTTCACCCCACTCTGCATACGCTGCCAAAATCACCTCAGTATCCGTTTGTGTAACAAAACAATGCCCTTTATTTTCCAATTCTTTGCGTAATTCCAAATAGTTATAGACCTCACCATTATAGGTAATAAGATAGCGAGAATCATCGTACTGCATCGGCTGATTTCCGTCCGGACTCAAATCCAAAATTGCAAGTCGTCGATGGCCCAGTGCAATTTTCCCATTGCAAAAAATGCCCTCTCCATCAGGGCCCCGATGTCGGACTAGGTTCAGCATCTGCTGCACATTTTTACTGCTTGCCGGCACAGCTTTCCCTATCATTCCTGCAATTCCACACATTATATTCTCTCTTTCTTTTCCCTTTAAAAAATTGTTTTGCTTTTATATAAATAGCGAAGTTGCCACACCCCGATTAACGCGCCAATCCCCCAACGGATTCCCCAAAAAGATGACGGAATTAAATAGAATAACGTCACCGCCATTAATACTGCCAAAATATAGGGGATAAAAAAGCATAGTTGAATCCGAAATTTATGATCTGTTTTTACACAATGCTTTGCAACATACCAATGTAAAAGCGCATTTATTATATATGCGGCTAAGGTAGCAAGGGCGGCCCCCTCTGCCCCTAACTCTGGAATCAATAGTCCATTCAACCCTACATTGACTAAAGAAGAGAGAATGGTCAATACCGAAATATAGCGCATTTGTTTTTGATAGTATTCATAATTTACAGCTATACTATAAATAAACTGTGCATAAAATCCAGCTGCAAAAATAGGAATTAGCATCGCTCCACTCACAAATTCTTCACCGGCATAAACTACAAATATTTCTTTGGAAAGCAGAATAAACCCAATTGTTAAAACTGTGAATAACCGAGTATATTTTTTCAACCGTCTGAAAAGCTCTTCATAATCCCCATGTTCTTCCATGCGATAGTAATAAGGACACCAGGCAGTATTTAAAGCCATCCATATACTCCCTATAATATTGGAAAAGTTGAAAGATAAGCTATAAATCCCTACCGCCGAATTTGTAGCCATACGCTGCAACATCAACCGGTCGCTTTGCCCAAAAATATTACTGCATAACCCGCTGGCCACCATAGGTAAGCAAAGAGAAAAGCAATATTTCCAATATTTTTTATTGTATCCGGTTTTTCCATGTTTCAGCAAAACCAAAACTGAAATGCATCCTATCGCCACATAGGGCACCCCTGTTCCCAATATCTTTCCGTAATATCGCTGTTCCTGTGGTAATAAGGCGGTGATTGCAATGGACAGTGCAGCAACAGATACCGAAGCTCCTACTGAAACAATAAAATTCTTTTCCGGTTTTAGCTCATAGGTGAACTTGCTATTCCAAAAATTTACAGAAAACATTCCAAAAGAATGCAATATCATAAGAGGGGGCATCCATCTTGGCATCTGCAGTAAGGAAGAAATTGCTTTATTCCCCACAACGGCTGCCATCAAAAGAATACCCGTCCACAAAGCACTTAACACGAAAATACTGCTTTGATATTTTTTTTGCTCTTCTCTGGAGAAATCAATGTTCGCATTTGCAATTGATACATTGACCTGCAATCCTGAAATAACGGTAAAAATCGTCGCCCAAGTCGTATAAATTGATATCAGCCCATAGCCTTCTGTTCCCAGTAAGCGTGAAAGAATAGGCATTGTTATCATGGATACCATATTGATACAAAGGGTACATAATACATTAATTGAAATTACTTGGCTCGAACTTTTTTCTTTTGCCATCAAAGCCTCTTCCTGGAATGTAATCTCGACAACTCAATGCCCTACGTTTGATTCCCACAAAAATTTTACTGCGTTTGTTCAGTATTCTAATTTATACATCAATTGTTTTTATATCCCGTAACATTGCGGCCTTTCGCGTTGTTTTCTAATATCAATTATGTGATAGAACTTGTAGGATTTTCACCATGCTCTCCGCGATTTGGCTGCACTCTTCATTTTCGAGATAAGGATGAATTGGTAAGCTAAGAACCGTTCGGCAAAGTCGTTCTGTAACAGGGCAGTCCGCTTTTGCACTGCCAGTACCCGCAAAAGCAAGTTGTGCATGCATAGGTTTCGGATAATATACTATTGTAGGAATCCCCTGCTCTTTGAGTTTTGCTTGCAAGGCGTCCCGATCAATAGTTTCCGGCAGCTGCAGGGTATATTGCGCCCAACTACTTACAAAGCCATTTGGCCGGGCCGGTAAAATTAAATCACTGTTTACTAATAACCTATCATACCAACGCGAAACTTGGCCTGCCGCCTCAAACTCATATTCTCTAAATGCCTTTAGTTTTACATCTAAAATGGCAGCCTGTAGGGTGTCTAGCCTACTGTTCATCCCAACACGTACATTATCGTACTTCATATCACCTTTCCCATGAACCGCATAGCTCCGAATCAAGGCGGCCCACTCATCGTTGTCGGTAAAAACAGCTCCGCCATCACCATAACATCCCAAAGGTTTTGCGGGGAAAAAGCTGGTTGTGGAAATATCTCCGAAGCTGCAGGCACGCTTCCCCTGAATGCTTCCGCCAAAGCCTTGGGCTCCATCTTCTAACAGCAATAAATGATGCCGTTCACAAATTTCTCGAATACGCAGGTAATTCGCCGGAAGGCCAAATAAATCCACAGTAATAACTACTTTAGGGCAATACTTTCCTTCTTGTTCCGTTTGGCAGATCACTCGCTCAAGCTTGTCTGGGTCCATGTTATAAGTACTTGCGTCTACATCCACAAAAATGGGCGTTGCTCCTGCATAAGCAATGGTTTCGCCGCTTGCAAAAAAGGTGAAATCCGGCACGAAGACCACATCCCCCGGCCCCACCTGCCAAGTCATTAATGCAAGTGTTAAGGCATCTGTGCCGTTCGCACAAGTGATGCAGTTTTTTACACCCACATAATCAGCCAACCTTCGTTCAAGCTCCTGTATCCGCGGGCCAGAAATAAAGCATCCCTCGGCCAGCACATTAGCGATTGCATTGTCAATCTGCAGTTTCAGCACTTCATATTGCTTTTTTATACCTCGAAACTCCATTTTTATCCAATTCCTTTGCGTCCTAACTTTTTATAAGTGCCTATTTTTTGCTGGTTCTGTATGGATTAGCTCGCTTTTTCCAAATCTATTAAAAATCAGATGTCGATACCTTGCTATTTTATTCTTTTATAAATCGTCGTACTTTTTTAATTGGCTGATATATAGCTCGAAGAAATGGGAAAAGCTTTTCCGTTTTATACTCATCGTGCTGCTTTCCAGGTGCTTCTACAAAAGCTTTCAATTCTTCTTCACTAATTTCTACCTTCTCACAGATCAATTTCTTTACTTTATCGATATATTCTTCTTCATATAGCGGAAGCGAATATTCTTCCAGCGCTTGTTCTCGGGTCATTTGTCCCGACACGACCATGCTGGAAAGGTGCGAAGTGCGCTTATCCACGTTGAACTTTTTGGGAAACCAGTAGAGTTGGATAAAGGCTGTTAAGTAATTTTCCAAGTGCTTGCGGCCATAATACTCAAAGCCGCAAAACTCCTTAAGTTCTCGGAACGCGTTGGCTCGGTTATAATCCACATAATCCAAAGGCGAAACGGTTTTCATTCCCAGTAAATAGTTGTCGGCTAGTTTTTGGACAGATGTGCCCCCATACCCGATTTGCCGGACAGAAAAACAATCTGTATAATGGAAAGGGGT
>OBYM01001315.1_pt1 | contig 10854 bp, 8 predicted proteins | sample 1538191 | NCBI WGS metagenome assembly OBYM01 (sample SAMEA2580165, study PRJEB22360) | human gut metagenome | biome: human gut; feature: human-associated habitat; material: faeces | place: Denmark | collected 2008/2010 | reverse complement strand
GGGGAGTCCTTTTTGGAGAGGAAGTGGTACAGGTGGATGCCCACCTGCCGGACGTGGTTAGTGCAGAAGGTGGTGGCCATCGGGACGCCCTCCGCCTGCCGGAAGGTATTGTACTGCATCGAGCAGATAAAGTTGATTGCCACCTGGGAGATCTGGAAGGGGGCGGAATCGGGCACAAAACCCAGCGCCGCGATGAAGAGAATCTCGATGCCGACCAGGATGGTCTCCCAGCGCAGGAACTTGACGCGGGTCAGCTTGAGGGAGATTGCCTCCGAGACAAACGCGCCCATCATATAGGCGGTCATCGGAATCAGGTAATAGGCCGCACGCGCCCAGCGGAAGTTGCCAAGCTCGATGGCGAACAGCACAAAGTTTGCCGTCTGGGCGTTGCAGAAAACGCCGCCCCGCAGCAGGTAGGTGTAGGAGCCGTAAAAGCCGCCCACAAAGATCAGCAGCGCGAACACCCATTGGCGCTCGCACTCCAGGTAGGTTCTGTTTTTAGAATCCATTCGATCACCTCTCATCTTTTTTCATATTATACTACCTCTCCCCGCATTTGGCAAAATAAAATTTAAGGGGTGCATTTCCGCGCTTTTCTGAGCGCGGTCGATCCGAAAATACACTTTTTTGGTGGAATTTTCGGATTGGACATGGATTATACGAAGATCGGACACAGATGGATGCTATCATAGAAGTATCAACAGGCCGTCAGAATCAGCCTGAGAGAAAGGAACGGATGTCAAATGAAACTTTGTGAAAACAAGATCGCGCTGGTCACCTCCTCCACCAGAGGCATCGGCCTGGCCTGCGCCAAAAAGCTGGCGGAACACGGCGCCAAGGTCTATCTGGCGGTCCGCAACCTGGAAGCGGGAAAGAAGGTAGCGGGGGAGATCATCGCTGCTGGCGGTCAGGCGGACGTTGTCTACTTCGACGCGGGCAAGGAGGAAACCTTTGGCTCGATGGTGGACGAGGTTGTCGCCAAGGAAGGGCGCATCGATATCCTGGTCAACAACTACGGCTCCACCGACGTCAAGGTGGATTTTGACCTGCTCAACGGCGACACCGACAGCTTCTTTAAGATTGTCGAAAACAATCTTAAGAGCGTTTATATACCGAGCAAGCACGCGGTCAAATCGATGATCCAGACCGGAGGCGGCTCGATTGTCAACATTTCCTCGGTCGGCGGCAGATATCCGGATCTGTCCCGCACGGCCTATGGCATTGCCAAGGCGGCCATCAACTACCTGACCGAGAACATCGCGGTGCAGTATGCGCGGCAGGGCGTGCGCTGCAACGCGGTGATGCCGGGCTTTGTGGCGACCGACGCCGCCATGCAGAACATGTCCCCGGAATTTCTGAACATGTTCCTGAAGAATGTCCCGCTCAACCGTCCGGCTGTGCCGGAGGACATCGCCAACGCGGTGCTGTTCTTCGCCAGCGATATGTCCTCCTTTGTCACCGGCGAGACCATGCCGGTTGCGGGCGGCTTTGGCCTGCCGTCCCCGATGTATGCGATGTATCAGGACATGAAGAGCAAAGGATAAAAATAAAGATGGCAAGCCCCTCCCCACCGTTGTGGAGAGGGGCTTTTTTCTGTGCGCGGTCCCTGCCGGCTGGCCGGCGGCAAGAAGGCGGACGTCAAGGCTGAATTTTCAAATTTATTTTGCATTTCCTATCGACAAGCGGGCCCGATTATGCTATATATTATAGGACGGATTTTTTATGAGAGGAGCATATTCATGAAGGAAGCAGTATCGAAGGAAAACCAGATCACCCATGGCGTCATCTGGAAGCAGCTGCTGGTTTTCTTCTTCCCGATTTTGCTGGGGACCTTTTTCCAGCAGATTTACAACACCGCGGACACGGTGGTTGTGGGACGATTTGTGGGAACCCAGGCGCTGGCAGCGGTTGGCGGGTCAACCAGCCAGATCATCAACCTGATCGTCGGCTTTTTCACCGGCTTGGCCTCCGGCGCAACAGTTGTTATCTCGCAGCACTACGGGGCAAAGGACCAGGAGGGCGTGCAGAGGGGACTGCGCACCGCCTACGCCTTTTCGATTGTCGGCGGCGTCATCGTCTCGATTTTGTCCATCCTGCTGACCCGGCCCCTGCTGGAGCTGCTCAACACGCCGGAGGATATCATCGATATGTCGGCGACCTACCTGTGCATCTATTTTGCGGGGCTTATCTTTGTCTTTATCTATAACGTGGGCGCGGGCATTCTGCGTGCGGTCGGCGACAGCCGCAGGCCGCTGTATTTTTTGATTGTCTGCTGCTTTATCAATATTGTGCTGGACATTGTGCTGGTTGTCTTTTTCCATATGGGCGTAGCGGGCGCGGCCATCGCGACCACCTTTTCCCAGGGCGTCAGCGCGGTGCTGGTCACCATCACCCTGTGCCGCTCGACCGATATGTTCAAGCTGCACCTGCGCAAGATCCGGTTTTACGCGCAGCCGATGGCCATGATCCTCAAAATCGGCCTGCCAGCCGGCCTGCAGTCGGCAATGTACAGCATCTCCAACGTCATTATCCAGAGCTCGCTGAACACCTTCGGCACCAACACGGTGGCGGCGTGGACGGCGTTCAGCAAGATTGACTCACTGTACTGGATGATCAGCGGCGCGTTCGGCATCGCGATCACCACCTTTGTTGGACAGAACTACGGCGCAAGAAAATTTGGCCGCATGAAAAAGAGCATCAACATCAGCCTGGCGATGGATTTTGGCAGCTCAGTGGCCATCAGCGTGCTGCTGCTGATTTTTGGCGGATTTGTTTTCCGGCTGTTTACCACCGATGCGCAGGTTATCGATATCGGCATGGGAATTCTGCGGCTGATGGCTCCCGGATATGCGGCGTTTGCTTTTGTCGAGATTTATTCCGGCGCGCTGCGCGGCACAGGAGACGTCATTCTGCCGATGCTGATGACCTGCGGCGGCATCTGCATCTTCCGTGTCGTCTGGATTTTCTTTATTCTGCCGCTGAACAACACGCTGGACATGATCGTTTACAGCTACCCGATTTCCTGGGTGCTGACCGGCCTTCTGTACATTATTTACTATTTTAAGAAAAGACAGCAGTTCCCGGATACCGACGAGCCGGACGAGGTTCAGGCCTAGGTGGCTGAGGAAGGCGAAAAACAAAACAAAAACCTCCGCGGGGGTAGCACGCAATAAGACAGGTTTATAGTAATTAGCAAGAACAGCGTGGCAGAAAGTCACGCTGTTCTGTTTTCCTGCGTGTGGTTGACCATTTCCGAAATAATGCTTTCGGGCAGAAATCCGATACAAGCGAGGCTGATCCGTACATCCTGTACCCGATGCCCGCTGCTTTTGTCTGGGGCGCAGACATAAACCTTGTTCACAAGGTCGTGCAGGACTGCCGGTGTCAATTCCGTCAGCTCCGGGTATTTCTTCGCCCTGCGGATGAACTGCTCGATGCTGTCCGCTTCTTCCTGCTGTTTGACGATTTCCTGCTCCAAAGTCTGCACCTTTTTGGTCAGCTCCGCCTGCTCGTTTTCGTAATCCCCGGACAATTTTTGAAAGCGGCTGTCATTGATTTTACCCGAGATATTGTCCTCGTAAATCCGCTTGAACAGCCGGTCGAGTTCTTCAATCCGGCGCTGTGCCTGTGTGAGCTGTCTGCGTTTTGCGGACAGCTCTTTTTTGAAATCCTCCTTGCGTTTGGCGCCGAGCTTTTCCCGGAACAAGCTTTCGCAATCAGAAATGTACCAGAGCAGGATTTGCAGGAATCTCAGCACGCCCTTTTCCAAAACAACTGCGCGGATGAAGTGCGTACCGCACACATCTTTCCCTTTCTTGCGGGATGTAGAGCAGACAAAGTGATCTTGCCGCTCTTCAAAGTTTTGGGTGGTACAGTAGTACATCTTTTCCCCGCAGTCGGCACAGTAGGCAACACCGGAAAATAAATTGGTTTTTCCCGTTTTTGCCGGACGGCGCTTGTTGCGGCGAAGCTCCTGCACCCGTTCAAAGGTTTCCTCATCCACAATGGCTTCATGGGTGTTGCGGAAGATTTTCCATTGCTCCGGCGGGTTCTCAATCGTCTTTTTGATTTTGTAAGACTGCCGGTGGGTTTTGAAATTGACGGTATGCCCGCAATATTCCATCCGTTCCAGAATCGCCGAAACCGTACTGCCGTTCCAGTTATAAGGATTATCCGGCGGGATGCAGCGCACGGCCTGTCCCATCCGGCTTTGATAAACAGTAGGCGTGGGCACCTGCTTTTCCCGCAGAATCCGGGCGATTTGTGTCGGGCCGTTGCCATCCACGCAAAGAGAGAAGATGCGCCTGACTACGCTGGCGGCTTCTGCGTCTACGACCCATTTCTTCTTATCCTCCGGGTCTTTCATATAACCGTAAGGCGGTATGGTGGTCAGGTACTCTCCGGATTCGCCTTTCAGCTTCATGGATGCCCGTACCTTTTTGCTGCCATCCTTGACATAAAACTCGTTGATGATGTTCAAAAAGGGCGCAAACTCGTTATCCTGCTGATTGGCACTGTCCACGCCGCTGTTGACCGCGATGAACCGGACATGATTCTGTGGGAAAGTAATCTCGGTATACATCCCGACTTCCAGATAATTACGGCCAATCCGACTCATGTCTCCTTGTGTCAACAAAGAACCAAAAAATTTTGAAAAGCCAGAGGACGTTTCCGGGCTGTCTGCCCGCCGCGTCCTCCGACTTTTCATCAGGAGGATTATGCCTCGAATTTGTCGTCTAAATCAAAGTATGCCTCATATTGACGAATTATGTGAAGGAAGCCATCATAACCGGTTTCGCTGATAGTTTCAAGAGTTTTGTCGCTTGCCATTTCGGTATGTCCGATTATCACGCCGAGAAGCCTCAAGGTATTAAGCACGGCACGTTGATAATGATATTTCTGCTCCTGGCGGCATACACGAGCCACTTCACTGGTTCCATCAATCTTTCTGTTTCTCACGTCAGCCATCATGCTCAGCGATAACAGAATACTACACGCACGATCCTGCAAATCTGCGGCAGTATTATCTTTGAATGTCAGTTCCATAATTGTCCTCCGTTTCTTCTGTTTGATTGTCTGTCAGGTCTGCAAAGCAGTCCCGGAATTTCCATACAATCTCAATCTGCGAATCCGGATAGATGTAAATATCCTGAATAAATCCCCGTACCATTTCTTTGGTAAGAGATGGGGTATCCTGGTACTGTCTGCTCAGTTCCCGCAGTGGATTTTCCGATGTATGAGCTTCCTCCTCCAGAGCGGCCAAAGCCGATTCCTGTTTCTTTACATCTTCATCCAGTTCTTGAACTGTTTTATCAATCTCAGCCTTTTTCTTAAGATAGCGTTCCTTGCTACAGTCACCGGCAATATAACTTTCATACAGAGTCAGTTTTTCCTGCCGGTAGCGCTCCTGAAGCTGCTGCAGACGGGTTAATTCAGCCATGCAGGCGTTGATCCTGCCTGTCCGGGTAAACTGTAAGGCTGTTTTCTGGTTTTCTTTTTGCCGATACAAAGTAAGCATTTGCTGAATGGCATGAAGCACTACCTGTTCAATGTCAGTCTCCATGAAATGCTTTCCCCGTGGGCAGGATGCGCCCGGATCGGATGCCGACTTATCACATAGATAATATACAGCGCCTTTTCTGCCAGTCCGGCGAGTCATTATCCGATGGCACTCTGCACATCGGACAACACCTTTTAATGGGTACTCCTGTATTCCATGACTACCGCGTTTCCTGCCGAGCTTCAGTATTTCCTGCACCTTCTGAAATTCCTCATGGGTTACGATGGCTTCGTGCATATTCTCCACTACAATCCAGTCCTCTTTCTTATTCGGAAGCGCTTTTTTGACATTGACAGCAGCTTTGGAACGTTTATGCCCAACTGTTGCGCCAGTGTATTCGTACTGATGCAAGATGCCCAGCACCGTATGATAATTCCAGCCGTTGCTTTCTTTCCGTTTCTGAAAACGGTTCTGGCCTGGATGTTTCAGACGGAAGTAACTGCCCGGTGTCAGTATGCCGTCTATGTTCAAAATCTCCGCAATCTGTCTGGTCTTTTTTCCTGCCAGCGCCAGATCAAAAATCCTTCGCACCACCGAAGCAGATTCCGGGTCAATCGCCAGCTTGTTGCGGATAGTCGGGTGAAACTGATAGCCGTAAGGAGCAATGCTGCCCACATACTTGCCCTGCTTCATCATTTGCAGCTTTGCCGTTGTGGTCTTCACGGACAGGTCTTTGCTGTAAGACGCATAGACAATATTTCGGATTACTACATCCATTCCGCTGGTAACACCTTTATAATCGTTGCTGTCATAACCATCATTGATTGAGATATACCTCACACCCAAAAAAGGAAACACACATTCCAGATAGTTTCCCATTTCTGTGTAGTCCCGCATGGCTCTTGAAAAATCTTTGGTAACGAGGACGTTCAGTTCACCGGAGCGGAGCTTTTTCATCATATTCTGAAAAGCCGGACGATTGGTGTTTGTACCAGTAAAACCGTCGTCTACAAATTCCGTGCGTGAAGCATCTTTTAATTCCGGATGCCGGTTCAGAAATTCATGAATCAGCAGACGCTGGTGCTGTACGCTGTCGCTTTCCTCTTTGGATCGGCGTGTATCCTCGTCAGCCATGGATAAACGGATATAAATGGCAACTTTTGGTTCTTTCATGAGTTCGCCTCCTTCTTCTTTTGCATTTCCAGAATACTCTGGCACATTTCCTGATACACATCATCGTAATAAAGAACAACTTCGACAGCGCCATTTTCATAAATCAGAACTTTCTCTATCATGGTATTCACCAGCTTCTGCGTCAGTTCCGTAGTACCGGTGGCCGCCTTCATCATAGACATCCATTTATTATCCGGAGAAATAGAATCAAGAAACTTTGTCCGGCGCTGAACCGCTTCATCTATCAGCTGACTCAGGCGTTCATGTTCTTTCTCATAGGTCTTCTTAGCAAAAGAATATTCTTCTTCATTCAGAATACCTTCCACGTAGCTTTCATATAACTTGCTTCGTTTTTGATTCAGGGCATTCAGCTTCAAGCTGATACTGGAGACAGCGGCGTTGTACTTTTCTTTGAGATTGCTTTCTTCCTTGCTTCCCTTTAAGATATTAAGCAGCCGCTCGTAGTTGAGGGCAACCTGTAGCTGATCCTGTATGACAGTGAGCACTTTTTCATTCAGAACATTCTGTCGTATATAATGCTTTGTACAATGTTCGTGGCGGCGTGAAGTATAGGTGCTGCACTCATATGACCCCATCCATTCTTCCGGTCCCTTTTTGTCAATCCGGTGTCGGTGAAAGTACATTCGCTTTTTACAGTCTGCACAGAATATTTTCTGGTCAAAGAAATCAATCATCTGTTCCCGGATAATGGCAGACTGTTTCATTTTCTCCTGCCGGATACGACTGGCCTCCGCCAGAATATACTGAACTGTATCGAAATCTTCCTGGCAAATGATCGCCGGATGCGTATTTTCATACCAAATCCAGTTTTCTGGATCTTCCTTATGCTTCTTGACACCCTTATAAATAGCGGTACGCATTCTGCCGTGAATCGTGTGTCCCAGATAGACCGGGTTTTCAAGAATGGAATTGATCGTGGACTTTGCCCAACCTTTTCCAACCTGATTGCCATGTCGAGAACCATTTTCACGCTTGCGAAGTTCCGGATGGACAGCGCCTGCTTCTTCTAAGCGGTGAATCATGGAATTGACGGAAACGCCCTCCATCTTCCAGCGAAATATATTCCGCACATAAGGAGCGGCAGCCTCGTCAATTACATAAGCGGACTTATCTTCATTCCACATATACCCGTAAGGCGGGTTACGGCTCTGAAAGGTTCCGTTTTGCTGCTGCGCCAGGAGTGCCGTGGAAACCTTACGGGAAATATCTCTGGAATACAGGGCGTTAATCAAATTTTGCAACGACACAGAGAGGGACTCCATGGAACTGCCGCAGGTAAAGTTGTCAAAGTTTTCTTTGACAGAGATGAAGCGTGTTCCCAATGCCGGAAAAATCTTTTCCAGATAGTTGCCTACTTCAATGTAATCTCTCCCGAATCGGCTCAGATCACGAACCACGATAGCTTCCACCTTACCGCTACGCACATCATCCATCAGCCGGTTCCAGGCAGGACGGTCAAAAACCGTGCCGGTTTTTCCGTTATCGGCGTAAACCTCCGCAAGTCTGAGATAGGGACAGCCTGCAACATACTCCTTACAAACATCAATCTGGTTCTGGAGAGAAGCGCCTTCGTCCTGTTTTCCGCTGTTCTCTACAGACAGCCGTGCATAGATTGCAGTGACATAGGACATCTGCCCGATCTGTGCTGTCGATTCCGGCTGACTGCTGTTTTTTCTACTTTTTCTTGCCATGGTATCCTCCTATGTTCAGCCAGCCGCAGCTGGCCTTTCTTCAAATTCCTGGACATAGCGGAGCGCCAGCTCGTATTCATCCCGGTATTTGAATTGAATCTCAATCGCTTTGTTCTCGTAAATAAAAATCCGGTCTACCAGTGCCACCAACACCCGGCGATCCAGCTCCGAAATATTTTGGAACTGAGCAAACGCCTGTACCCAGGCACGGTTCGTCATACCGGTAGTTACCGCCTGCGCCTGTTCTTTCTTCAGACGTTCCACGGTTTCCGATTTCTCTTCAATCCGAGCCGTATAGGCGTTGCGGAACTCCGTATACTCACTCTTTGTAATCACGCCATCTGCCAGATCTTCATAGAGCCGGAGCTTCAGTTTCCTGTACCGTTCGATTTCTTCCTCTACTTTGACAATCTGTGCTTCATAGTTGAAAGATTTCCGATTTTCCAGAGGAAGACGTTCGATAAACGTAACCACCTGATCCAGGTGAATAACGGTTTCAATCTGGTCATGGATCGCATGGAATACAACTTCCCGCAGTCGGTTCTCACTGAAAGAATGGGGAGAGCAGTTCTTTTCTTTCCGATGTTTTCCGCAGACATAATAAATATACTTTTTCCCACTGCGCGTCACAGTTTTTCTCACCATACCCTGCTTACAATCCCCGCAGTAAAGGAATCCGGAAAACAAATAATGCTGTCCGCTGTCATCCGCAGCCCGCATATCCCGTTTGAGCAGTTCCGACACCACCATGAAATCATCCGGTGAGATCAGCGCTTCATGGGTAGCTTCTGCATGAATCCAGTCTGCTTCATCTTTCAGACGAATATCATGTACCTTGTGGTTGGGCGTTCCTCGCTTGCCCTGAGTCAGGTTGCCTAAGTAAACTTCGTTCTTCAATATTCTGGCGATGGTGTTGTATTCCCATTGGGGAACATCCCGCCGCCGAAACGCTGTCTGAAATCTTACCCCTTGCTGGCGTTTGTGTTCCATCGGAGTGGGCACACCGCTTTGATTCAGCCGCTGTGCAATGCGCAGGATGGGAAAACCGTCCTTAAACATTCCGAAAATCATGGTTACGATCTCAGCTGCATCGTCATCCACCACCAGACGGTTTTTATCCTCTGTGGATTTCTGGTAGCCATACGGAGCGAAAGAGCCAACATATTCACCTTTCCGGCGCTTCACTTCCAGGTTGGTTCGGATTTTTACCGATATATCCCGGCAGTAAATGTCGTTTACCAGATTCTTAAACGGCAGTGTGATAGCATCCGAAGCACTTCCCGGTGCCAGACTGTCATAACAGTCATTGACGGCAATATAGCGGATGCCCAAGGACGGGAAAATCTTCTCCAGATAATTTCCTGCCTCAATGTAGTTTCTGGAAAACCGGCTCAGATCCTTGCTGATTGCACAGTCAATTTTGCCGGAGCGCATATCCTGAAGCATCCGCTGAAATCCCGGACGCTCCATGTTGGTTCCGCTGTAACCGTCATCTTCATCGTAAATCTCCACCAGTTCCAGGTCTGGATGGCGGGAGATATACTCCATGCAAATGGCCTTTTGACTGGATATGGAATTGCTTTCTCCGTGTTCGTTGTCCTCACGGGAAAGTCTCGCATAGATTCCCGTTCGATAAATCCTTTCTGGCACAATAAAAACCTCCAATCTTTCCAATGTATCACCACAGAAAGACGGAGGCTGATCCTACTATAAACGCAGGAGTACAAGCCCCAGCAAACCATGACTGCGGCTCGTGTTCCTGTTTTGTTTTTGACCCGGTTTTATCTTACCATCCCGGCAGGACATTTGAAAAGGATGTCAGCTGCCGGAGAGATATACGCTGTTGACGCGCTCCTCTATGGTAGGGCCTTTCGGCTGGAACGCCAGCTTCACAACAATGCCTCCGTCTAAGTAACAGTAAGGATTGCGGATTTGCCGGATATGGGATTTCAAGCGTTCCTCATATCCGGCGTCCGGGTCTAAACGGACGCTCTCGCGGTCAACCAGCTGGGAGCGGTCAACCGTCCGAGGGTCTACGTTTTTCATTTCCTCTACGGATTGATACGCCACATGATTTCCCCCTTCCATCTTATGATGCGGCTCAATAAAATAGTCACGGCGACCTCCCTTCCGGGGTTCGTTATTCTATACCTATTACGGGTCGGTCTTCTTTATCCGTCCGGCATCAGAATTTCAGGGGAAGCATATAGCGGCGGCTGCTTCCGTTATACATCCGGTAGACCTGGTACATATACTTTTTGTACCCAGCCATATTTACTCCGAGGGAACGACCTTCCCGGTAAATGGTAAGCGGATCGTACCGGCGCAGCTGCTCGACCAGACGCTTAGGGCTATATTCATCGTGATAGAGATCAACGAAAAATACTACGCCAAGCAGAATCTCAAAACGAAGGGAATCCGGAGCGCCGTCCCAGGCATTTACAATATGCTGCATTCCTTCCTTATAAA
>OBYM01001308.1_pt1 | contig 10893 bp, 11 predicted proteins | sample 1538191 | NCBI WGS metagenome assembly OBYM01 (sample SAMEA2580165, study PRJEB22360) | human gut metagenome | biome: human gut; feature: human-associated habitat; material: faeces | place: Denmark | collected 2008/2010 | reverse complement strand
GCCGATGGCAAAGCCCTTCCCCGTGGCGGCGGTGGTGTTGCCCAGGGAGTCCAGGGCGTCGGTGCGCTCCCGGACGGACTCGGGCAGGCCGGACATCTCGGCGATGCCCCCGGCGTTGTCCGCCACCGGGCCGTAGGCGTCGGTGGCCAGGGTGATGCCCAGGGTGGACAGCATGCCCACGGCGGAGATGCCGATGCCGTAGAGCCCCCGGTCAAAGGAGGCCCCGCCTCCGGCGGCGTAGAAGCTGATGAGGATGGCAATGGCTACGATGAGAATGGAGGCGATGGTGGACAGCATGCCCAGGGAAAGCCCCCCGATGATGACGGTGGCCGAGCCCGTCTCCGCGGCGGCGGCCAGCTTCTGGGTGGGCTTGTAGGTGTCCGAGGTGTAGCCACCGACGGTGTGCGGGGTGTTGTATTCGTTAATGTAGCCGATGGCACACCCCCCGATGAGGCCGCACAGGATGGCGGCGTAGACACCCCAGTTCCCCACCATAAAGTAGGTGAGGGGGGCGGCGGCCAGGGCGGAGAGGACGGCGGCCAAATAGGTGCCGGTGCGCAGGGAGCGCAGCAGGGACTTCTGGCTGGCGTTCTCCTCGGTCTTTACAAAGAAGGTGCCCACAATGGAGCACAGGATTCCGCACACCGCCAGGAGAATGGGGAGGATCATCCCTTCCCAGCCGTATCCGGCGCAGGCTCCCAGGGAGAAGGTGGCCAGGATGGAGCCCACATAGGACTCATACAGGTCGGCCCCCATGCCGGCCACGTCTCCCACGTTGTCCCCCACGTTGTCGGCGATGGTGGCGGGGTTCCGGGGGTCGTCCTCGGGGATGCCGGCCTCCACCTTGCCCACCAGGTCGGCCCCCACGTCGGCGGCTTTGGTATAGATGCCTCCGCCCACCCGGGCGAACAGGGCCATGAAGGAGGCCCCCATGCCGTTCATCACCATAATATTGCCCAGGGTCATGGGGTCGTCAATCCCCGCGGCGGCCCGCAGGAAGAAGAACCACAGGGAGATGTCCAGCATCCCCAGCCCCACCACCGTGAAGCCCATCACCGAGCCGGAGGAGAAGGCCACCCGCAGGCCGTGGTTCAGGCTCTCGCTGGCCGCCTGGGCGGTGCGGGCGTTGGCGCTGGTGGCGATCTTCATGCCCACCAGGCCGGAGAGCATGGACCACACCCCCCCGGTGAGGAAGGCGAAGGGGGTGAATTGGGAGAGCATCTCCCCGCCCGTGCCGAAGGCCATGAGCAGCAGCAGGACAAAGACCACCAGAAACACCTTGGCCACCGTGGCATACTGGTGCTTCAGGTAGGCGTCCGCGCCGGAGCGGATGGCGGCGGCTATCTTCCGCATGGCCTCGCTGCCCTCGGAGTAGGACAGCACCCGGCGGCTCTGGACCCAGGCAAACAGGATCGCGGCCGCGGCCCCCAGAAATCCAACCAAATACAGCTGTTCCATGTGATACACTCCCCTCGGATTCCGCGCCTCCGGCGGGCGGAGCGCTGTCCGTCCCGCCTGCGCAGCGGCTGGTTTCATTTTACCATATCTGAACAAAAAGAGGAAGTATATCGCCTGTCATTTTGTCGCATTGAACAAATCAAAAGGCGCCCCGCCGCTGAATCTGCGGCGGGGCACGAAGATGCGCGGGGTCAGCTGCGGCTCCAGGTCCGGCGGCTGAACAGCACCAGAATGGGGAAGAGCTCCAGACGGCCGGCGATCATGGTCACCGACAGCACCACCTTGGACAGGGGGGAGAACTCCGCGAAGCTGCCCACCGGGCCGATCTCCTGAAGGCCGGGGCCCACGTTGCTCAGGCAGGTGAGGGCGGCGGAGAAGGAGACGGAGAAGGACACGTCGTCCAGAGAGACGATGAGCCCCGCCCCCAGCAGGATCAGCACATAACAGCCGATAAAGGTCAGAACCGACCGCAGGGTGTTCTCATCCACCACCTTGCCCTCCAGCCGGACCACCTCCACCGAGCGGGGGTGGGCGATCTGGTGGATCTCCCGGCGGATGGTGCGCAGCAGGATGAGCATGCGGGAGCACTTGACGCCGCCGCCGGTGGAGCCGGCACAGGCCCCGCAGAACATGAGCAGGATCAGGATATACTGGGATGTCTGGGGCCAGAGCACATAGTCCGCTGTGGCAAAGCCGGTGGTGGAGATGATGGAGGCCACCTGGAAGAAGGAGTAGCGCAGGCTCTGCAGAATGCTGCCGTACTGGGGCAGGATGTCCACCGCGATGGCTACGGTGGCCAGGGCCACCACCACCAGGAAGAAGCGCAGCTCGTCGCTCTTCAGGGCCTCCCAGATCCGGCGCTGAAGCACCAGGAAGTACAGGGCGAAGTTGATGGAGAACAGCAGGCAGAACACCCCGATGATCAGGTCGATCACCGCGCTGTCATAGGCCCCCACGCTGGCCGCCCGGTTGGAGAAGCCGCCGGTGCCCGCGGTGGAGAAGGCGTGGACCAGGGCGTCGTAGAAGGGCATCCCCGCCAGCTTCAGCAGGGCCACCTCCACCGCCGTCATGACGCAGTAGATGCTGTACAGGATCTTGGAGGTCTGGGACTGCTTGGGCACCAGCTTGGAGAACACCGGCCCCGGGCTCTCCGCCTGGGCCAGGTAGTGGGAGCGCACCCCCATGGAGGGGAGCAGCGCCGTGGCCAGCACCAGAATGCCCATGCCCCCCAGCCAGTGGGTGAAGGCCCGCCACAGGAGGATGCCCTTGGGCAGGGACTCGATGTCGGTGAGGATGGTGGCCCCGGTGGTGGTGAAGCCCGAGCTGGCCTCAAAGATACAGTCCCAGATGGTGTTGAAGCCCCCGCCTCCGTTGAAGAAGAAGGGGAGCCCCCCGGCCACGCCGGTAAACAGCCAGATGAGGCCCACAGTGGCAAAGCCCTCCCGCAGGAAAAAGGAGCTGTGTGTGGGCAGAAAGGACAGGGGCAGGCTGACGCACAGAATGATTGCAATACTCCAGAGGAATGGGGCGATGTCCTCTCCGTAGAGCAGGGCGCAGGCCAGGGGCAGCGCCATCGAGGCGGCCACCACCAGCTCCACCCGTCCCAAAACCTTCAGAACCAGCTTGATATTCATAGCAAAAACACCACGATATGCTTTAAGTATGCCGCCACACAGCGCGGCTGAACAGGACCAGAATGGGGAAAATCTCCAGACGCCCGGTCACCATACACAGGGACATGGTGACTTTGGACAGGGGCGAGAGGAGGGAAAAGTTTCCGGTGGGCCCCACCAGCTCCAGCCCCGGCCCCACATTGCTCAGGCTGGCCAGGGCGGAGGAGAAGGAGATGGAAAAGGAGTATCCGTCCAGAGAGATGATCAGCCCGGCGGCCAGCAGAATCAGCATATAGCACCCCAGGAAGACCAGCGTCCCCCGGATGGTGGAGCTCTCCACCACCCGGCCGTCCATTTTGATGACCTCCACGCACCGGGGATGGGCGATGCGCCGCACCTCCCGGCGGAGAATCCGCAGAAGGATGAGCACCCGGGCGCACTTGATGCCGCCGCCGGTGGAGCTGGAGCAGGAGCCGCAGAACATGAGCAGCACCAGCACCATCTGGGAGAAGTGGGGCCACAGGGCGTAGTCCTCGGTGAAAAAGCCGCTGGTGGAGATGACGGAGGTCACATGGAAGAAGGCGTACCGCAGGGACTCCAGCGCCCCCTGGTGGTAGACCGGGTCCAGATCCCAGGCGATGAGCACGGTGGCCAGTGCCACCACCGCCAGAAAGAAGCGCAGCTCCTCGCTCCTCCAGATCTCCCGGAACCGGCGGCGCAGGGCCAGGAAAAACAGCCCGAAGTTCAGGGAAAACAGCAGGGTGGCCGTGGCCACGATCAGGTCCACCCCCGGCAGGGGGTAGGCGGCAAAGCTGGCGTTCCTGCTGGAGAAGCCGCCGGTGCCGGCGATGGAGAAGGCGTGGACCGCCGCGTCGTACAGGGGCATGCCCGCCCCCCACAGCAGGGCGATGACCGCCAGGGTCATCGCGCAGTAGATGCCGTAGAGGATCTTGGAGGTCTTGGCCTGCTTGGGCACCAGCTTGACCACCATGGGCCCCGGCGTCTCCGCCCGTGTCAGGTACTGGGAGCGGGCCCCCAGGGATGGGAACACCGCCGTGGCCAGCACCAGCACTCCCATGCCCCCCAGCCAGTGGGTGAAGCACCGCCAGAACTGAATGCCCCGGGGCAGGATCTCAATATCGGGCAGGATGGTGGCCCCGGTGGTGGTAAAGCCGGAGCTGGCCTCAAAGAGGCAGTCCACAAAGGAGGCGAAGCACCCGGAGAACCAGAAGGGCAGGCTGCCGAACAGGCAGGTGACCACCCAGATGAGGCCCACGATCACAAAGCCCTCTCTCTGGAAAAACACCGGCCGGGCAGACATCCGGGCCAGGGGGGCGCAGACGCACAGGATCAGCCCCATGGTGAGGACAAAGGGCCAGGGGCTCTCGCCGTAAAACAGGGCCACCGCCAGCGGGAGGAGAAGCGAGGCGGCGACCATCAGCTCCACGCGCCCCACCAGCTTGAAGACAAAACGCAGGTTCATCCCCGTCCGTTGAGGGAGGCCGCAGAGGGCAGGGGGATCTCCTCCTCATAAATATCGTTCAGATCCAGAATGCGCCAGCCCCGGGAGATGAGGATCACCGAATCCCCCTCCTGGATGTAGGAGGAGCCCTCGGGAATGATGATCTCCCGGCCGCGCATGATGACCGCCAGCAGGATCCCGTTTTTCAGGTGGAGGTCCTTCAGAGGGGTCCTCAGGTGGCGGGTGGTGTCCCGGACGGTGAACTCCATGGCCTCGGCGGAGCCGTCGGCAATGCGGTAGAAGGTATTCATCACGCTGCCCTGGGAGTTCTGCATCCCCCGAACCACCTGGAGGATCTGGGCGGCGGTGATCAGCTTGGGGGAGATGACGCTGTCCAGCCCCACCGCCCGGGCGATGCCCGCGTAGTTCTGGCGGTTGGACTTGGCCACCACCTTCTGCACCCCCTGCTGCATGGCGTACAGGGAGATGATCAGGTTGTCCTCATCCCGGTCGGTGAGGGCCACAAAGGCGTCGGCGGCGGACATCCGCTCCGACTCCAGCAGCTCCTGGTCGGTGCCGTCGCCGCAGATGACGGTGGTGTGGGGGAAGGTCTCGCTGATGTGGCGGCAGCGCTCCTCGCTGATCTCCACGATCTTCACCCGCATGCGCATCTTCTCCAGGATGGCGGCCAGATAGAGGGACACCTTGCCCCCGCCGGCGATGAACACGTCCTTCACCTTGGGGGTGTAGCGGCCCAGCAGGCGGAAAAACTGGTCCAGGCTGGCGGGGCGGCCCACCAGATAGAGCTTATCCCCCACCTGGGGCACAAAGGAGCCGTTGGGGATGGTGACCTCGCCCTCCCGGTCCACGGCGCAGAACAGCAGGGAGAGCCGCTTGACCTGGTCGGACAGGTCGTACAGGGGCTTCCCCGCCATAAAATCCCCCTCCTGGATGCGGAAGCCCATGAGCTCCACCCGCCCCCGGCAGAAGGTCTCGATGTTGGCGGCGGAGGGGAACCGGAGCAGCCGGGAGATCTCAATGGCGGTGGCGTTCTCCGGATTGATGATCATGTCGATGCCCAGGTCCTTTTTCAGGTCGTTGAGCCCCATGCTGTACTCCGGATTGCGGATGCGGGCGATGGTAAACTTGGCCCCCATGTGCTTGGCGGTGAGGCAGCACACCATGTTCACCTCGTCGGAGTTGGTGGCGGCTACCAGCAGGTCGGCCTCGGCGGCCCCCGCGTCGGCCAGGGTGGCGGCGGACACGCCGTTGCCCCGGATGCTCATAATGTCCAGGGCGTCCGAGGCCCGGCGCAGGCTGTCCTCCCGCATATCCACGATGGTGACGTCGTACTTCTCCTTCACCAGCTGTTCAGCCAGAGAGAAGCCCACCTTTCCGTTGCCCACGATGACGACCTTCAGGGACTGCTTCTCCTTCTCTTTTTCCTTCATGGCATTGCCCGCCCCAGGGGCGGCCCTCCCTCTGCATGTTAATGTGATTCTTGCCGCGGATGCGGTTTGGCGGAATGCGGTCCCCCTCCGGAGGGGCCGCCTTCCCCGCTCAGATGGTCCACTGGCTGTGGATCAGCCCCACCAGATACCAGCCGGACTGGGTGGGCGCGAACACGATTTTCAGGGAGCACCAGTCCAGCCCCTCATAGGCCGGGTCCAGACTGGGGTAGCACAGGTCCACAAACCGGCAGTCCGGATAGGCCTCCTTTAAATTCTCCAGGGAATTCCCGCTCATGACGATCTCGTCCACCCCCACGGAGGTGGACTGGGTGTAGTCCACAGAGAAGATAAACTCCTCTAAAAACTGTGCGATGGTCCGCCGGATCGGCTCTCCCCGGCCGTCCTCATACCCCCACAGGTAGCGGGTGTCGTCCTGGTCCAGCTCCCGGATCTGATCGGCGGAAAAGTTCTGGTCGGTCTCCAGATTCACCGTGGAATAGGCGGTAAAGGTGACCCCCCGCTCCGGATGGACATAGCCGGCCAGCGCCTCGTAGTCCTTATACTTCAAGGCCTCCGCCACGCCGGCGGCGGAGCGCAGCAGGGCGGCGGTGTCCTTGGAAGTGAAGGTGGGAACCTCTCCCCCGTCCTCCCCCTCGCTCCCCTGAACGGAGAGGACCGGAGCGGTGTCCGGCGGCCGGCTGGACACGGGAAACAGGCACAGCAGGCCCAGCAGAAAACCGAAGAGAAACAGGATCAGCGGCACTGCGGCGCGCTTCATGGCGGGACACCTCCTTCACAGAGCGTTCTTGCGCGGCCCACAGGCGTTTTTCTCCCGCAGGCGGCACTTCCGCATGGTACAGTCGGTATTATAGAAGGTCTATGGCGAAAAAGCAAGACGGGGAGAAAAATTCTCCGTCCGCCCCGCTCCGCCCGCTGATTTTTTTCAAAATTTCCTTGACAGCAAATGGGGACACTGATATAATTTTAGAGCCGCTTTGAGCAGGGTAATTTGCAAAGTGAGATCTCTCTCCTCCTGTAAGAGCGAGCCCGTAATAAAGGAGTTGAATGACATGCAGGCAATCATCGTTACCGGCGGCAAGCAGTACAAGGTGGCGGAGGGCGACACTCTGTTCATCGAGAAGCTGGAGGCCGAGGCCGGCCAGGAGATCGTGTTCGATCAGGTTCTGGCTGTGCTGGACGGGGACAACGCCACCTTCGGCGCTCCCGCTGTGGAGGGCGCTTCCGTGACCGCCACTGTGGTGAAGAACGGCAAGAGCAAGAAGGTGCGCGTCTTCAAGTACACCCCCAAGAAGGGCTACCGGAAGCGTCAGGGCCACCGCCAGCCCTATACCAAGGTCCAGATCAGCGCCATCAAGGCCTAATCCAATGACCACCGCAGAATTCCACACCGAGGGCCGCCGCATCACCGGATTCACCGTCCGGGGGCACAGCGGCTACGCCCCGGAGGGGGAGGACATCGTCTGTGCCGCCGTCACCAGCGCAGTGCGCCTGGTGGAGTGCGCCGTCAACGACGTGCTGGGGCTGGAGGCCTCCGTCAAGGTGCGGCAGAAGGACGCGTCCATCACATTGAAACTCCCCGCCAATCTGGGACAGACCCACGAGAGCACCTGCCAGACCCTTCTGGCCGCCCTCATGGTCCACTTTGTCCAGCTGGCGGAGGAATATCCCGATCATATTACCGTTTTGGAGGTGTAACACATGCTGAATATCGGTCTGCAGTTTTTCGCCCATAAAAAGGGCGTTGGCTCCACCCGCAACGGCCGCGACTCCGAGTCCAAGCGTCTGGGCGTGAAGCGGGGCGACGGTCAGTTCGTTCTGGCCGGCAACGTCCTGGTCCGGCAGCGCGGCACCCATATCCACCCCGGCGTGAACGTGGGCAAGGGCAGCGACGACACCCTGTTCGCCCTCAAGTCCGGCAAGGTGAAGTTTGAGCGTCTGGGCAAGGACCGCAAACAGGTCTCTATCGTGGAGATCGCCCAGTAATTTGCTGTACAGGAAGCCGCAAACGTATGGACCGTTTGCGGCTTTTTTCTGTGTTCCCGCCCCCGCTGGGGGGGCGCCGGCAAGAAGCAAAGGCGCGTTTCAAAAGGAGGTTTTGATTCATGGAATATCGGAAGTTCCCCCAGGGCTATGTGATGCGCCTGGACCCGGGGGAGGAGATCGTGGAGCAGCTCACCGCCCTGGTGAATCGGGAGAACGTGCGTCTGGGCAGCGTGTCCGCCCTGGGCGCGGCGGGGGATGTGACCATCGGCATCTTCAATACCCGGGAGAAGCAGTACCACTCCCGCCGGTACCAGGGGGACTATGAGATCTCCGCTCTGGTGGGGAATGTGTCCCGGAAGGAGGGGGAACCCTACCTCCATCTGCACATCACCATCGGCAACCCGGTCACCGGCGAGGTCCACGCCGGGCACCTGACCTCCGCCGTCATCAGCGCCACCCTGGAGCTGTTTCTCCAGGTGTGGGACGGGGACGTGGACCGGAGGTTCAGCGATACCGTGGGTCTGAACCTGTTTGAATTTTAATATGTGATTTTTCAGAAAAAGGAGGTGCCCGAAGATGGCAGCACCCTTTGTAGATACCGCCAAGATCACCGTGCGCTCCGGCAACGGGGGCAACGGGGTGGTCTCCTTCCACCGGGAGAAGTACGTGGCGGCCGGCGGCCCCGCCGGGGGCTCCAGGGTCGGGGGAGGGCGACCGGGGCGGCAACGTGGTGGTGGTGGCCGACGACCACATGTCCACCCTCATGGACTTTCGCTATAAGCGCAAATATGTGGCGGAAAACGGCATGGACGGCTCCGGCAAGCGCTGCACCGGCAAGAACGGGACCGATCTGGTCCTGAAGGTCCCCCGGGGCACCGTCATCCGGGACGCGGAGACCCAGGAGATCATCCAGGACATCTCCGGGGACGAGCCCTTCATCCTCTGTAAGGGCGGCCGGGGGGGCTGGGGCAACCAGCACTTCGCCACCCCCACCCGTCAGGTGCCCCGCTTCGCCAAGGCGGGCTACCCCGGCGAGACCCGGGAGGTCATTCTGGAGCTGAAGCTGCTGGCCGACGTGGGGCTGGTGGGCTTCCCCAACGTGGGCAAGTCCACCCTCCTCAGCGTGGTGAGCCGGGCCCAGCCCAAGATCGCCAACTACCACTTCACCACCCTGTTCCCCAACCTGGGGGTGGTCTATGTGGAGGAGGGGGTCTCCTTCGTCATGGCCGACATCCCCGGCATCATCGAGGGGGCGGCGGATGGCGCCGGCCTGGGCCACGACTTCCTGCGGCACATCGACCGGTGCCGGCTGCTCATCCATGTGGTGGACGTGTCCGGCTCGGAGGGCCGGGACCCGGTTGAGGACTTCGAGGCCATCAACCAGGAGCTGCGGCAGTACTCCCCTGAGCTGGCCTCCCGGAAGATGATCGTCGCCGCCAACAAGGTGGACATCATGCAGGACCCGGAGCTGCTCCAGCGCCTGCGGGAGCACGTCCAGGCCCAGGGGCTGGAGTTCTTTGAGATCTCCGCCGCCGCCCACCAGGGCACCCGGGAGCTGGTGAAGCGCTGCGCCCAGGAGCTCCAGGACCTGCCCCCCGTGGCGGTGTTCGAGCCCACCTATGTGGAGCGCCCCCCGGAGGTGGACACCTCCGGCGAGGTGTCCATCGAGCAGTTCGACGACACCTGGGTGGTGGAGGCCCCCTGGCTCCAGCGCCTCATGGCCAACGTGAACTTCTCCGACTACGAGAGCCGCAGCTGGTTCGACCGGCAGCTGCGCGCCTCCGGACTCTTTGACAAGCTGGAGGCCATGGGCATCCAGGACGGGGACACCGTCTCCCTGTACGACCTGGAGTTTGAATATCAGCGCTGACGCATTTCCGCCCGCCCCACGCCCTGGGGCGGGCGTTTTTTACGCCCCCCAGCGGAGACGGCGTTGCCCTCTCCCCGGCTTTGTGGTACAATAGCGCTATCTTGACACCTGACAAGGAGGGATTTTCATGGATGCTGCCGCCCGCCGGGCCGCCATTTTATCCAGATTGGAACAGACCGACCATCCGGTCAGCGCCGCCGCCCTGGCCCGGGAGTTTGCCGTCAGCCGCCAGATCATCGTGGGGGACGTGGCCCTGCTGCGGGCGGGCGGGGCGGACATCGCCGCCACCCCCCGGGGCTATGTGCTCCCCCGGGACAGCGCCGCCCTGCTGCGCACCGTGGCCTGCGTCCACGACCGGGAGGGGATGGCCCGGGAGCTGGAGATCATGGTGGACCAGGGCTGCCAGGTGGTGGACGTGGTGGTGGAGCACCCCATCTACGGCCAGCTGGCCGGACAGCTCCACCTCTCCTCCCGGTATGATGTACAGGAATTTATCCGCTCAGTCTCGAAAAATCAGGCCAACCTCCTCTCCGACCTCACCGGCGGCATCCACCTGCACACCCTGCGCTGCCCCAGCGAGGAGGCCTTCCAGCGGGTGCGGACCGCTCTGGACGAGGCGGGACTGCTGTGGAAGGGATAAAAGCATTTTGAAAAAATAGGTTGACAGGGCCCGCCGGGCCGTGTATGATGTTGTACACAGGTGTCTTGACACCTGTGTACTATTTTATTTTGCACTGAAACAGGTGGTAGATGTGGAAACAGTTCAAGGATTTCTGCGGCGGAAGAACATTGTGATCTCCGCCAAGCGCTACGGCATCGACGCCCTGGGGGCCATGGCCCAGGGCCTTTTCTGCTCGCTGCTCATCGGGACGATTTTGAACACCCTGGGCAGCCAGTTCGGCATCGGCTTTCTCACCGCCCAGCTCATCACCATCAACGGCGTGGGGTATACCGCTGGGGGGCTGGCCTCCTTTATGAGCGGCCCGGCCATGGCGGTGGCCATCGGCCAATGTCTCCCCGGCCCCGAAGGCGCTG
>OBYM01001307.1_pt1 | contig 10895 bp, 9 predicted proteins | sample 1538191 | NCBI WGS metagenome assembly OBYM01 (sample SAMEA2580165, study PRJEB22360) | human gut metagenome | biome: human gut; feature: human-associated habitat; material: faeces | place: Denmark | collected 2008/2010 | reverse complement strand
CAGCTTCATAGAGCTGTTCTTTAATTTCCATGGAAATCGGCCGTTCCTCAAATACCCGTACACTTTTTCTGTTTCTCAATGCATCCATCGTATTCATGTTTCATTCCTCCTTTATGCATCAGCACAGTTGTCTTGTTCACTGTTCCTCTTCATCGCATCGAACACGGAAAGCAGCGGCAAGGGTTTTGTCAATTGCTCGCCCAGTGTTTTCTGCATCCAGACAACATCATGCCATTGATCCAGTTTATAACCGCATTTTGTCAAATATCCCACACTGTGAAAAGCCATTCGTTCATGAAATGAAATGCTTTTTTCATTGTCAGCTGTTATCAGCGCATAAACAACACGCACATGCTGTTTTTCCAGGATTTCCATCAGTTTCTCATACAATCGGGAAGCCATTCCATGATGCGGCTGATCCATTGCAAAATAAATAGCCAGATCAGCACACCAGTCATAAGCAGCGCGTTCAAAAGCCCTGGAAGCATACGCATAACCGAGAATAGTTCCTTCTTCTTCCGCCACCAGCCAGGGATAAAAAGACGTGATCTCCTCAAAACGCTTTGCGAATTGTTCAAAAGAAGGCACCTCTGTTTCAAAAGTAATCGCTGTCTGTTCGATATAAGGACAATAAATCGCATAAATAGCAGCCAGATCTCTGTATTCTGCCATTCGTATTTTCATACTGATTCCCCCATTTGCCATTTTCTCCACTATTTTATCACAACCATGCACAGTTTCGAAATCTTCACGATCATTTACAACTGTTTTTAATAAAAAAACTGTATGACTTTCAATCATACAGTTTTCATTTTTCGCTGTGCTGATCCAAATACCAGTAGACTGCCTTTTTGGTTAAAGCAACCAGTATGATTCCGCAGGCAACTGCCGCCAGAATGAAGATGACCAGTTCCTTTGTGAGCATTGACAACTGCAGCCAGTCCCAGAACAGCAAGGAAGCAAGGATAAAACCGATGATGTCCAAGATCAATACTATGCCGCGATACCAGTTTAAAGGACAGTAAATGCGGTAAATCATATGAATCGAAATCATCGATGTGGAAAAATAAAGAATCGTAAAAATCTGATTTGTATTCAGCTGCAGCTTTGTACCGATCAAACGAACCAGCAATACGATCAGAACAATTGCAAGTCCGTTGGGAAGCGAGTAACGCAGCGCATGCCTGCCGATCGATTCCTTTTGCCGTTCAATATTACGTTCGAACAAAATCATAAATGACGGAAAACCGGCCACAAAATTATCCAGCAAAGTCATCTGAAAAGGAATGAACGGATATGGCATGTTTAAAAACAGAATAATAATGGAAATCAGAATAGTATATATGGTCTTCAGGTAGTACATGGAAGCAGAACGCGTGACATTGTTCGTATCCAGACGCCCTTCGCGAACAACTTCACGTAATGTACAAAGATCTCCGTTGATCACCACAAACTGTGAGATCTGCTTTGCGGCATCAGAACCGCTTCCCATGGCAATCGATACATCCGCATCTTTTAAAGCCAGCACGTCGTTTACACCGTCGCCGGTCATAGCTACAGTGTGTCCATGTTTCTGCAGCGCCAGGATCATCTTATGTTTCTGATCGCTGCGCGAGGTGTTGCCCGGCCGATCACACTGTGCTTCATGACAGCGTGCTCCAGTTCCTCATCGCTGGTTAGCAGAGAAGCATCTATGCAGTGATCAGCTCCGTCAACCCCGGCTTCTTTTGCCAGTGCGGCAACTGTGACCGGGCTGTCTCCGGAAATGATCTTGATATCGACTTCATTTTCCCGAAAAAAACGAATGGTTTCTTCCGCATCCTCGCGCAGCGGATCACTGATGATAATGGCTGCCAAAGGCAAAGCAGCTGACAGCTTTTCCTGAAAAGAAGCAAAGTCGGGATGAAGTGCCGCAAGCAACACACGTGACCCTCCGCTTCTGGCATTTTCCACTGTTTGATCAAAAGCATATTCCGGAAGAATAAACTCAGGCGCCCCGACAATCAGCGTTCCCGCTCCATCCAGCTCCAAAGCGCTCCATTTACGGGCCGATGAGAAAGAAACACGACGAAGCGCCCCATAAGGTGCCTCACCACGGAAATGTTCTTCCAGGGTCTGCGCTGTTGCATTGTGATCGAGACTTCCTTTGACAAAGGAGTTCATTATTTTATTGACTTCATCCATGGAATGACCTTCCAAAGGGATGACTTGCTGAACTTTCATCTTTCCCTGGGTCAGTGTTCCTGTCTTCAAGACACAAAGTATCCGCATGCGATAAAGTCTCGATGCTGAACATTTCCTGAACAACGACCTTCATCTTACCAAGACGGACCACACTGGCCATCATTGAAATACTTGCTAACAAAACAAGTCCGATCGGCAGCATGCCTAGCAGAGCAGTTGATGTATTGACAACGGTGATCTCAATAGCTTCCTTACGCAGCACTAATGCTTCGAAAAACAGCAGAAAACTTAACGGAACAACAAGGCAGCTCGTCAGTCTTGTTACTTTGGTAAAAGTTTTTACCATTTCCGAAGAAACCGGCTTACGTTTTCTGGCTTCGTCCGCAATCTGCGCAGCATAATTTTGTGATCCGACATGAATCACACGGGCATGACAGGCACCCGACAACAGGAAGCTTCCCGAAAGCAGCTGATCGCCGGGACGTTTCAGTATCGGATCAGCTTCTCCTGATAACAACGATTCATCGACCTCGACCTCATGATCGATCACGACACAGTCTGCAGCGATCTGCATGCCGCTTTTCAGACAGATCACATCATCCAAAACGATTTCTTCGTTGCGGATCTGTTTTTCCGTACCGTCCCGGACAACATGTACTTTGGGCGATATGATCAGATTTAACTTGGCAACCATATTGCGCGATTTGATTTCCTGGTAAATTCTCAGTACCGTATTCGAGCTGACAATTACCACAAAAAACAGACTTGTCCACGCCTTGACCATGACAAGTGCCAGCGCAATGCAGAAATTATACGCATTAAACAAATTGAATGTATGTTCAAATATAATCTGGTGATAGCTTTTAACCGCCGGCTTGGGCTGTATATTAATCTGCCCCTTTGCCTTGCGCTCATCTACTTCTTTTTGTGTCAATCCCTGTTGCTTTTCCATTCGCATCACCTCACACCGACTACCATATTATCATAAGAACGCCTTTCTTTTTTTATTCTTACAGAATTTTAACATTCAACTGACAGATGAATCTTATATTAAAAAGTTTTATTTATGGCGCCGGCGCTGTTTTATTCCAATTCCATTCCCGGATCGGCGCTTATATCAAAGAATCCGGTCTTTCCATGCTGATAGGCAATCGTTCCGGCAATTGCAATCATCGCGGCATTGTCTGTACAGCAAGACAGCGGCGGGATCGTAAATTCAATATCCGGATAGTTCGGCGCAACTGTCTCCGTGATCAGCGTACGCAGCCGTGAATTGGCCGCAACACCGCCGGCGACGACAAAATGACGAATTCCTTCCACGTGATCCAGTGCATAAACAACACGGGAAAGCAGCGACTTCAGAGCCGTTTCCTGAAAACTGCATGCCAGATCCGCCGGAACAAATTCAGCATTTCTGCGTTTACAACGTTCTTTAAACTGCAGCACACTGCTCTTAAGACCGCTGAAAGAGAAATCCATTGGATTTTCCGTACGCGGCTTCGCCAAAGCATAGACATTCTGTCCCTCTTTTGCAAGACGGTCAATCTGAGGACCTCCCGGATAAGGAAGATTCAAAACTCGCGCCACTTTATCAAAAGCTTCCCCGATCGCATCATCCTGTGTCTCTCCCAGCACCTCAAAGCTGTTGTCATCTTTCAAATAAACAAGCTCGGTATGCCCTCCGGATACGACAAGAGCCAGCAGCGGAAACTTCAGATCTGTTACCAGTTCATTGGCAAAAATATGTCCGGCAATATGATGTACCGGAATCAGCGGTTTCTGAAATGACCAGGCAAGTGTCTTTGCGGCCTGCAGGCCGATATGAAGACAGCCGACCAGGCCCGGTCCCTGCGTAACAGCCACGCCGTCAATATCATCCATCGTTAATCCGGCTTTCTTTAACGCCTGATCAATCACCATCGAAATGTTTTCTAAATGAATGCGGCTTGCGACCTCAGGCACGACACCGCCGAATTCCTTATGGACATCAATCTGTGATGCCACCACACTTGAAAGTACTTCTTTTTTATTCTTAACGATCGCACAAGCAGTTTCGTCACAGCTGCTTTCGATTCCCAATATGATCGTATCCTTCATTTACGCTCTACCTCCTAATGAACAGGCATATATGTATGCATCTTCTCCATTGTCCTGATAATATGCTTTTCGAATGCCTGCCTGTATAAAACCAAATGATTCATAAAGTGAGATTGCAGCGGCATTGCTGACACGAACCTCCAGTGTAACAAACTCACACTGCTGTTTCTCTGCGTCTTCCATCATCAGCTTCATTAAAGAAGCTGCGACTCCCATACGCCGCTGACTCAATGAAACAGCAATTTTACAAAGCTGTGCTGTTTCAAAAGTGATCCAATACACGATATAGCCGATGATCTTTCCATCTTTTTCCGCTACAAATGCATGTGAAAAGGGATTTTCATGAAGTTCATAGCGAAATGCCTCTTCATTCCAACAGGATGTAAAACTGTCTTGTTCCAGCTTTATGACATCTGCCAGATCTTCCTCACGCATCAAACGGATCATTTTGCCCCCGGGCGGTAAGCACTTTGATCTTTTAGATAGCGAGGCGTCAGGATGTGCACATTCTCAACTTTTTTATAGAACGGACGAAGATCCGCAAAGTTTTTCAGCAGATCACTCGCTGCTGCCTTTTCACCCAGCAGGGCAGCATCTCCAAAGATCGTATATTCTTTTTCATCCGCCATTGCTTTGATTTCATCGAGATCCAGTACCTGCTCTGCACTGATGAAATGCCCTTTATCCAGCAAAGCCACATAAGCACGGTGACTTCTTGCATCCATCAGTACCATGGCCTGTTCTGAAATTCCGACATACAGCTGCAGTGAGCTGATCGTGTAAAGCGGAATCTGTTTTTGTGTACACAGGACTTTGGCGGCAGTCATGGCAATACGTACACCGGTATAACTGCCGGGTCCGTCTGTGATCACTACCTCATCCAGATCATCGCTTTTCCAGCCCGCCTTTTCCATGCACTGGATCACTTTGTTTTTTCCACGATTCTTTAGCTTCACCGCAGACAAGCTTTCCGTCTTCATACAATGCTACAACCAGATATTTATTGGCTGTATCCATACATAAAGTTTTCATTATAATTCCTCCACAATGTGTTCATAGGCAGAGCCTACGCCTTCCAGCTGAAAGAAACGCTGTTCCTCCAGTCCCTGTTTGATTACAATGTTCAGCCTTTCCTTCGGCAGGGCTGCCTCAATATAATCCGGCCACTCCACTACGCAGACGCCCTCATCAAAGCACTCCTCAAATCCAAGATCCTGAACGATTCCTTCCAGGCGATAGGCATCAATATGATGCAGCGGCGCACCGTCTGCCATGCGATAACTTTTCAGGATCGTAAACGTAGGTGAATTGATAGTACTTTTCACGCCGAGCTCTTTTCCCAGCGATTTTGTAAATGTCGTTTTGCCCGCGCCAAGATCACCGCTCAATGTTATAAGCGAAGGACGCGGCAGCAGATCAGCGATCCGCTGTGCCAGCGCCTTTGTTTCTTCCAGCGTATTAACCTCTATTTCTTTCATTGTATGATCGCTCCTTTATTTATGATGTTTTGCCATTTGTTTTTTACGATAGTGATAAGCTGCCATCGCACATCGATACAACAGCGAATGGACCGGAAAATCAAACTCACCGATAAATTCGTTGATCGTCGGATTAAAGTTTGACTTAAATTTCATCAGGCCTCCATCCAGCGTTCCTTCGACACCGCCCATATTGCAGCTGGTGCAGCCGTGTGCAAAACTCCATTCCATGCATGCACAGAAAGCCGCATAAGAAGGCATATAACGTTTATAACGCTCATCCATTCCCGCATAGAGCAGTTCCGCGCTCGGACCGAACTTCACACATAAACCGCCTGCGATAATGACCTCATCGCCGTTCTTTTCAACATTTTCCTTCAATTCCTTTACTTCACGGGCAAAAGAACTATGCTGTTCCTCCAAAGTGAAACGTTTTTTCTTGGCATTCGGAGGACACTGCTTCAATGCTTCCTCGTTCTGCGTCAGTTTTTGAATGCTTTCCTCATACAGCTTTTTAAGCGGAAGTTTAGCCAGACAGATCACGGAATCCTGCGGATAAGCCTGCATCAGCTTTTTAAAGTACTCCAGATCACGCAGGGCAATTCCCTTGCGTTCTTCCGTACAATGCATGACACGTGCAAACTGTTCCGCAGCCTCCACTCCGCATTCCTCGATCCTGACATGTTTTTTTTCGGCAATTGACAAACCTTTTCTGGCGCTTTTTGAAAATGATGCCCGAAGATCCTCCTGTGCATACACATTCGCATGATAACGCGGCTGCACTGTTGCATCAATATCCTTTGTATATCCCTTGAACAGCGCTCCCTGTGATTCCAGCAGCGAAACAATTGCCGCAGACTGCTCATATCTGTTTTCATTGACCTCGGACAGCAGATAATCATTGCAGTGAACGGCCGGATCCATCGTCACATAAACCGCATGCCGTTTCTTTGCAAACTGCTTCAGATTTTTCATAAAAAAACCGACCAGTTCTTTGTTGTTAAAATCCAGCACAGGACCTCTCGGCAGATAAAGCATTGTCAGTCCGAAAGGCAGCTGCTTGATCAAAACCAGAGAAGAAGCAACAAGAACATCTTCATCCTCTACACCGATGAATGCGTGACCCCAGTTATCTTTAACCTTTGCCCAGCTTGATGACTGCAGCAGGTTGCATAACGGATGTGACTGTACAAATGCGTCATGTCTTTCTGCATTTACATTTTCAATAAAACGATACATCGAATCATCATCCTCTCCAAAACAAATCTGCACTGTTGTTTTTCTTTTGAAAAGAAAATTCTGCTATTTCTTTTCATTAATTACGCTTTACTAGTATAACATATTTCATTTTGCTCTGCCTACTAAACCGGCTCAGATAATAACTGCTCTTTTTTTTACAAACACACTTTACAAAGGAAGCAGACAGATCAAAAACAGTATGCCCGCCTGCACCTGTAATAAAAAGGGATATTCATTTTGTTATATCCAATGTAATTAGACTCCTCTGCTCTTCATAAAGTACAAAAAAACCGGATCATCGAATCCGGTCAATTTTCTATGGTGGAGCGTAGGAGGATCGAACTCCTGACCCCCTGCGTGCAAAGCAGGTGCTCTCCCAGCTGAGCTAACACCCCATCTGTATATATAAATTCGATGGTGGGCCTGAATGGACTTGAACCAACGACCTCACCCTTATCAGGGGTGCGCTCTAACCACCTGAGCTACAGGCCCGTCTCCATCGAATTGCTCATTTATAATACCATCGCATATTCTATATGTCAACAATAAATTTTACTTTTTTTCATCTCTTCTTAAAAAAGTTAAAAATGCACCGATATAGTGCATTTTTAACTTTATCGCGACTGCTTCTTCTTTAATAGAATGAGCAAGATATACCCTGATATGGTCGTCAAAACAATAAACGGCAAGACCGGGTTCGACATTCCCGTTTCAACAAACGGCTGATTTTCAAAAGTGATTCGACAAATGCCCTCTTTGCTGTTTTCTTCGTTAATTTCTATTTTCCTTGCCTTCCCGTCCAGCAGATATCCTTTCGGAGCTTTTATTTCTTTGATGTAATACGTTCCGTAAGGAAGATCGTCAAAACTGATCGTAGCATTACCGGCATCCGAATACACCTTTTGCAGCAGTTTTGTACATGCCGCATCCTCATACAGTGCAAACGCAAAGTCCCCAGCCTTGATTGGTTCTCCACTCTTTGCATCTGTCTTCACAAGAACCAGGTCAATTAATATCTGTGCGTTTTTCATTGCAACACGAGCTCCGCTTTCCGCAACAAATTCTATATCTTTTCCCAGGCAATATCCGTACGGAGCTGTTTTTTCACGAAAAATGTATGTTTTTCCTTCTGTCAGTCCGTAAATCACATGCGGTTCCAAAGATGATACCCATTGTTCAACAACTTTCTGTGTTTCTTTGTCAATCACTTCCAAAGCTGCTCCTGCAACCATATTCTCACCGGATGCATCTACTTTTGCAAACACCATATCTGTCGGTTTGTTCTCTATCGTTCCTTCAAGCTCCACCGTTTTGATTTCTGAACCCTGATAAGAGGCATCAAACTGAAGTTTCTTTTTTGATCGTACATATCCCTGCGGTGCTTCCAGTTCATATACATAATAAGATCCCAGCGGGAGATCAGAAGTAAAGATGATTTCCCCCTCTATTGCCTTTTGGGTTTCAATCAGATCGTCCGCTTTAAGAAGCAGTTTCCCGTCAGCACTGACAATATCCTGCGATGCATACAGTCCAAACGATCCCCCCTTCAGTTTCTCTCCCCCACAATGCTTCAGTACTTTGATACGAATATCCTGTTTCTCATTTTTGATCGTTATGCTTTTTAAGACAACTGCCTTATTTTCTCCCTCATAGGCAAGTTCCACATCATAACTTTCATCATTTAATACGAAGCCGTCAGGTGCTTCGATTTCCTTCACCTGATAATGTCCCAACGGCAAAAGTCTGGATACAGCTGTTCCATCTTTGTCTGTTGTGATCGTGTCAACAACGTCCCCTTCCGCATACAGGATCACACCGTCCTGAGAAGGATCCATGATATTTTGACCAGCGATGATCTGTACGCACATCCCCGGAATGCTTCGCTCTTCATAAACAAACTTTCCTCCAGCATAATCCGTCAAGACTTTTCCGCGTTTCACCACACTGATCTGCCCATATACTCGTTCATCAATTCCGGTAATTTCGATCTTTTGGTCGTTTTCTTCGACTGTGACAGGATATCTTGTTTCATCTAAAAGATAGCCATCCGGAGCTTTTATCTCTTTTACATAATATGTACCGAAACGAAGGTTCTCACTGACTGCATACCCTTTTGACAAAGTCGTCATCCTCATGATTTCCTCGTCTGTCTTTGCATCATAAATGCCGTAAACCGCTCCTGCCAGCTGTTTTCCGCTATCCTTGTCCGCTTTTCGAAGCAGTACTTTCCCTTTCTTCCACTTATTCACCGCCGTAAACAACGCTGTTTCGTTTTTTTCGACAATGACCTCATGAACGGTTGGATCCAGGACCAAATGATCTGGAACCGAGACTTCTTTCACATAATAGGTACGGCAAGACAGCTGATCGAGAAACACTGTACCGTCACGTCCCGTCGTATAAGTACCGATTGGATCGCTCATATCCTTGTTTGTTGAAATGACAAACGAAGTGTCCGCCACCATGTTCCCGTCTTCATCCTGCTTGGCAATTTTCAGATTTCCATAGTGATTCACCGTAATTTTAAGACTCATGTTTCTTTGATCCGATACCTTGAAAGGAACCACATTCTGCGATGTCTTAGAAGAATACAGGATCGAAGCTCCCTCGTATCCTTTCTTGACCAGCTGATAGATGACCTCTCCCTGATCAACTGCCGTTTTCGACGCACTGATGGTCAAGCTGTCTTTGGTTTTCGTCACCGTGATTCCTTCACTTTTTTGTTTCAGCGAATAATAGGAAAATACATGATTGGTATCTGTCAGCGTGATTGATTTGCCGGCATCCACACTGACCGTATCCTGATCAAATGAAGGTGATTTTTCAAACAGCAAACTAGTTTTTGCCTTAATTTCCGCCTTCTTTTTCGCATATCCTGTAAAAGAGGTCTCATTGATCTTTGCCCCCAGCAGTTCCCAGATCATAAACTGTACTGCCAGATAATCTTCATCCGTTTTCTCAGATAGCTCCCAACCGGCATACACAAGGTGTTCCATGGCCAATTTATCCTGATGCGTATAGTCGGAGACCGTATATTCTGCATTCTCATTCAGCAAAACGCCCGGCTGCACACAAAATGCCGTTTCATTGTCTGCCAGGATATAATTGGTATGACTGCCCCATACCGAATATCCGTCAGATGAAGTGACTCGATAAGAATAATTAATTTTCTTTCCCAGTTCCACCTTCGCGGCAGCCTGTACAGGCGTTATATTCATTCCCGCAAACGTCATGACAACGGTCATGAACCAAATGATCATTCGCTTTATGATGATCTTTCCTTTTTCCATATCATTTCCTCCTTTTCATTCATACAGCGCGCACCCTTTCTGAGTACCGCCTGCTCTATGCTTTCTCATACGCCAAAAAACAATAAGTTCCCTGATTTTCTTATATTTTTCATAAATAAAAAAGCGGCTCCCGCACCCTGTTTCAGATGCAGAATACTCCGCTTTTTTTATATTGAATTTTTCGGAAAGACCTAGTTCAAGTTTGTCTCATGCAATAATTTTATTTCTCTTTTTGAGATGCTTTCCTTTTTCTCATAATAATGAACAAAGATGTACATGCTACTGCAAATAATCCGGTAAATGCTGCAGTTTGATTTGTTGCTCCTGTATTCGTTGAATCTGCTTCTCCTTCTACATTATTTTTCAACACAAGCTTCTTCATTGAATCATTCAATGCTTTTTCTGCTGCGTCTGCTTCTTCCTGAGTTGCTGCTTCATCTTTCAATACTTTTTCTGCATTACTTATTGCATCTCTCAATGACTGTGCACTTTCCTTTGTATATTTACTAAGGTCATACCGTTTAGCTTTTTCGATTGCTTCTTCCAAAGCTTTCAGATCTGCTTTTACACGTGCTGCAAGACGAGCTTCTCTCAATGTAGCTGCAGC
>OBYM01001306.1_pt1 | contig 10895 bp, 6 predicted proteins | sample 1538191 | NCBI WGS metagenome assembly OBYM01 (sample SAMEA2580165, study PRJEB22360) | human gut metagenome | biome: human gut; feature: human-associated habitat; material: faeces | place: Denmark | collected 2008/2010 | reverse complement strand
GTAGGGCCAAAAATCTGCATGGCCACAGCCGCCGCAGGCGATTCGAGATTCATCATCTCATCCGCAGGCAGCACCCACAGGTACGCCATATTGATGACAAAATAGACCAGCATGATGATGGACACGCCGCCGACAATGGCGCGCGGCAGGTCTCGACCAGGGTTCTTCATCTCTCCCGCAATGGCGCCGACGTTGGTCCAGCCCTCAAACGCAAAGAGCACGGCAAGCAGCGTCGAGCCCAGAACCGCCGGTGCGCTCTTGCCCTCGGCGACCAGCGGGGTGAAGATCGGGTTGTCGCCGCTGCCCAGGACAAAGCCGAAAATCATCAGCAGCACCAACGGAACCAGCTTGCAGACCGTCGAGACGACCTGAATGCGGCCTGTCGTCTTGTTTCCCAGCGTGTTGAGCGCCACCATAATGATAATAACCGCCATGGCGATAGGTAATTCGAACTGCGCGCCGATATACTTGCTCAATTCTTCGCCCACCTTGACACCATAGCCGGCCAAAAATGCCGGATAAAAGATGACGACCTGCATCCATCCGGCCAGGAAGCCGATCCGCTCTCCGAAAACCTCGCCCAAATAGGCGACCATACCGCCCGTTTTGGGAATGAGCACCGCCACCTCCGCAAAGGTCAATGCCGCAAAAATGCTGGCCAGACCCCCGACGATCCACGCCAGCATTCCCATGCCCGGCGCTCCTCCGGTTGCCTGATAGATTGCGTAGGGCTTAAAGAATACTCCCGCGCCAATGACGCAGCCCACAACAACCGAGGTAGCCGAAAAAACGCCAAGCTCTTTTTTTAGTTTTCGTTTTTCTGACATTGTTCTCATCTCCTTTGATTGATTATAAAGTAAAATATCTTTTTCTAGATTAGCACATGGTTATTCCCTTGTCAACCATTCCCTGTACGTTTATTTTTTTTGCAGGCTTTTTTGTCCCACCTTGACGCACTGGGTAAAAAGCAACAAAAAAAGAGAGCCTGACCGACTCTCTTTCCATGTTTTTGGATACAGTCCTATTGTTCCTGTTCCCGATGCAGGTTGCTCTGGCGAAAGCTCTCGAACACACCCATCAAAATTCCTGTCTTGCCGGTGGTGTAGTAGCGCCGCATCGGAATCCAGAACAGCACCGCCCCCACCATGCAGACAATCATGTCCCACATGGTGTCGTTCACACCGGTGTCCAGCACATGCTGCGGGTCGTTGTGCAGCACCAGGTCGATGCAGTACTCCACAATCTCCCAGCCGATGGCAATCATCGCCGCCATCCCCGCCGCAAAGAGGGCCGCCTGCCAGAACTCGCCCTTCTCCACCTTCATCTCACCCTGCTCCTTGGGCTTGAGCAGATAAAAGACAATCAGCCCACACAGGCCAAACACCACGCCGGTGATGGTGTGCATCACCTTGTCGTAACCGGGGATGCGGTCATAGCCGTTGAAGATCATCCCGATCCCGTACACGAACAGGATGTACAGATGGGACGCCAGATGCAGCAGATAGTCGGCGCGCAGCCGCAGCACCAGCTCCACCAGGCGCGGGACAAAGGCAATCAGCAGACCCAGCAGCGAAAGAAAGACGTAGTACGGCGTCGAGAAAAAGAAATTATAGACCGCCATCGCCGCGCAGAACACGGCCAGCGCCCCCTCCAGCAGCCTGCTGGACCTCTGATAACGATTTGAGATAGAGCTCATGCAAACCCCTCCTGCTTGTTTTTAACAGCCCACAGAAAAGGGCGCGCAGCACACTTGCGCGTCCTTTTGGGGAAAGTTTTTATTCGTAGCGCAGCGCCTCGATTGGGTCGAGCTTGGCTGCCTTATTGGCCGGATAGTATCCGAAGAAAACGCCGATCATCATTGAGAAGCTGACCGCGATGGCGATGGCCTGCACCGACGGCGTCGCCGGGAAGCCCAGCAGCGTCGCACCCACATAGCCCAGCAGCAGACCGACCAGAACGCCGATCACGCCGCCGATCAGGCAGATGATGACCGACTCGACGATAAACTGCAGGCGGATGGCGCTGTTGCGCGCCCCCAGCGCCTTGCGGGTGCCGATCTCGCGGGTGCGCTCGGTGACGCTGACCAGCATGATGTTCATGACGCCGATGCCGCCGACCAGCAGTGAAATCGCCGCGATGACCACAATCGCAATCTGGATGGTGCTCATCATGGTCATCGACTGGTCGATGATCGAGTCCAGACTGATGGCCGTGATCTGAAAGTCGCGGTTGCGGGTGTAAAACCGGTTGAAGTAATCCTCAAACTCACCCGCGAGATTGCGGGCATCGGTGCCCTCGCGGGTCAGTACGGTGATGTAGGAGTAACCCTCCACCGCGCCGGAGAGCTTCCACTCGGTGGTGATGGGGATATACAGATCGGTGGTGATGTCCCTGTCGGAGGACATGCCCATCATCGACATCATCGAGGCGGTGATGGCATCCTGCTCATACTGATAGACCCCGATGATGGTGAAGGTATAGATCTCGTCGCCCAGATGTGCCTTGATCTCCTGCCCCAATGGGTCCTCCCCATTTGGGAACATATTGCTGACCAGTTTGTCCGAGACAACCGCCACATTCTTTTCTCCCTTGATGTCCTTTTCGCCGATAAAGCGGCCGTCCATCATGGTCAGGTGGTTGGCGTCCTGGTAGCCTCCATTGACGCCGCTGACCGAAACGTTTGCGTACAGGTGTCCATCCTGGACCTGGCCGCTTCCCATGCTCTCGCTGCCGCTGACCGCCTCGATCATCTCGCCGTAATCGGTCTCAAACTGGTCGATCATCTCGTTGCCGATAAAGTCCTCCTCGTCCATGGTGACCGCTGAGTAGCCGCCGTTGTCCGAGGGGCGCTGCTGGATGCTGATCTCGATGTTGTTCGCACCCATATCCTGCAGGGTGGAGGTCAGCATGTTGGTCATCGAGTCGCCGACCATGACAATGCCGATGACCGCGCCGATACCGATGATGATGCCCAGCATGGTCAGCAAAGCGCGCATCTTGTTGGCGCGCAGGCCGGAGACGGCAAGGGATATATTTTCCAAAAGCTGTGTCATGATACGATTCCTCCCGCCTGCAGGCTCTGTGTGTCAGGACGCGGCAGAGGATTCCTGCGCCCCTCCCGGTAAAGGCTGTCCGGCGGCAGGACCCCGCTGCCGGGGCGCACATCCACCACCTGGCCGTCCCGGATGGTGACGACCCGCTGGGTCTCCTCGGCCAGCTCCCGGTTGTGGGTGATGAGCACGATGGTTTTGCCCTGCTCGCGGTGCAGCTTGTGGAACAGGTCCATCACCAGCCGTCCGGTGGAGGAATCGAGCGCGCCGGTCGGCTCGTCGGCCAGGATGATGGCCGGGTCGTTGGCCATTGCCCGGGCGATGGCCACGCGCTGCTTCTGTCCGCCGGAAAGCTCGTTTGGCATGTGGCTCATGCGCTCATCCATCTGCACCATCCTGAGCAGCTCCTTGGCCCGGGCGGTGCGCTTGGAGCGCGGCACGCTTGCATAGAGCATCGGCAGCTCGACATTTTTGAGCGCCGAAGTGCGGGGGATCAGGTTGAAGGTCTGGAACACAAACCCGATCTTCTCGTTGCGGATGGCGGAAAGCTGGGCGTCATTGGCCCCATTGATCGAGACGCCGTCCAGCAGATATTCCCCTTCGGTGGGGCGGTCCAAGGCGCCGATAATGTTCATCAGGGTGGATTTGCCCGAGCCGGACTGGCCGACGATCGAGACAAACTCCCCCTCCTCCACCACAAGGTCGATGCCCTTGAGGATGGTCAGCTCGTTGGGCTGGCCGATGTAGAACTTTTTGACGATGCCCTTCATGTCAATGATTGTCTTTGCCATGGCTCTATTCCGCCCCGCTCTCCGAAGAAAGTCCGACGACCGGTTCACTGGAAAGGCCGGTGGTGACTGGGGTGGTGCCGGTGGCGACAAAGTCCGGGGTAACCTCCATGCCCGGAGCGACGCTCTGCGGGTCGCTGACAATAGAAAGCCCGTCGGTGATGCCGTCGCCGGAAACCTCGATGTAGAAGTCGGTCTCCAGACCGGTGGTGACCGGAACCTCGGTGACGACGTAGCTGCCTTCCTTCTCGCTGCTAGGCTCTACCGCGTAGACCACCTCGCTGCCGTCGGCCTTCTCGACCACCGAGTCATACGGCACGCCGTAGACGTCGCTGCGCTCCTCAAGCAGGACGGTCAGGCGGGTGTTCATGCCGATGCGCAGGCCGCTGTCCGCGTCGTTGACCTGTACCTCCGCCTCAAACTCGACGGTGGAATCGTCGGCGGTCAGGGTGTTGCCGTTCTCGGTCTTGTTGGCAGCCGGCGCGATGTAGGTGACGGTGCCGGAGATTTCCTTGTCGCCGGTGGCGTCCGAACGGATGACAACCGGCATGCCGACCTCGATGTTGCCGACGTCGTACTCACGGATGTTGGTGGTGACCTTCAGCGCGTCGGTGTCCTCGATGACAAAGAGCAGGCCGTTGCCGGGCTGTCCTTCCTCGGCATAGACAGCGGTGACCACGCCGGAAACCGGAGCGGTGATGGTGTCACCTACATGGGTGTCCTGCAGCGCCTGGATGGCGATTTCCTGGGATTTTGTGGACTGCGCGGCGATCTGGCTGCCGATCAGGTTGTCCTTGAGGGTGTCAATCTGCTGCGCAATCGAGTTTTCGGTGGCCGCCTGCTGCTGTTTGGCGGTGTCGGCGCTCTGCTCCGCGGCGTCCTGCTGGGCCTTGGCGATGTCCTCCTGCAGCTCGGCGCTGTCCACGCTGCGGTTGGCGCTGGCGATGCCCTGCTCCAGCTGGGTCAGGGTGGAGCCGTTGCGCGCGTCCCTGGCCGCATCCAGCTGCGCCTCGGCGCTGGCAACGCCGGTCTGGGCGGAAGCGACGCCGCTTTGGGCGGCACTTACCTGTGCTGCCGACGAAGATCCTGCATTAGCAAGCTGATTTTCAAGTGTTGCTTTCTGCTGATTGTAGCTGTACTCGATAGCTTGGTATTTTTCCTTTTCGGTCAGATGTGCTTGTTCAATTTCTGCAAGTGCTATCTCTGCATCAGTAATAGCTTCCTGTGCTTTACCTATTTCCTCAGGAGTGGCTGTTCCAGATGCCTGTAAATCTTCTAAAGCTTTTTTCTTGTCTTCCCACTGATCCTTTTTTGATTGATACTCTTGTACGTACGTAGAATCAAGATGTTCCCACTGTTCTTTCGCTGTCGCATAATTTGATTCCAGTTCTTGCATAGACTGCTTAATCTGTGTGACCTCTGCTGCTGTCTGCGACTCTGCATTTGCAACCGCCTCATTGTACGCCGCCTGCGCTTCCGCCAGCGCGTCCTCGGCCTCGTCCAGCGCCTCGCGGGCATCATCGACGTTGCCGTTGAGCTGGTCGCGGGTGATGTAGTAGTTTTCCCGCGCGTCGCGCACAGCGGCCTCCGCGGCGTCCACCTGCAGCTGGGCGCTGTCCACGCCGTATTCGGCCTGGGTCAGGCTGCTTTCCGCCTGGTTGACCCCCGACTCCGCCGAGATGGCGTTGGAGTCCAGACCGTTCTCATAGTTTTCCACCGCGTTTTCATACGCCTTGCGGTTGACCTCAATCTGGTGCGCCGACTGGCTGTTGCTGGCGTCCACCGACGCCTGCTGCTGGGCGATGTCCATCTCCAGCTGCTCGGTGTCCAGCTGGGCCAGCACGTCGCCCGCCTGCACCACGTCGCCCACCTGCACGTTGACCGACTCCACCAGATAGGACAGGGTGGAATAAACCTTTCTGTCCGTCTCGCTCTCCACAACGCCGGTCAGGCTGACGGTGTTCTGCAAATCCATCTGCTGCAGCGTCTCGGTGGAAACCATCACGGCCGCCCCGCTGTTCTGATTGAGCAGCAGGTATCCTCCCACAACCGCGACGGCCACAACGCCGCAGACCACTCCGATGATTTTCTTTTTCTTTGACATAACAAAGTCTCCTTTTTGGATTCCCTATTGTATTATTGACTTAATACAATAATACCAACTTTCTCTGAGAAAGTCAAGTGCCCTTTTTTATTTAAGTATATTAACTATATCACACTTGCTTTTCTGTTACTATTCTCAAAAGGGACGATTTTTTAAGCGGGCGTTTTCGTGAAATTGTGCTAAATTCACTCCTGTTCATACTCTGTACATGGTGTATCCATAAATCGGGAAAGGTTTTATCTTCTTCTTCAAATTTCCCTTTATAAAACGAAGGGGAGGCTTTGCTTTTCTTCAAGCTGAAAAAAATTTTTTAAAAAAAAGGCTGCCGGAAAATTCCGACAGCCTTCTGAAAAAATGCGATTAGATTTTGGTGATGTCCACCAGTTCCACATCGTTGAGGGTGCGCTTGCTCATCAGGGAATTTGCCAGAGCGTTGGCGGTGTCCAGCGCGGTCATGGTGACAATCGAGCGCTCGACAGCGCGGCGGCGCATCTGTACCGAGTGGCGCTGCGGCTTTCTGCCCTTCTTGGAGGTGGTGATGATGTAATCGATCTTGTTCTGATCGAACAGGGTGAGGATGTTCGGCTCCTCCTCCTCGATCTTGCGGACGGTGTTTGCCGCGATCATGTTCTGGTTCAGGGTCAGCGCAGTGCCCGCGGTGGCGTAGATGTTGAAGCCCATCTTCTCGAACTTCTCGACAATCGGAACGACCTCCTGCTTGTCGGTGTCGCGGACGGTGACCAGAACGCCGCCCTCGTGCTTCATCTTGTAGCCGGCCGCTACCAGGCCCTTGTACAGCGCCTCCTCGAAGGTCTTGGCGATGCCCAGGACCTCGCCGGTGGACTTCATCTCCGGGCCGAGCAGGGTGTCCACGTCGTGCAGCTTCTCAAAGCTGAAGACCGGAACCTTGACCGCGACGTACTCCGCTTCCGGATACAGGCCAATGCCGTAGCCCTGGTCGCGCAGCTTTTCGCCGAACATCATGCGGGTTGCAATCTCGACCATCGGCACGCCGGTGACCTTGCTGATATATGGGATGGTTCTGGAGGAACGTGGGTTAACCTCGATGACATAGACCTCATCGTTGTAGATGACATACTGGATGTTGACCAGGCCCACAACCTTCAGCGCCCGCGCCAGACGGCCGGTGTAGTCGATGATGGTGCGCTTGATGCGCTGGGACAGGGTCTGTGCCGGATAGACCGAGATCGAGTCGCCGGAGTGGATGCCCGCGCGCTCGATGTGCTCCATGATGCCCGGAATCAGGTAGTCCTCGCCGTCGCAGATGGCGTCTACCTCGACCTCTTTGCCCATCATGTATTTGTCAATCAGCACCAGGTTGTCCTTCATGTGGCTGGTGATGATGTCCATATACTCCTCAACCTCGGAGGTCTCGTGCGCGATAATCATGTTCTGTCCGCCCAGAACGTAGGAAGGACGCAGCAGGACCGGGAAGCCCAGACGGTTGGCGGCGGCAACAGCCTCCTCCTTGGTCAGGACGGTCTCGCCCTTTGGACGCGGGATGTCCAGCTTCGCAAGCAGCTCGTCAAAGCGCTCGCGGTCCTCGGCCTCGTCGATCGAATCAGCGGAGGTGCCCAGGATGCGCACGCCCTTGCTGGCCAGATACTTGGTCAGCTTGATGGCGGTCTGGCCGCCGAACTGGACAACGACGCCCCACGGTTTCTCGCTGGCCAGGACGTTGTCGACATCCTCCGGGGTCAGCGGGTCAAAGTACAGGCGGTCGGAGGTATCAAAGTCGGTGGAGACGGTCTCCGGGTTGTTGTTGGCGATGGAAGCCTCGTAGCCCAGCTTCTTGAGCGCCCAGACACAGTGTACCGAGCAGTAGTCGAACTCGATGCCCTGACCGATACGGATTGGGCCGGAGCCGAATACCAGAATCTTCTTCTTGCCGGAGTCGTGCTCCTCGATGAACTCTTCGGCCTCGTTCTCCTCGTCATAGGTGGAGTAGAAGTATGGGGTCTGTGCCTTGTACTCGGCAGCACAGGTATCGACCATCTTGTAGACGCCTTTTCTGTGATGCTCCACCTTCTTGCCGGAGATGCGCTCGATGGTGCTGTCCAGATAGCCGTATTTTTTCGCGCGCAGATAAAGCTCCTCGGTTAGCTCGTCGCAGTTGGCCAGAGCCTGTTCCATCTTGCGCAGATTGTCCAGCTTGTCGATGAACCAGTTGTCGATCATGGTAATCTCGTGGATCTTCTGGGTTGGGATGCCCTTCTTGAGCGCCTCAAAGACGCAGAACATGCGCTCGTCGTCGCAGTTGTGCAGCAGCTCAAGCAGCTCTTCCTTGGTCTTGTCGGCAAATTTCGGGAGGTTGAAGGTGTCCAGTCCCAGCTCAACCGAGCGGACCGCCTTCATCATCGCGTTCTCGAAGGAGGTGCCGATGGACATAACCTCGCCGGTCGCCATCATCTGGGTGCCCAGGGTGCGCTTTGCATAGACGAATTTATCAAATGGCCATTTCGGGAATTTGACGACCAGGTAGTCGACCGATGGCTCAAAGCAGGCAGAGGTGGTGCCGGTGGCGGCGTTGACGATCTCGTCCAGGGTGTAGCCGATCGCGATCTTGGTGGTAACCTTTGCAATCGGGTAGCCGGTCGCCTTGGAAGCCAGCGCGGAGGAACGGGATACACGCGGGTTAACCTCGATGACCGCATACTCGCTGGTCTCCGGGTGCAGGGCAAACTGGCAGTTGCAGCCGCCCTCTACGCCCAGCTCCTCGACGATGTTCAGCGCGGCCTTGCGCAGCATCGAAAATTCCTGCGGAGCCAGGGTAACCGCCGGCGCTACAACGATCGAGTCGCCGGTGTGCACGCCGACCGGGTCGACGTTTTCCATCGAGCAGACGGTGATGATGTTTCCCTTGGAGTCGCGGATGACCTCGAACTCGATCTCCTTCCAGCCGGAGATGCACTTCTCAACCAGGATCTGGGTGATTGGGGACAGGCGCAGGCCGTTGCCGGCAATCTCGCGGAACTCCTCCTCGTCGTGAGCAATGCCGCCGCCGGTACCGCCCATGGTGAAAGCTGGACGGATGATAACCGGGTACTTGATCTGCTCAATGAAGGCAAGACCGTCCTCGACGGTGTTGACAACCTTGGAAGGGATGCAGGGCTCGCCAATCTTTTCCATGGTGTCCTTGAACATCTGGCGGTCCTCCGCCTTGTCGATGGTGGAAGGTTTGGCGCCCAGCAGCTTGATGTTGTGGGAGTCCAGGAAGCCTTCCTTTGCCAGCTGCATCGAGAAGGTAAGGCCTGTCTGTCCGCCGAGGTTGGAGAGGACGCTGTCCGGCTTTTCGATCTCGATGATTCTCTTGACGACATCCAGATTCAGCGGCTCGATGTAGACGTGGTCGGCCATCGCCTTATCGGTCATGATGGTGGCCGGGTTGGAGTTTACCAGTACAACCTCCAGGCCCTCCTCTTTCAGGGCGCGGCAGGCCTGTGTGCCCGCATAGTCAAACTCCGCTGCCTGTCCGATGATGATCGGGCCGGAGCCGATTACCAGTACCTTTTTAATATCCTGTCTTAACGGCATATTTGATCAACCTTTCTTGCGCTTTTATGTTGCGGGTGTTTTATCCAATCAGTCCGAGGAATCTTTCGTAGATACCGTCGAAGTTTTTCTGTCCAATCTCCGCTTCCGGAATAAACTGCACCGACATCGCCTTCATCTGCGGATATTCCAGACCCTCGCAGCTCTTGTCATTGATGTTCAGATGGCTGACGGTCGCGCAGGAAGGGATCTCCTTGACGATATAGCCGTGATTCTGGGAGGTGATGAAGGTTCTGCCGCTCGCGGTCTCGGTGACCGGGCAGTTTGCGCCGCGGTGGCCGCAGTGCATCTTCTCGACCGAGCCGCCCATCGCCAGCGCCATCACCTGATGGCCAAGGTCGATGCCCATGACCGGCTTGTCCGACTTGATCAGCTCCGCTACCGTTTCCTTCCAGGCCGGGTTCTGCTCGAAGGCCTCAAGGCCCGCGCCGCCGCACAGGACGATGGCGTCAGGATTGGTGTCCAGCACCTGCTGTGCAGTGCAGGAGGCCGGAACGATGGTGATGCGGCAGCCGCGCTCCATCAGCGCCTTGACGACGTCGTTGCGGATGCCGTAGTTGAGCATGGTGATGCTGTATTTTGCATCCAGCTTGTCGTAGTTGATCTTTTCGTCATAGTTGACCCATGCGGAAGCCGGTGCTTTCCAGGACTTGATCTGCTCCATCAGCTCCTGCTCGTGGCCGGCAGGATTCTTTCTGGTAATCAGGCCGCGCTGCACGCCCTCGTCGCGCAGCTTTCTGGTGATGGCGCGGGTGTCCAGATCGAAGATGGCGCTGATCTTTTTGCGCTCAAGGAACTCGTCGATTCTGCCCTCGCTGCGGAAATTGGAAGGCTGCGCGCACCATTCGCGTACGACCCAACCCCTTGCTGTGATGCTGTCGTGCAGATCGTTCTCGCTGGTCACGCCGTAGTTGCCCACCAGCGGGAAGGTCTCGACAATGATGTTGTTTGCGTTGGCCGGATCGGTCAGGATCTCCTGAAAACCAACTACACCGGTATTAAAGACCAGCTCCCCGATCGCGTCCTCGCTGCAGCCCAGCCCGTATCCTTCATAGATGGTGCCGTCCTCCAGCAGGAGCCATGCCTTTTGCGCGTTGTTAAAAATGTCCATACGCTTAACCTCCGTTTTCCTTGTGTTGATCTCTCTATTTTTATCTTTTATTTAACAATGACTTACAGTGTGATCTTGCCGACCACGCCCATGATGTCCTCCTTCATGGTCAGGGCCGCCTTTCTTGCCTGCTGGGCAAAGTCCTTGCCGTCGGTGCCGGCCTTCTTCCACGCGGTCAGAATCGCGCGGGAGGAGTTGACGATCGCGCCCAGGCCGTTTTTGTCAAACGCACCGGCGACATCGTTTGCGCCGCCGCCCTGCGCGCCGTA
>OBYM01001297.1_pt1 | contig 10935 bp, 9 predicted proteins | sample 1538191 | NCBI WGS metagenome assembly OBYM01 (sample SAMEA2580165, study PRJEB22360) | human gut metagenome | biome: human gut; feature: human-associated habitat; material: faeces | place: Denmark | collected 2008/2010 | reverse complement strand
GCAGCAGGGTAGCTGACGGGGGTCGGAACCGGCGTCGGGGCCTCGGTAGGCTCCTTCTCATCGGCGGGAGCTCCCGTGGGGGCCGTGGTCGGCTCGGTTTCTACAGCCGGAGCCTCCGTGGGAACGGTGCTCGGCTCCGTGTTTTCGGCAGGAGCAACCGTGGGGGTGGTGTCCGGCTCCGTGCCGTCGCTGGGAGCTGTGGTGTCGGCCTCCGGCTCGGTGGATGGATCCGTGGCGCCCGGTGCAGACTGGGGCTCGCTGACGGTCACGTCGGTGCCGTCATCCTCCGCTGCAAGGGCGGGGGTAATGTTGCCCACCAGCAGACAGAGCACCAGCAGCAGCGCCAGAATTCTGGAACTGATTTTGTGCATAAAAAATGCCCTCCTATAAAATTCTCCATGGGAATCTCACAGTAAAGGCGCAGACGCTCCTCCCGGAAAACAAAAATCAGAGCAGCCAAACGGCTGCCCTGACGGTGTTTTCAGAATACAGAAACGCTTTAATCGGAAACATACCCACCCGGTGAAATATCCTGACTCCGCTTCCTTGCTTCCCCCGCCTTCCCGGTTGCCCAGTGGCATATTGGAGGTCGCTCCACGTTACAGTTGCCGTTACAGTCCGTGGTTCGCACACGGTTCCTTCATTCGGATGGCTGTTATTCACTTTTACGGGAAATTCATCCATGTGAAAACAGTATAGCATATTTCCGCTTTTTTTGCAACGGTCATCGGGGAAAAAACAGCAAAGAATCCGGAGATTTTCATGTAAAACGGTTGATGAAAACCGGTTGGGGCGTTCCGGCATGATTGCCGGTGCGGGGGTCGGCGGCGTGGTCGCCGGTGACGACAAAATAGGGCAGTTTTGCTGCCAATGGGCGGATGACTTCGATGTCTACTTTTGCAAGAAATGCATGCTTTTCTCTTGCATCTTTCCGATGGGACGCCTCATCGGCCCCGTTGATGTGCAGCAGCACAAAGGGGTACTTTCCAGCGGCATCCAGAGCGGCCAGACACTTGGCGGACAGGTCCGTATCCGTGTCGCCGGTAGCGCCGGGCACGGTCCAAACATCCATACCCAATAGTTTCCCGATGCCCCGGACCACGGAAGTGCCGGAAATCACGCACCCCTTTTCCGGGAAGGGCGGCAGGGCGGCGGGACGGGACTGGCCCCAGGGAATGCAGCAGCACCGGGGGGAGCATAAAGCCCGAAACACGGCTTCCACTTCCGGGCAGCCCCTGGGACACAGGTCCTCCGCCAATCTGCCTGCCAGAGCATAAGGGGGATAGGTGGTGAGTTCCTTTGCGGATGCGCCAAGATCGGGAAAAATCAGCAGACTTTTGTATCCGCCCAGGGAAACGTACCGGCAGGGCAGGCCGGAGGGAATTTCCGCCGGGGCGGCCATGGGGGCTACGCACCGGCCGGTTTCGTCTCTGGAAAACCAGCTGCCCCGTAAAATCAGATCATTTTCGCCCACCGGAATTCCTTCGCCCAAGGCTTCGGCGTACCCCCGCAGCAGCGGCGGCACGCTCCGGACGCCCAACAGATGGAGAATGCAGTTCAGACTTTCCGGCTTTTCCCCCAGAGTGGTATCTACGTCCCTAAGACGGCGGAGGCCGGACAGGGCCGGGTAATCCACCGGGTCAAATTCCGGGTCCGTGAACCCGTCGAGAATACAGAGAACAACGCCCATCAATACTCAATTCCTTTGCGCGCCGGTACCCCACGGTCAAAGGGGTGCTTGATCTTCTTCATTTCCGTCACATAGTCGGCCTGTGCAAGAAGCGCCTCCGAAGGGTTCCGGCCCGTGAGGACCACTTCCAGATTTTCCGGTTTGCTTTTGAGAAAATCCAGAACGGCATCTTCGGGAACGGTCCCGTGATTACAGGCGGAAATGATCTCGTCCAGCACCAGAAGGTTTGCATTTTTGGCCATTTCACAGGCAATATGGAACAATTCCGTATAATCCCGACTGGCCTGGGCCTGCTGTTCCGCTGTCATGCGCTTCCAGAAACCGCCGACGGTTTTTGTATGGAGGACGCTGATTCCGGAAATTTGCCGAAGCAGGGAAATTTCCGAGGAACTGCCGTCCTTGAAAAATTGGGTAAAAACCACAGAATTTCCCGCACCGGCAGAGCGGAGGGTCAGCCCAACGGCGGCGGTGGTTTTTCCCTTGCCGTCGCCGCAGTAAATGTGGATAAGGCCTGCCATGATCACACCTCCCGGTTCAGGACCCGGTACACCAGTTCCATGTCCAGCCCGGACCGGACCGCATCGGCCAGCTTGTCGTATTGGGCCTCTTTGTAGGCCTTCGGGTCGAAGGACCCCAGCCGGGCCGGGTCCAGACCCTTTTTCCGGCACAAGGCCCCCAGAATGGCTTCGGCTACGCCGGGTGCGTCAAAAATGCCGTGGATGTAGCTGCCGTACACATTGCCCTTGCAGGTGACGGCGCTGCGGCGCTCCATGCTCCGGCCCATGTGGATTTCATAGCCCTGATAGGCAAGGCCGTTCAGACAGGAAAACAGTCCCGGAATGTTCTCGAAAATCCCTTCCGTCTGGGTCTGGACCTTTTCCCCACGGAACAGGGTGTCCATGTCCAGAAGATTCATGCCGCTGATCTCGGAAATGCCCGCCGCTTCCACCTGCTCCGGGTCCGAAACGGTCCGGCCCAGCATCTGGTAGCCCCCACAAATTCCGAAAATCGGAGTCCCGGCAGAGGCAGCTTTTAGGATGGCGGCTTCCAGGCCGCTTTCCCGAAGCCATTTTAGGTCGGCAATGGTGCTTTTTGTGCCGGGGAGCATAATCATATCCGGGTCGTGAAGGTCCGAAATTTTCTCCACATACCGGACGGACACGTTTTCAAATCGCTCGAAGGGAGCAAAATCCGTGAAATTGGAGATTCTGGGCAGACGAATGACCGCCAGATCGATGTCCTTCCGGCCGGTGTCCCGGGTGAAGCGGGTGGAAAGGCTGTCCTCGTCGTCAATGTCCACATGGACATAGGGAATGACCCCGGCCACCGGGACCCCGCAAAGCTGCTCCAGCGTTTCCAGCCCAGGCTCCAGGATTTTTCTGTCCCCCCGGAACTTATTGACGATGGTCCCCTTGATACGGGCCTTTTCCTCCGGCTCCAGCAGGGCCACCGTGCCGTACAGCTGGGCAAAAACCCCGCCCCGGTCAATGTCGCCCACCAGCAGCACCGGCGCATCCACCAGCTTGGCAAGGCCCATGTTCACGATGTCCTCCTGCTTCAAATTGATCTCCGCAGGGCTTCCGGCCCCTTCGATGACGATAATGTCGTTTTCCGCCGCCAGAGAATCGTAGGCCTCCAGCACGGCAGGGACAAATTCCCGCTTCCGGCGGTAGTATTCCATGGCCCGCATATTGCCCTGGACGACGCCGTTCACAATGACCTGGCTGCCCACGTCGGTGGTGGGCTTTAAGAGAATGGGGTTCATGCGGACGTCCGGCTCGATCCCGGCGGCCTCCGCCTGGACCACCTGGGCCCGGCCCATCTCGCCGCCGTCGGCGGTGATGAAGGAATTCAGTGCCATATTCTGGGACTTGAAGGGGGCCACCCGGTAACCGTCCTGCCGGAAAATACGGCAGAGGCCCGCACACAGGAGGCTCTTGCCTGCATTGGACATGGTCCCCTGGATCATAATGTTTTTCGCCATGGTCAAACCTCCTGTATGGCCTGGATCAAGGCCTGATTTTCCTCCGGCAGCCGCACGGCGATGCGGTACCAGCCGGGACAAAGTCCCGGATAATTGTCACAGTTGCGGATGAGAATGCCCTTTTCCCGGAGGGCGTCAGCAAGACCCACACGGGCCTGAAATAGAATATAATTGGTGTCCGATGGAATGATCCGGAAGCCCAGACGGGCCAGGGAAGCGGAGAGAAAAATTCGCTCTTTTTCCACTGTTTCGACGCATTTTTGCAGAAATTCCCGCTGCTCCAGCGCTGCAATGCCCGCCGCCTGGGCCAGACTGGAAATATTCCAGGGCTGCTGACTCCGGGACATGGCTTCCAGCAGACCGGTGTCGGCGCTCAGGCCGTAGCCCAGCCGGACCCCGGCCATGCCGTAGCTTTTCGTGAAGGCTTTCAGCAGAAAAAGCTCCGGGTAGCTGGAAAGAAAGCCCTTCCGGCTGCTGCCGTTCTTCGTCAGGTCCAGGAAGCACTCGTCCAGAAAAAGACGGATTTTCAAATCACGGCAGCATTCCAGTATGGCTTCTATCAACTTTGGGTCAGCCAGCCGCCCAGTGGGATTATTGGGGTCGCAGAGGAAAAGAACCTCCGGCTTTTCCAGACGTAAAAAGTCCAGAATTCCGGAATCCAGTGCAAAATCCTTGGATTCCTGCAAAAAATAATAGGATATTTCGCAGTCCGATAGCCCCAGGGCGTACTCCGAAAATGTAGGAGCCAACATGGCGGCCTTTTTGGGATGGACGGCACGGCCATAGGCATAGATCAGGTCCGCTGCCCCATTGCCGCAGAGAATATATTTTTCCGGCACGGTTTCACGCTCTGCAATGGCCGCCACCAGCTTCCGGCAGTATGGGTCCGGATAGCGGTGGAGCCGGGGAAGGGCCTCCGCAATGGCCTCCTGAACGGCCTGGGGCGTGCCGAAGGGGTTGGTATTGGCAGAAAAATCCAGCAGGACCTTTCCGGCGTAAATGTCCCCACCGTGGGGATTTTTTGTGTTGTAAAGCATCAAATCACCAGCAAAAGAAGCAGTTTGATCCCGCAGAACAGGACCAGGGAGACGATCGCCGTGCCGTAAAGCAGCCTGCAGGCACGGGGGATGTCCTCGTATTCGATTTCCCGGACCGGGTCACCGATGTAGGGCTTTTTGTGAAGGACCCCGTGATAATAGGCGTCCCCCGCCAGCCGCAGGCCCAGCAGTCCGGCGCAGACGGATTCGGTTTGGGCGGAGTTGGGGCTGGCGTGGTTCCGCCGGTCCCGCCGCCAGATGCGCCAGCCACGACGAATGTCCAGCCCTTCCAGCCAGCCCGCCAGCAGCATCAGCAGAGCCGAGAGTCGGGCGGGCAAAAAGTTGAAGAAATCGTCCATTTTGGCGGGAACCAGGCCGATATTCTTATAAGGCATTTCCACATAGCCCAGCATGGAATCCATGGTGTTCACGGCCTTGTAGAAAAAGCCCAGGGGCGCCCCGCCGATGGCCAGATAGAGCATGGGGGCAATAATACCGTCGGAGGTGTTCTCGGCTACGGTCTCTACGGCGGCACGGGCCACGGCCTTATCGTCCAGAGCGGCGGTGTCCCGGCCTACGATCATGGAGACGGCCCGGCGGTATTCCGCCGGGTTCCCGGCTTTCAGGGCGGTGTAGACCTTCATGCTCTCCACTTTCAGAGATTTGGTGGCCAAAATTTGCCAGCACATGATGCTCTCCAACGCAAGGCCCAGCCAAGGGCTGATTTTATAGCCCAGATACAAAATCCCAAGGGGGACAGCGGTGGAAATGAGGACCACCAGAAGCCACAATACCCCACCGGCGACGTTCTCCCCCCGGACGGTTTTCGGGAAAATTTTCCGCACCAGCTTTTCCGTGGCGGAAATGAGCCTGCCGATGAGGACCACCGGATGGGGGATGGAATGGGGGTCCCCAAAAATCAAATCGATACAGAAGCCCAGGACCAGAGCCAGAAGATGGATCATGTTTCTTTCCTCCCCTGCATGGTGACGATGTAGATGGGATTCTGTCCGGTCATCAGGTGATAGGCCCCCAATTTCCGGTCCCGTGCCACGGAGACGGACACGACTTCCGTCTCCCGGAAGTCCGGAAGGGCGGCGGTCAACTGGCCCAGGGATTCCAATGTCACGGCGGTTGCTACAATGCGGGCTTCCGGGTTCTTATTGAGAATCACGTCCAGAATGTCCCGGAGATTCCCGGAGGTGCCGCCCAGAAACACATGGGTGGGGGCGGGCAGGTCGGCGCAGGCCGCCGGAGCCACGCCGGGAACTACTTTTACGTTGTCCGTGTGGAATTTTGCAAGATTCTGCCGGAGAATGTCCAGAGCGGCATCTTTCCGTTCTACGGCATAAACACTTTTGGCGTGGAACGCCATTTCCACGGTGACGCTGCCAGTGCCGGCCCCCACATCCCAGACCAGACTGTCGCCGTTCAGGGCCAGCTTGGAAAGGCAGATGGCCCGGACCTCGCTTTTGGTCATAGGCACGGCATCGGTCCGCAAAAATGCCTCGTCCGGGAGGCCCTGGGTGGCGGGAAGGACGCAGGGATGCTCCAGAAGGGCCACGGCCAGGGAGTCAAAATCGGAATTTTTCAGTTCTTCAGCGGTGCCGCTCACGATGCGCTCATCGGGATAGCTGAGTTTTTCGCCCACCCGGACCTGGGTGTCGCCCAGACCGGCTTCTGCAAGATTTCGGCACAGCTTGCCCATGCCGTTCTCGCCGCCCACCAGTACAAAGAGCCGTTTCCCCTGAGAAAGGGGCAGAAAAACGGCGTTTTCCCGGCCATGAAGGCTGACGGGGGTCACGTTTTCATAAGATGCCCCCAACCTGGCACACAGGTACACCAGAGAGCTGAGTCCCGGCAGCACCGCTACCGGGTAGTCCGAAAGCAGGGGCAGCAGCTTCTTCGTACCGCTGAAAAAGCCCACATCCCCGGACATGGCAATGACGAACCGCCGGTATTCCCGGTGGTTTTCGATGCCGTCCCGGATGGCCTCCGGGGCGATGGCCTCCAACCCGGCCTGACCGGGGGACTGTACCGCATCCAGCATCCGCTTGGCTCCGATGATGCAGTCCGCCTGGGCCAGAGCCTCCCGGACCTCCAGGGTCTGGGCGCTGCGGCTGCCGGGACCGATGCCCACCAGGGTGATTTTCGGAGTATAGGTGCAGCCGAACCGCTGGCAGAGAATGGACAGGGCTTCCTCTAAGCTCACGCCGCTGCCCCCCGGTCAGCGGCCGATGATAACGGCCACGGCTCCTGTGGCCCGGGCGGCATCCAGCTTTTCTTCAAATCCACCGGCTTTCCCGGAGGATTTTGTCACCAGATACCGGGCCCCCAGGGCGTTCAGCATGGCGATATTCAGTTCCTTGGAAAAAGGTCCCTGCATGGCCAGAATGTGGGAGGGCTGCAATCCCGCCTCCTGGCAGAGCCGCAGGGAATCCGCCATGGGCAGGACACGGGCGTAGACACGGTCCGCAAAATCCGGCAGGGCCGTGAATCTGGCCAGTTCTTTGCTGCCGGTGGTCAGGAGAATGGGGCCTTCCGTGCCGGAAAGATAGTCCACTGCTCCGGCGATGTCCTCCACATAGACCCCCTGATTTTTGTCCCCGGCATCGTCCCGGAGGAGCCGGAGATACTCGGTTTCCGTGGCGGCGCAGCTTTCGGCAATATTTTCCGTGACCACGCTGGCGTAAGGATGGGTGGCGTCCAGCACCAGGTCAAAGCTTTCCCGGCGGAACAGGTCCTCCATTTCCTCGCTGGTCAGCCGTTTGGCGGAGACGTTTATTTTCTCGGCATGGGGGAGCAGGGTCTCCCCGTATTCCGTGGCCACGCAGGCGGTGACGGCCACCGGCTGCGAAGCGAGAAATTCCACCACTTCCCGGCCTTCCGTGGTCCCGGCAAAAACGCAGATCTTATACATCCCGGTATCCTCTGGGCGTGACCAGCTTCCCGGCCACCATTTTTGTCATGGCGTTGCCGATGAACACCGTGCAGAACATATCCACGTCCGCCGTCCGCAGTTCCGAAAGGGTCATGTACTCCACCCATTCGCCCTCCCGGCCAATGGAATGGGCCACGCCGCAGGGCCGGTCGCCGGGCAGATAACGCAGGAGAATATCGCAGGCCATGCGGAGGTTGTCCGGGCGACCCTTGCTTCTGGGATTGTACAGCACGATGCTCAGGTCCCCCTGAGCGGCACATTCCAGCCGTTTTTCAATTTTTTCCCAGGGGGTCAGCCGGTCGCTGAGGCTGATGACCGCAAAATCATGAGTCAGGGGCGCACCCAGCAAGGCTCCGCCGCTGCAGGCGGCAGTCAGGCCGGGAATGACTTCGATTTCCGGGTCGGTGCTTTCGCCCCGTAGCTCATAGAGCAGGGCGGCCATGCCGTAAATGCCGCTGTCCCCGGAGCAGATCATGGCCACGGACTTGCCCTCTCTGGCCTTGTCCAGGGCCAGCTGGCAGCGGACGGTCTCCCTGGTCATGGGGGTGGTCAGAAATTCCTTGCCGGGGTAGCGTTCCTTCACCAGGTCCACATATACGGTATAGCCCACGATAATTTGGGCATTTTTCAGGGCGTTATCCGCCCGAATGGTCATATTTTCATAGTTCCCGGGGCCAATGCCCACTACAAACAGCTTGCTCAAAACGAAACCTCCCAATGCTCTGCCGCCAGGGCCACGGTCACGCCGTCCTTTGCGGTTTTTTTGATGATAAGCGTCTCCGCGCCCAGCAGCGCCGCCCGCTCGCACACGTTGTCCACCCCGGTGACGGAGCGGACGAAGGCGGAGGGGGTGAAGTCACCGGGGACGGCATTTAATTGCTCTGCGGAATAAAATTTTACGGGCAGACCTGCCTCCCTGCAGAAGTCCAGCAGCCCCGCCTCCTGAGCTTTCAGATCGATGGAGGCGCAGCATTTGACGGCCTTCCGGTCAATTTGATTTTCGGATAAAACGGCCTCCACGGCTCCGGAAATGGCCTCCTTCGGTGTGCCCTTCCGGCAGCCGATGCCCAGGTGTAGAATTTTCGGGGTCAGCCGCAAAGTCGTCTCAAAGGGCGATGTTTTTTTCCAGTCCAGCAGGATGCCCACTTTCCCGGAATTGCCCAGGCACAGCCCCTTCGGCAGGGCAGTAACGATGGGGAAGGGGGTGCAGAGGGGCACGTCCCCCTCCAGTACGGCGGCGGACACGGCTTTGGCAGCGCTCAGGCTGGAAAGGGCGCAGCGCTGCTTCGTGGCCCAGGCATCCACGGAAAAACGGCCGTTGATGTCCGTGGCAGTGGTAATGACGGGGGTGGAACCCAAGTTTTCTGCGATTTTCTTCGCCATATCGTTGGCTCCGCCGATGTGGCCGGACAGCACGGGAATGACGAACTGCCCCAGTTCGTCCAGAACGATGACCGCCGGGTCCGTGGCCTTGCTGCGCAGGTGCGGGGCGATTTCCCGGACCGCCAGGCCTACACTGCTGATGAAGATTAGGGCCTGATTGGCCTGAAACAGGGGACCGTAAAAATCCCTGGCGGGGCGTTGGATGGAGCCGAACCCCGGCTCTGCAAACCGCTCCATGGTGTAGGGGTGAACAGTGTCCTCCGGGAAGCAGGCCAGCACCCGCCGGGCAGTGACGCAGCCCTGACGGCTGTAAGCGAACAGGGCAATGTTCATTCCGTGGCCTCCCGGAATTCGGTGGTGAATCCGGGGTGGTAGAGCAGGGAACGGAGATATTTGTCTCCCATGCAGTCGCCCACGATGATGAGGCTGGTTTTCGTCAGGCCATTCTCCGTGACGGTCTTGTGGAGGGTGTCCACGGTGCAACGGAAGATTTTTTCCTCCGGCCAGGTGGCCTTATACACCACGGCCACGGGGGTGGAACCGGCATACCCACCGGCCAGAAGCTCCGCCTGCAGCTTCTCCGTCAGGCCGGTGCTGAGGAACAGGACCATGGTGGCCCCGTGGGCGGCCAAAGCCCGGATAGACTGCTTTTCCGGAACGGGGGTCCGGCCGGGGGCCCGGGTGATGATGACCGTCTGGCTCACGTCCGGCAGGGTGTACTCGGTTTTCAGGGAGGCGGCGGCACCGCAGAAGGCGCTGACGCCGGGGCAGACGTCGTAGGCAATGCCCCGCTTGTCCAGTTCGTCGAACTGCTCCCGGACGGCTCCGTAAATACTGGAATCGCCGGTGTGGAGCCGGACGGTGGTTTTTCCGGCGGCCTCCGCTTCCACAATGACATCAATGACCTGCTCCAGGGTCATGGTGGCGCTGTTGTAGATTTTGCAGTCCTTTTTGCAATAGGACAGCAGGTCCGGGTTCACCAGGCTCCCGGCATAAATGACCACGTCGCATTCGCTCAGGAGTTTTGCCCCCCGGACGGTGATGAGGTCCACTGCGCCGCTGCCGGCGCCCACAAAATGTACCATATTTATCGTTCCTCCATGATTTTTTTCAAGAGTGTCTCTTCGTTATCGCTGCGGCCCAGAATGCCGTATTCTTTGGAAAACATGAGAACGCCCACTTCCATAGGCTCCGCCCGGTGGTTCAGGTGAAAAGAAATTTTCTCCGTGACCCGGCCCAGAGCCTCCCGGTCCAGGCCCTTTTCCCGGAGGATACGGACCGCATCGTCACAGGCGGCGCAGTCCAGCATTTCCCGGACTGTTTCCGCATCCGCTCCGGCGGCGGCTGCATGGGCGGAGAGAATTTCCATCCGGCAGTCCCCGTATTTGGAGTGGGTGTTCAGCATCCCGCCGGCCACTTTTACCAGCTTGCCGATGTGGCCCACCAGCAGTGCCCCCCGGAAGCCCAATTCCCGGCACAGGTCCAGGCCGTCCCCCAGAAAATTCGACACCTGTACGGCGATGTTCATGTCCAGCCCCAATTCCTGCCGGATGAAATCCGACCCGTAATTGCCGGGGGTCAGCAGGGCGTATTCTTTCCCGGCGGCCCGGCGCTGGCGCAATTCTACACGAATCGTGTCCACCAGAGCCTTTTCGCTCATGGGCTCCACAATGCCAGTGGTGCCCAGAATGGAAATGCCGCCCACAATGCCCAGTCGGGGATTGAAGGTTTTTTGGGCCAGAATTTCGCCCTCCGGGGCGGAAATGACGACTTTCAGGCCGCCCTTGTAGTCCGCCAGGGCCATGACTTCCTCCACGTTTTCCCGGATCATTTTCCGGGGTACGGAGTTGATGGCGGCGTTGCCCACGGGCTGGTCCAGGCCCCGCTTCGTGACCCGGCC
>OBYM01001294.1_pt1 | contig 10948 bp, 12 predicted proteins | sample 1538191 | NCBI WGS metagenome assembly OBYM01 (sample SAMEA2580165, study PRJEB22360) | human gut metagenome | biome: human gut; feature: human-associated habitat; material: faeces | place: Denmark | collected 2008/2010 | reverse complement strand
GCCCTTTTTAACCGTGAAAAAGGGCGCTGGGCGGTTTTAAAGTACACAAACTTACAAAAACACAGAGAAATCGGGGGTTCGAATCACCCCAACTTCCGAAATCACTGAAAAATATCTATGGAACAAACAACAGATTTTGAGCAATAAAAAAAGTCGCTACCCCTTGATACTCTAGGCGTTCGGCCCAAAATATCTAGATTGTAGCGACTTTGTGGTGCGCGAGGCGGGAGTCGAACCCGCACGCCCTTGCGAGCACTGGCACCTGAAGCCAGCGAGTCTACCAATTCCACCACTCGCGCAGAGGTGAAATGCGCTGTTCCTTAGCGCGAGGTATATGTTACCACACTATTTCCGCACTGTCAACCCCCTTTTTTGTTTTTTCACTCCGGAGATTTCTGAATCTGCTTCCAGAGAATTTTATGAAAAACTTAATGCTTCCTTCAAGGAAGATTATGGTCTGTCTGATATGCTGGAGCCAGAAGAGAGGGGGAGGTATTTATGGAGGACAGATTGTGTCCGGAAAAGAGCGTTTATATTCTGCTGACCCGCTCGGGGACCTGGTTTTCCCGGCTGATTCATCTGGCCACCGATGACTGCTACACCCACGCCTCCATCGGCCTGGACGGCCCCAACGGTCCCTTTTACAGCTTCGCGCGGAAGTATGCGCGCTTCGCCCTCCCGGCGGGGCTGGTGATGGAGGAGATACGTTTGGAGGTCCAGACCAAGAGACAGCAGATTCCCTGCTGTCTCTATGCACTGAGCGTCCCCCTTCCGGTCTATGAGCGGCTGCGCCGCCAGATTGACCGGATGTATGCGCAGAAAGACCGCTACCACTACAATCTGCTGGGGGCGGTGGCCTGTTACTTCAACCACCCCATGACCCGGGAAAACCACTACTTCTGTTCCCAATTTGCGGCCTCTCTGCTGGAGCGCTCCGGGGCGGTGGAGCTGGGGAAGGCTCCGGAGCTGGTCCGGCCCGCCGACTTCTGTCAGATGGAGCGGTTCCGCCCGGTCTACCAGGGGGAGCTGGGGAACCTGCGGGAGGCGGTCCCGGCATAAGCGAGGAGGTGCGTGCAGCACACCTCTCGCTTTATATTTGGGCCTGGCCGGCGGGCAGGAGGATCCGCCCCCGGAAGTGCGCCCCGTTCTGTACAATCTCAAACCGCCCTCCGTGGGCCCGGGCGATCTGCTCCACCAGCTTCAGCCCGGTCCCGTGGGGGGCGGAGCCGTCCTCGTTGAGGACGGACGGAGGAGCGGTGGGCGGCGTCTCCGGCGCGCCCGGTCCCCCGGCGCTGTCCACCTCCAGCGCGCACTCCGCTCCCTGGAGGGCGAGTCGGACGGTGATGGCGCAGCCGTCCGGGTTGTGGCGCACCCCGTTGTTCATAAGATTCATCAGGGCCCGCTTCAAAAGCCCCTCGTCGGCCAGGAGGGTGACCTCCTCTGCCTCCGGGGGGACGTCCACCTCCAGGGAGTATCGGTCCTCCAGACCGCCGTTAATGAGGTCGGCCGCCGCCTGACGCACCAGGGCCGCCGGGCGGAGCCGGGCCCTCCGCAGGGGCTGCATCTCATAGTCCAGGCGCATGGTGAGATTCAGGTCGTTCACCAGGTCCCGGATGGTCTGGCTCTGGCGGCGGATGATGGCCGCCTGCTCCCGCCGGGCGGGGGGGAGGGCCGGGTCCTCCTCCAGCTGGTTGGCGTAGCCCATGACCATGGACAGCGGGGTGCGGATGTCGTGGGAGACCCCGTTCACCCAATTGGACCGGGCGGTATCCCGCACCTGCTGGGCCTGGCGGAACCACTTCCGGAGGAACAGAAAGGCCAGCCCCAGCACACAGCCGATGGCCAGAAAAAAGAGAAACGCAAACCACAGAGGGATCTGGAGCAGAACATCCATGCCCATGGACATGTCGTGCTTCCACACGCTCCCCTTGGGGGAGCCGATGACCAACAGGCCGTCATCCCGCACCCGGCACTGGACCGGGTAGTCGTTCAGATACCACCGGGTGAAGGAGGCCACGTCGGTGAGGCTGTATGCCTCGGGCACGTCCGCCGGCTTCCGCAGGGACCAGACCACCTGTCCGTCCAGGCCGATGAGCATGGCCCAGCGCTGCTCCCCCAATAATTCCTCACCGGTGAAGGTGTAGCCGTTCCCCGACCAGATCAGGGCGGCGGACACCTTCTCCGAAGGGGCGGTCCAATCCCGGCCGGCGCTCACATTGTAGAAGATGAAGGCCAGCAGCCCGGCCGCTGTAAGGACCACGATCAGCAGGGCGGAGGCGGCCACCAGACCCGCCGCCTTCAGCCCGTTCCGCGCCCTCATGCCTGTTCCTCCCGGGCCAGGCGGTAGCCCAGCCCCCGCACAGTGAGCAGGTACCTGGGGTGGGAGGGGTCCGCCTCGATCTTCTCCCGCAGGCGGCGGATGTGGACCATCAGGGTGTTCTCATACCCCACCATGGGGCCGTCCCAGAGGGCGGCGCACAGGGCGTCGATGGTGACGATGTTTCCCCGGTTGTCCGCCAGCTTTTTCAGCAGGGCGAACTCCTTGGCGGTGAGGGAGACCTCCCCCGACGGCCGGGTCACCGTGCCGGTCCCCCAGTGGACGGTGGCAGGGCCCAGGGGCCGGGGGCCGTGCGCACCGCCCCCAGCCGCAGGAGCAGCTCCTGGGGGAGAAAGGGCTTTGTGATGTAGTCGTCCGCCCCCAGGCCCAAGCCCTGGAGCCGGGCCGCGTCCTCGTCCCGGGCGGACAGGTACAGCACCGGCACGTCCCCGAACCGCCGCAGCCCCGGCAGGAGGGAGAAGCCGTCCCCGTCGGGGAGCATCACGTCCAGCAGCACCGCGTCCGGCCGCCGGGCCGCCATGGCCGCCCGGGCCTGGGCGCAGTCGGCGGCCTCCAGGACCTCATAGTCCGCCCCGGTGAGCAGGCTGGCCACCATCCGCCGCAGCTCCGGCTCGTCGTCCACCAGTAAGATCCGTTGTCTCATATCCATCACCTGTCCCTAGGATACCACAGGTTTTCCTCCGGCGCACCCCCTGGGGAAAAAAGTAAGGGAAACGTAAGGTGGCCTTCATGGGCGTGTAAGGTGAGAACGCTACAATAGGAGCATCTCACAAGGAGGTGTTTTCCCTATGGCAGACATCGTGCGGACTCAGGGCCTGTGCAAGCAGTACGGCAAGGTCCTGCGGGTGGACCGCCTGGACCTGCGGGTCCCGGAGGGGGCCATCTACGGATTTCTCGGACCAAACGGGGCGGGCAAGTCCACCACCCTGAAAATGATCCTGGGGCTGGTCCACCCCACGGCGGGGTCCATCTCCGTCTTTGGAAAAGAGGTCGACGGGCACAACCGCCTGGACATGCTCAAGCAGGTGGGCAGCCTCATTGAGAGCCCCAGCTACTACGGCCACCTCACCGGGGAGGAGAATTTAAAAGTGATTCAGACCCTGCGGGGGGTGCCGGAAAAAGATGTGTATGAGGTGCTGGAGATCGTCCGGCTGGAGGGGCAGCGAAACAAAAAGGCGGCCCACTACTCCCTGGGCATGAAGCAGCGGCTGGGGCTGGCCGCCGCCCTGCTGGGCTTTCCCCGGCTGCTGATCCTGGACGAGCCCACCAACGGCCTGGACCCGGCGGGCATCCAGGAGATGCGGGAGCTCATCTGCTCCCTGCCCGCCCGGTTCGGCATGACGGTGCTGGTGTCCAGCCACCTCCTGAGCGAGATCGACCAGATGGCCGACCACGTGGGCATCATCCGGGAGGGGGAGCTGGTCTTTCAGGACACCCTGGAGACCCTCCACCGGCACAGCCGCCACAACCTGGCCCTGCGTACCGGAGACAACGAGGGGGCCCTGAAGCTCCTCCGCCAGGGCCGGGTCCCCTGCGCCCAGGAGGAGGACTATATCCTGCTCCCCCGGCTGGACGACCCGGACGCGGCCAAGCTCATCCGGTACCTGATCGGACACGGGGTGGACGTGCTCCGGCTGGAGGAGCGGCAGAAGAGCCTGGAGGACATCTTCCTGGAGCTTACCGGCGGAAAGGCGGCGAGCCTATGAGCACCCTGGTCCGTCTGGAATTTTATAAATGCCGCCGGCGGCAGATTTTCCTCATCTGCGCCGGGCTGCTGGGGGCCGAGCTGGTGTGGTTCGGAGTCTATCTGGCCCGTCAGGACCCGGAGGACCTGCTCCAGGGCTGGATGCTCACCCTGTACAATTTAGCAATGGTGGACGCCATCCTGTTTCCCCTGGGCACCGCCGTCCTGGCCAGCCGGAACTGCGAGATCGAGCACAAGGGGGCCACGTTGAAGCTGCTGGAGACGGCGACCACTCCGGGGCGGCTGTACGCCGCCAAGCTGATCTGGGGGGCGCTGGTGCTGGGGGCCGTCTCTCTGGTGCGGACCGTCCTCTTTGTGCTCCTGGGGATCGCAATGGAGTTCCCGGGCGGCGTGCCCTGGAGCCGCTTTGCCTGGTTTACGCTCATTACCTGGGGGGTGTCCATGGCGCTCTTTTTTCTCCAGCAGGGGCTGTCCCTCCGCTTTGCCAACCAGGCTGTCCCCCTGATCTGCGGCATTTTCGGCAGCTTTGCGGGCCTGCTCTCCCTGTTGTTCCCGGTGGGCATTCAGAGGGTCATCCCCTGGGGGTACTACGGCCTGATGTCCCTGGCGGGGATGCACTGGGACGAGGCCACCCGGTTCACCGCCTTCTACTGGCGGGTCCCGGAGCCCCTGGACGTGGGGCTGCTCCTGGCATGGGGCTTGGCCTTTCTGATGGCGGGATGGACTCTGTTCGTCCGGAAGGAGGTCTGATCATGCTGCTGCGTTCCATTCGGGCGGAGCTGATGAAGTGCCGGAGAAGCCCCGTGTGGCTGGCCTTCGTGGTGCTCCCCCTGTTTCCGGCCATCCTGGGGACGGTCAACTATCTGGGCAATCTGGAGGTGCTGAAGAGCCAGTGGTACAGCCTCTGGACCCAGCACGTGCTGTTCGCCTCCCTGTTTTTTCTCCCCGCCCAGCTGGGGGTGTTCTGCGCCTGGCAGTGGCGGCTGGAGCACACGGACCACAACTGGAACCAGGCAATGACCGCCCCGGTCCCCGCCCGGGACCTGTACCTGGCCAAGCTCGTCCTGGCGGCGGGGGTGTCCTTTTTGGCCCAGGCGGCCATCGGAGCGCTCTTTGTGCTCTCCGGCAAGCTGGCAGGGCTCACCGACCCGATCCCGCCGGAGCTGCCCGGCTGGCTGTTCTTCGGGGCGCTGGGCGGCGCGGCGGTGTGCGCTTTGCAGCTCTACCTGTCCCTGGTCATCCGGGCCTTTGCCATCCCGGTGGCTATGGCTCTGGCGGGGGGCATCGCCGGGCTGATGCTCACCTCCCAGGGGCTGGGGTACGCCTTTCCCTACTCCCTGCTGTGCCTGGGGATGCGGGCCAATAACCCTACGATGGAGCTGGACCTGGGGCCGTTTTTGCTGGGATGCGGGGTTTATATTTTGATGTTCTTTGCCCTGTCCGTCCGGCATCTGACCCGGAGGGATGTGTCGGCGGGGTGAGTGTTTTTTGGGCTTTCGGGGAGTTTCGCCGCCCCGGCGGCGAGTTCCTTTTCCACGTGGAAAAGGAACCAAAAGACGCTGGGGGACGCCGCAGAGGCGAACTGCGTTCGCCAATGACGGCTTTCCCCCAGACCCCTATTACGGGGGACGCGTACCTGATGAATTTTGCAAAATTTCCGGCGCGCAGAATCTGAGTGGCGATTTGCGTTTCCTCCCGGCCCACTGGGGCCTGGCGTGGTGGAAAATTGAAGCAGATGCGGTTTTCGTACCGCGCCTGGCCTTGACGAGCAGGTGATAACTGGTCCGTAATCGCGGGCCGGTTTGGGACCGGCCCCTGTGAAAGAAGATGTGGCTTCTGGATTCGCCGTAGGGGCGACACCATGTTGCCGTCCGTAAGCCTCCCCCGGGGGGGCCTACTCCCCTTATCAAGGGGCCGATTCCCCATGTCAGGGGGAAATGGCCGAAGGCCAAAAGAGGTAGGGATGATGTCGCGCAGCGACAGAGGGGATAGGGACAGGCGCCCCAATGCCCACACTGGGGCGGATGAGGTCCGTCCATCCAAACCGCCTGTGCCTTCCACCGATCATAGAAACTGGGCGGCCCAGTGTGCCGCCCCTACGGGCTGGAGTGGGTTCCCCGCGACGGGTGACCGCAAGGGTCGCCCCTACGGTTTTACGAGGGCATGTTTGAACCCCAGAGCGGGCGGGTCTAGGACCCGCCCCTACGGCGTATCCGGAAGCAGTCCCTCCTTTTGCGTGGGGGCCGGTCCCAGACCGTCCTGCCGATAACGGACCGGCTATCACCTGCTCGGCCCGGCCAGGCGCGGAAATGGAACCGCAACAGTTGCAATTTTTGCTTAACCCAGGCCCCAGTGGGCCGGTGGGAATTTAGACCAACCACTCAGATTTCCACGCGCCGGAAATTTTACACATCCCAACAGGTACGCGTCCCCCCGTAATGGGGTCCGGGGAAAGGCGAATATGAGCGCGAAGCGCTCATCCTGAGCCGTCCCCGGTGGCGTTTTGCCCAATCCATCGTGACTCCCGGCGAAGCCCAGCGAAGCGGGTTCGCCGGGAAAAGGAGGAACAAGGGAGCGGGCGCAGTTTTCGCCGCCAGGCGGAAACGGAGACAAGCGGACTTTGCGACGACGAGCCGCCATGGGCAAAGTAGGTCGCCGCCCGCAGGCGGCGAAAATCTCCTGGTATATAGAAACCTCCTATTGACATTTCATTTAGACAACTGTAAAATAAAGAAAAAAGACAACTGTCTAAATAAACCCAAAGGAGGGACGCGATATGAAACCGACCTACCCCCGTCTCCCCGACGCAGAGCTGGAGGTGATGAAGGCCCTGTGGGCCCTGGGGGACTACCCCGCCCACACCGGGGACATCGCCCAAAAGCTGGACAAGAGCTGGAAGGCCCCCACGCTGTTGAAGCTCCTCTCCCGCCTGGAGGAGCGGGGCTTTGTGGCGGGAACCAAGGAGGGGCGGGCCAACGCCTACACCCCCCTGGTGCAGGAGGCCGACTACCTCTCCAGTGAGAGCCGCTCCTTCCTGGAGCGCCTGCATGGGGGCTCCCTGTCCAGTCTGGTGGTCTCCCTCTACCCGGACGCAAAACTGACCGAGGAGGACGTGGCCGCTTTGGAGCGGATTTTGGAGAAGGGGGAGAAGTGAGATGCTGGACAATTTAAGCGCGCTGATGTCTGTCACGCTGGGGGGAAGCGTGTGCATTCTCCTGTTTTTGGCCGCGGGTCCCCTGCTGTCCAGGCATTTCACACCCCGTTGGCGGTACTGTGCCTGGGGAGTGCTGGCGGCGGTGCTGATCTTGTTCCAGCCGTTCCACGCCATGCTCCCAAAGCCGGAGGATTGGAGCGGACTGATTCAGCTGTCGATTCCTCAGGCGGTATCGGAAAACGCCTATGATCGGGAGAATGCCCGGAACCGGGACTGGGAGGAGATTCAAAAGACCGGAAACGGCGGCAGAGGAGCCGAGACGGAAAATCAAGATGGGGAGAGGCTCCGCCACTCTGTCCAGTATGAAAATGAAGCGGGGGAGATGGTGGTCATTGAAGACAACGACTATGTCCGCAAAGTGACCGTGGGAGACGAGACCACCTACACCGTCCATTGGACGGGGGTGGCCTATGGGGCCTACCAGGCGGTGGCGTTCCTCAGCGTGGGATTCGTGCTGGGCCGGTACTTCTGGACCCGAAGGAACCTGCTCCGGGTGAGCAGCCCGGCGGGGGAGGAGGACCAGACAGTCCTGGAGGCGGCCCGCCGGCGGACCGGATGTGACCGGGAGGCGGAGCTGTACCGCTGCTCCGGCATTCACACCCCCATGCTCATGGGCTTTCGCCGCCCGGTGATCCTGCTGCCCGATAACATCCCGGCGGGGAGCCTGGAGGCCGCCCTGGCCCATGAGCTGACCCATTTGAAGCACAGGGATACCTGGTACATGCTCCTGATGACCCTGGCCCGGTGCGTCCACTGGTTCAACCCCCTGGTGTGGCTCATGGTGCGCACGGCCCGGCGGGACATGGAGCTGTGCTGTGACTACGACCTGCTGAACGGCCAGGGGGAGGAGGCCCGCCGGGCCTACGGCCGGGCCATCCTGGACCAGATGACCGGGCGGGACCGGGGCTTTTCCGGTCTCACCACCGGGTTTTCCGGCAGCAAGAGGGAGGTGTTCGCCCGGTTCCGGGCCATGATGGACACCGCTCCCAAGCGAAAAGGGCGGGCACTGCTGGCCCTGGCTGCGGCGGCTATTGTGCTGTCCGGGTCCCTGGTGGCCTGTCAGGCAGAGGCATAGCCCCAGACCTGGACGGCCTGGGTGGATGCGGTGGATCTGGAGGAACGCGCCGTGACCTATACACTGCTGGTAGACAGTATGGGAGAAGATATGGAGCGGACCGCCCCTCTGGCGGAGGACGCCCAGCTGCTCCATACCTACGAGGGAGAGGCGTATCCGCTCAACCCGGAGACTTTGCGGTATACGCAGGATATGGCCCAGGATGGTCTAGTCGGGACCGTGGAACTGAACGGGCGGGGGGAGGTGGTCCGCGTGCAGCTGAATACCTCCTCCCAGCTGGACCTGACGGCCGCCGGCCTGGACTTCACCGGCTACTGCGGAGAGGTATATGCCGCCGGGATGGGAGGAGCGATGCTGCTTCACGGGGTAGCGGGGATCAGCGTGGACCCCTGCAATGAGCTGGGGCAGGACTCGGACCACACCCGATACACCCTGCCCTTGGCGGAGGACGCTCAGATTTCAGCGACGGATATGCCGTTTCTCACCGGCCTGTCCAGCGCGCTTTACCCGGACCTCTTCCAGCTCACGGTGGTGAACGGGGAAGTGACCGCCATTGAGGGGGTCTGGCCGGAGGCCGAGAACACGGTAACCCTCCCCATCGACCCGGAGGAGGAGACGCCCTCCAACCCGGAGAATATGCCCGAACATGACCCAGATTTTTACGGGGAGAACGGGGCGGAGGATATGCCGGAATATGACCCGGGGTTCTACGGGGAGTCCGGCGCCCAGCCCCTGGAGCCCGACGGGAGCGGGACGGCGTAGAGGGCGGGCGGCCCAGTGTGCCGCCCCTACAAAAGGGCGGGTGGTGACCTGCCCCCTCATCCGCCCCAGTGTGCGCACTGGGGCACCTTCCCCCCAGGGGGAAGGCTTAAGAACACTCTATATAGTAAAATTTTAAGCCGTAAAAATGCACTAACTTTTAAATAAAAATAACGGCTCTGTGTATGCTGAGAATATTCCGAAAAAAGGGCGGTTTGCTATGAAGAAACGAACCCATCTCAGCATACGAATGGACTCTGAACTGCACGATAAATTCAAGTCTGTTTCAGAATTTGAGGGCCGTTCCATGAGCCGGCAGATTTTATATTTGATCCGGAAGTGTGTCAGCGACTTTGAAAAAGAAAATGGCCCGATCCCGGTTGAGAAAGAGGACTCCCCACAATGAACCTGTGGGAATCTTTTCTGGACCTGCTGTTCCCGCCAAAATGCCCCTTCTGCCAGAAAATTCTGGACGACCCCAGGGCCCCGGTGTGCCCGGAGTGCCAGGGGAAGCTCCCGTGGCTTCTGGGGGAGGACGCCCTGCGGGCGGTGGAGGGGACGGCGGGGTGTCTCTCGCCCCTGGCCTACCGGGACGGGGTGCCCGAGGCGGTGCGCCGGTATAAATTCCCGGGAAATCCCAGCTATGGGAAGCCCTTCGGGCTTCTCATGGCTCAGTGCGCCCAGGACGGCCTGACCGGAGCGGTGGATGTGGTGACCTGGACCCCGCTGAGCCGGAGGCGGAAGAAAAAGCGGGGCTTTGACCAGGCGGAGCTGCTGGCCCGGACGGCGGCCGGGGAGCTGGGACTTCCGGCCCGGAAGCTGCTGGAGAAGGAAAAAGACAACGGCCCCCAGTCCCACCTGGAGGACGAGGCGGCCCGGCGGGCCAACGTTCAAGGGGCGTACCGGCTGACCGGGGAGGACCTGTCCGGCCTGCGCGTCCTGCTGGTGGACGACGTGGTGACCACCGGCTCCACCATGGGGGAGTGCGCCCGTCTGCTCCTGGAAGGGGGCGCGTCGGAGGTCTGGGGGCTGACCCTGGCCCAGGCCCGGAAAAAATGAATTACAGACAGGCCGGAAAACCATGGAAAAATGGCGAAATAATAGTTGAAAACCGGCGTGGGACCCGCTATAATGAAAACTAGTTTGGATATAACCACAAACCGGCGCGGGTATACTAACGCCGGAAATGATCATCAATAAGGTGGAGCGATATGTTTAATTTATTCAGCAAGGACATTGGCATTGACCTGGGCACCGCGTCCGTTCTGGTATATATCAAGGGGAAGGGCGTGGTCCTGCGGGAGCCCTCCGTGGTGGCCATGGATAAGAATACCGGCAAGCTGTTGAAGGTGGGCACCGACGCCCAGGCCATGCTGGGCCGCACCCCCGGCAACATTGTGGCCATGCGCCCCCTGCGGGAGGGCGTCATCTCCGACTATGACATGACCGAGCGGATGCTCAAGGAGTTTATCAAGAAGGTGACCACCTTCTCCCTGTTCAAGCCCCGTCTGCTCATCTGCGTGCCCTCCGGCATCACCGAGGTAGAGGAGCGCGCCGTGGTGGACGCCGGCATCCAGGCGGGCGCCCGCCGGGCCTACCTCATTGAGGAGCCTGTGGCCGCCGCCATCGGCGCCGGCATCGACATCGCCAAGCCCGACGGCCACATGGTGGTGGACATCGGCGGCGGCACCGCCGACATCGCCGTCATCTCCCTGGGCGGCGTGGTGGAGTCCGCCTCCATCAAGATCGCCGGCGACAAGTTCGACGAGGCGGTGGTCAAGTATATCCGCAAGAAGCACAACGTGCTCATCGGCGAACGACCACCCGCGGAGTTGAAAACGTCCATCCCCACAGCAG
>OBYM01001293.1_pt1 | contig 10959 bp, 11 predicted proteins | sample 1538191 | NCBI WGS metagenome assembly OBYM01 (sample SAMEA2580165, study PRJEB22360) | human gut metagenome | biome: human gut; feature: human-associated habitat; material: faeces | place: Denmark | collected 2008/2010 | reverse complement strand
TACAATTCAAAATAATAATTATTATTTTCAAATAAAAAATACTATCGACCCTAATTCAAAAGTTTGTCTAAATACATCACAAAAAAAAGACAGTGGACATGGATATGGTATCGAAAGTATAAAAAAACTTGTTAAAAAAAATAATGGAAAAGTTAAATTTTACAACGATAGTATGTTTTTTTATGTTGAATTGTATTTACCTTTATAATATCATAAAGAAACATATATAATGGTAATTTGTTGTCCTGAAAGATAGTTCTTGCAAAAAGATAAACTTGATGTGAACACTGAGAACAAGTGTAGACATTGTTTCTACACTTGAGCAAAACAAAATAAACACAACCACATTCAGGGCAAACAACTTCTAAAGGGTAAAAGACATTTAAGAAAAAATTTCTGCAGATATATTCATTATTGAAGAAAAGCTTATTGAAAGTGATATGACTCATGATTTTTGATTTAGCCTTAGCACAGTTTATTGACGTAAACAATGACCTCCATAAATAATTGTCAATGTCATTATACATTAACCAAAAAATAATGATCGCTAAAACAGTAGAAAGACTCAAAAAAACGGAGTTAAAATAAAAAAGTATTACAATTAGATCAGATAGCCCATGAAAATTATTTCAACTCTAATTATTGAAATAAATATAAACTTTTAGATATAATGTGACCATATAATTAATAGTTTATTATTTAGATATACATACCTGTCCATATCCAATTATCACCTTATTTCTTAACGTATACTTCTTTTCTCTGCATTCATCATTACTATTACCTTCTATTGTATAAATATATTGATTATCAGATGATTCAACAATTCCAACGTGATCAGGATCATCGTCATTATTCCAATCAAAGAATATCAAATCTCCTGCTTTGGGCTTATAATTCTTATCTGCCCATTTTTTATTATCTTTGAACCATTGTATGCCATCTTCTACTCTTGAAAATTTTGGAATATTTGTATTTAAATCTCCACTTTCATTTGCACACCAGCTTACAAAAATAGCACACCATTCAACATGTGAATCAAATCCATACCATTCCCAATACTTTCTTCCTCCAATATTTCCTATCTGTGATTTTGCTACTGCAACAATATCACCGTTACCTATATGATAATATCTTAAAACATGTTTAACATAGTCAGGATCACCATAAACATCTATTTGCAATTAAGCTTTCATTTCATCTGAAAATACTTTTGCATTAGCCCTTGTATAACCACCAAAATGTTCAACAGCCCATTCAATATAACCATTACCAAAATTATATCCCTGAAGTGCTAGTGAGATATTTTGCATATCTGAAACACTCTTTACATTTGCTCTTTTCATACAGCCAGAAAGATAATGTACACCACAATCTATTGAATATTCAGCGTCTTGTATAGCATTAGGTACATTTGGATATTTTGTATTATATGGGCATTCTGATGATTGCATTGGATCATATCCTTTGCCACCACTTTCTTGCATCATGACTGCTTGAATCAAAGGTACATAATCAGCAATATCATATTCTTTTGCATATTTTTCAATGGTATTTGTATATGATAAAACTTCAGCTGAAACATACATTGTTCCATTTTCTACACTAGAATCATCTGACAATGCAGAAAATACACCAATGAAAAGTGTAATAACAATCAACAATATCAATCCCATTCCTAATGTTATAAACTGATTAATACCAGTTATACTTCTTTTTACAACATTAACTGTTCCTTTAAAGAATTTTATACCTGCAGATGGTGTTTTCTGTAAGTTTTGTGTATTTTGTTTTAATTCTTTAATTTTATTTTTATGTTTACTTATAAAATGAGATTTCATTTGATAATGATAATGGTCATTAGCTTTATCACTAAATAGAGTCGTTCCCTCATTTTTTACTTTTTTATTTGAAACAGTCAATATCTTTGAATTCATCAATGATTCATTCTTATCATCTTTCAAATGATTCTTTATGCTTTTTTCACTGGTTTCATATTTATCTTCAACACTTTTGATTTTTCTTTTTTGCATGATACGTTTGCTGTAGTGTTGTATATCATATGCAGTCTTCTTTTCATAATCAACCACTCTATTAGTGGCTTCATTTTCATAGTCTTCATTATTCTGTTTATGAATATCATTTCGTTTCTTTTTTAAAACTTGATTTTTCTTAACAAAATTTTTCATATTTTCTTTTTTATTTTTTGTTTTTATAAACTGATGATGTTCTCTTGTTTTAATATCTCTCATATTTCGTTTCCTTTTCATAATTTTTTAATCTTATCAATTTCAACACTTCCTTTCAAACATACAAAATAAGTTATCGCACATTTGTTTAAAAACAATATGTGAATTAAAATAAACATGAAGTGACAAAATAATGGATAAACATATGAAAATGATATTTGACTTATATTTAGAAGATGAAATTTATTCTGATGCTATAACACATGATCAACAATATTTAACAATTATCAAAGAAATAAAAAGTCTAAAAAGAGAAATGAATCGGATTGTTTCAACTGATCAAAAAACAGAATTTTCTATTCTCACACAAAAATTATTTGATACATATATGAATCTTTCTAATCTATACCGATATTATGATTTTATAGAAGGATTTACTCTTGGAACAATCAATGGCATACATTGTTCGAACTATGATAATAAGCTAACATATGAAATAGAAAAAGTAATGAAAGAATACATATTAGAAAAGAGATTCCTTATTCCTAAAACAAAATAAGAAATCTCTTTTTTCATATTTATTGAACTATCGAATCTGGTCTTTATTTATATTCTTGTTATTCTTTTGATGATTCGATTGACTTGAAATAAGTTTTAAATGACCTCTGACCGATTCTCTTTTGAAATTGTCCAATTGATTCATCATCTTTGAAGTTTTCATAGCCATTCCTTTAAATAATTGATGCATAGAGCGAGATGATCTTTGTATAAAATTAAGTTTAGATAAATCATGGTTTTCATGATTTGCTTTTTTACCTACAAGCAATAATCCAATGTTCTTGATGTTTCTTTTTGCATTTTTCATCTCTACTGTCATAGAATCAACTGTCTGAATCATGTGGTTCGTTCGATTGAGTGCTTTTATCAAAGTTTTCTGTAATCCATTTAAACCATCTCTTATATGCAATAAATCAATCATTTTAACAATGCCACTTCTACCATGTTGTTTAAAGGATTGAATACAATCCTTCATGGAATTTTTTAAGTTAGTTTTTAAATCATCCAATTTGTTCTTACTTATATCAACCACATCTTGTGTCTTATTTAATGTTGATTGCATTCTCATCTTCATTGTTGGATTTTGCATACTGTTCAACGGTTCTTTTATATCTCTTAATTCTTGTGTAAGAATTTCAAATTGTTTTTCCATGCTCTCAATATATTCAACTAAATCCTTTGTATTGTCATATTCCTTATGTTGATTGTTATCAAACAACATTGACATATACTCCTCTACAATAGAATCATTCATAATAGGTAACTGCTTATCCATTATTTGTCACTTCCTTTCATTTCTCTATCCGACGGCTTAGTTGTCATGAGTTTATAAAGTTTGGTATTCTTTGGAAACCTATTTACAAACGGAACTAGACTTCCTCCGTATCTAATCAAACCACACCCTGACTGTGCATTTGTTATATAGGTCAACTGTTCATCGCTGATATTCAATAATGTTGCTAATTTTTCTCTATCCTGATATGCCTGATTCAACATCACAACAAATTCAGAGTTAGAAAGCATTGTACTTGCCTGTACACTATCCAACAAATATTCTACATTCTGTGTAATTCCAATTGGATAGCCATCACGTTTTCTGAATTGTCGCCATGCTGAATTAAAGAAACTTGCACTTTCATCGTTTTCAAAGACAACATGAAATTCGTCAATGATAATATGTGTTCTTTTCCCTTTTCTCCAATTATCATTGACACGATTAATCATAGCGTCTGTGATGACTAATAATCCCATTGTCTTGAGTTGCTTTCCAAGCTTAAAAATATCATATGATATAATACGATTATTCACATTGACATTCGTTTCATGTGCAAAGGCATCAAGTGAGCCATCTGTAAACAATTCCAGTTTTAATGCTAGACTTCTTGCTTCTATTTCAGGTTGTTCAAGAAGCTTTTTTCTTAAAGATATAAGTGTTGGTATTTGATTGGTATGATAATAATCTTGATAGACAAGTGTAACACATCTATCTATGATACTTCTTTCACTTGGTTTAATACCATCTCTATCAAGTTGTTCAAATAATGATATGATAAATTGAGATTTATCACCTACTGGATTTCCACTATCGCCATATCCTTCATTCATATCCATTGCATTGATATGATTAGGACTTCCGGCTGATATTTGAATGACTTCTCCACCTAGCTCCTTTACAAGCAATGAATATTCTGATTCTGGATCACAAATAATAATGTCATCGTCTGTTGCTAAGGCGATAAAGATAATCTGTTCCTTTGTTAAGAAAGACTTTCCACTACCCGGCACCCCTAATTGAAATGCATTAGGATTCATCAGTTTTTCCTTATTACATAAAATCAGATTATTTGTAATAGCATTCTGTCCAAACCAAATTCCACCTTCATCAATAATTTCCTGTGCTCTAAAGGGAATAAACACAGCTAGACTTTCAGTAAGTAATGTTCTTACAATATCCAATTTATTGATACCAATAGGCAATACACTCATGAGCCCATCAAGTTGTCGACTAGCAAAAGCAAGTGGTGATAATTCACACATATACTTTCTTGCAGTAGCCATCAATAACTCTGAGTCATTATCAAGTTCTTCCTTTGAATCTGCAAGATGAACAATTGTCATGCAACCAAGCATCATCCTTTGATCGCGAACAATCAAATCATCAAGAAATTCCTTTGCTTCCTTACGTTGATTTTCCATATCATAAGGTATCACAGCACTGAAATTATTATTGGCATTCTGACGTCTTTGCCAGTTCGTAATATTGGTTTCAATTCCCAAAAGACGATTTTCAACTTCCTTAATAGCTTCATCAGTAGGCACGGTTATAATATCCATGCTATACATAAGATTTCTATTTAATGAACAAAGTTCAGCGACAAATCCATCCTTGATATAACTTGCGTAATTTGATAGATATAATACTCGACCATATTTATCTCCCAATTTGAAATACTTATTATAAAACTCTGGCTGATAAGGACAGATTGCATCTTTGAAATCATGTCCTTTGTACATAAAATCATTAAAATCAAATTGAAAATGTTCTTCCATTCCGTTTCGATAAAAATCATGTAAGATTTTTAGTCTTTCTACTGCATCAAGTTCTTCTAAAGAAGAACCTAATTTTGAAAAATGAGATGACAATTCAACTGTTGTTCTTGAGAAAAAATTTCTTGCTTCGTCAATGTTATTTTTAAAAACAGTAATCGTTATATATTTTTCTTGCTTGATGCTATCTGTCCCTGATATTTTTTCAAGAAGCATATCATTATACTCATTTCGATATTTATCAAGGTGATCCCCCTTTAAGGGAATCAATATATGATTCTTAAATTCTTGTATATTAACCTTTCGATTATTGATAGTAATCTTGGTTGTAGTAGAACTATCCAATGAATTCAATAATTCACTGTAATTTAAAAATAAATTGACCTTTTCCTCTTTAGAGGCAACAGAGTAATTGACATCCTTAAAACAATACGTTTTAGAATACTTATTTCCAGAACAAAAAATACCATCTTTATAGATGGTATCAATATCAATAACGTCCTGTGCTCGTTTTGGCACTTTTATTTTATCTTTGTTTTGTTTTCTTAATTTTTCGTAGCTTTTTATCATTTGGATTCATTGACTCCTTTCTTTGATTTTCTATATAATCTTTTAATATTTCATAATATAAATTATATGGTTTAAAAGTAAGTTGACGATGACTCATCAAAAATGAACGCCATACATTGATTAATATTCGCTCAAAATTCATACCTTGATATGAAACAAATCCCAAAGCAGCAAATGGTATAGCCACAACAATACATAACCAGCTTGTCACTTCAAGACCTAATACATCTATAAATATAAAATACACTATAACTGCAACAATACATGCCAGTATAGAAAAAAAACATTGTCTAAGAGTTAATCCCAAGACAATGCTCTCTGTATAATTTCTTATTTCCTTGTTAATTTTGATTTCCATTTATACACCTTCCTTTAATGAAAACGAGTACACTATTATAACATTCATTTCCACAAATTAACCATTATTCATAATAGATTGTTTCAATATCATATATATCATGAAAACTTATTTTCACTCCATTTTGAAACAGAATATATTGTTCAAAATCATCTACCTTTTTCACCTTATCAGATATTTTGAAATAAGTGCCACCTTTTTTCTGATTATCTTTTTTAAAATAGGTCATCAAAACTCTTGGAGAACTTTTTATGTGATCTTTGATTTCATTCAACTGGACATTAATTTCTAACATCTGATATTCATCTAAATCCAGTTTTTCATCAACCATTCTCGCTGTTTCATTAATAGCTTCCTGATGTCCAGTCAGTGCAGCAAATGGAGAAAATTGAGCTGCACGATCTTGAATGGACATTCTAGGATGAACCTTTGAAATATGATGTGGTAAATTAATAATATCACTATAATCTTTATCCCTCATGCTTTATGTCCCCCAATCTGCTTATTTCTATCCTGTGTCGTTGCTCCATCTTCTAAATCCATTGCTTTTAAGACACTATTTTTACCATATTTCTTCTTAATTTTATTAATGGCTATCTGCAATTGATGTTCCTCTTCAAGTTTTTCTTTTTCTTTTTTTAGACTTTCTGCATCATATTTTGAATAAGAAAAAATATCCATCTGGTCATAAAACTCTTTGTTCTTAACGCTCTGACTATCTACAAGATGATTCGCAGAGATATTTAATCGTCTAATAAATAATTTTTTATTAACAATTCTATCATAAAGTTCTAAGACTTTTTCAGTTATCAGTTTTGTTGATGAAGTTGGAAATTTCATATTTGCTGTTCCATGCGAATGCTTTGGAATTTTTCTGCCATACATATCTATCTTCGTTTCTCCAGTATAGGAAGGATTGATATTCTTTATATCATATCCAATTGTCAAAACTACCTGATCAGTAACAAGATTTTTATCAACCAAATCCAATGTTAACATATCAACCATTTCTTTTACAATCAATCTTGCCTTATCATAAGTATATGGTTCATGTAACACTTGTCCAGAACCAATACTTTTATCTCTAGGCTTATATTTCTTGATATCCTTGATTGTACATGGTTCATATCCCCATGCATGGTCAATAAGAAGTTCTGCATTTACACCAAATAACTTATAGAGTAGTTCTTCATTGTAATAGTCTTTTTCACTACCTAATGAACATCTTGCTATATCACCCATAGTATATAAATGAACATTTTCTAGTTTTTTAGCATAACCCTTACCTACTCTCCAAAAATCAGTAATAGGAGTATGATTCCACAAAAGACGACGATATGACATTTCATCTAATTCAGCAATTCTAACACCATCTTCATCCGCTTCAACATGCTTTGCTACAATATCCATAGCGACTTTACAGAGGTATAAATTTGTACCTATCCCTGCTGTTGCAGTTATACCAGTTGATTGTAAAATATCTTTAATAATTGTTCTTGCAAGGTCATGAGCTGTCATTTTGTAGTTCTTTAAATAATCGGTAACATCCAAAAAGACCTCATCAATTGAATAGACATGTATATCATCCTGAGAAACATATTTTAGGTATATATCATAAATTTTTGTACTATATTCAATATAATAAGCCATTCGTGGTGGTGCTGCTATAAATGAAACAAGCAAATTTGGATTATTTTTTAGTTCTCCATCTCTGAATGATTTCTCTGTCAGTTTTCTTCTTGCCTTTCTCTGTCTTTGGTCATTGATTTCTTTCACTTTTTGTATAACTTCAAATAATCTAGCACGACCAGAAATACCATATGCCTTGAGTGACGGTGACACTGCCAAACATATCGTTTTTTCAGTACGACTGGCATCAGCAACTACAAGATTTGTAGTAAGTGGATTGAGTCTACGTTCAACACATTCTACAGAAGCATAAAATGACTTCAAGTCAATAGCGATATATTTACGTTCTCTAGGCATTAGCATTCTCCTTTCTGAAAAATAGTTGATATACATTATTATGAACGTACTTTTTTTAAAATATAAATAATTCAAATCAATTATACAATTCTTCAACAAGATTGAAAAGAAAATTTATAACCCCATCATATCTTTCACAACACGATCGCTCATCTTAACTGTTCCCACTAAAACAAGCATATTGAAAATTGTTTCTCCAATATATGTCCATAACATACTAATAGCTGATGATGAACTATCAATGACAGGTGGCGAAGCTACAAACTGTGAAAAAATAATACATGCTAATACAATAATTGCTCCTTCCAAACAAACACCAATGTAACTTTTTATAAAAGTCAATGCTACAGACTGTGTATTCTCTGAAGCTGATGTTGATAACGGTATTGGGCTTATTGCTGTATACATATATAATTTAAAAAATCTTCCATAGACTGTCAGTATAAGTATAAAAGACAATATTGTTATGAATATTCCTCCAAGTAATGTCACTGCCCATACTGGTATACTTTCTAGAAATCCACAATCCTCAACAGCCTTAATGATTTCTTCAGGAATTGTTGTAGTCGTTGCACCACCTGCACTCACTGTAGACATAATCTTGGATGTAATACCTTGAATGATTTCAAATACTTTTGTCATGATAGTCATTCCATATACGACAATGCCTCTTGCAATGGCAAACCTTAAAAACAATCGTAATGCATGTTCTGGACGTTTGATTTCTGTAAGATTGGTACAAGTTCTTACCATTCCAATAACAAAAAACAAGACAAGCAACGCTAAACCAATTGCCGTTAAAGTACCATGTATCTTCACAATGATTTCCCATATATGACCACCCTTAAAATTCTGAGGTGTTTGTGTCAACAGAATCCATATTTCTGCCATCTTCTCATTCCAAATATTAATTGCATTGGTGAGATTATCAATGATTCCTCCCATTATATTCACCTCACTTTATCCATAAATGAAATTAACCCCCAACAATGAGATTTAATATTTCTTTTGCAAAAGTAATAATAATCCCTCCTGCTAGAGTTAAAAAACCATTGGCACGTTGCGACGGATCATGACTTTTCAAACTTAAACCAACCTGAACAACACCAAATCCCAGTAAAATCATACCAATAGCTCTAATCAAGCTAAAAATAAAAGTTGATAAATTATTAACCACAGTTAATGGATCTCCATCCGCAAATACTGGAGTTGCTCCAAAGTTAAGAAATAAAACACTCAAAACATATGCTAAAAATAACATTCTTAATTTTTTAGAAAATTTTATATAATTCATATCTACTTTTCCTCCGATTCATTTTTAAATAATAAAAAAGTGTAGTGATGATTTTTTAATCTCACTACACCTGAACAATGACATATTCATTATTTGTTGCGTAATACCAAAATTTTTATATTACTCTTTTTCTGTTCTTAAAAGTTCCTTAAAATATTCTTCAATATCCTCATCTGAATAAAGTTCATAGTCCTTATCAGTGAGAAGAATATTCTGCCAATCATCAATCACATGATTTATCTTTCCATGCACATAAGGCTTAGCTTCCCCATCTTTTGTATATTTCACATTAGGATGTTTCAATATGTCAAATTTCTTGTCAAAGATTGGTCGTTCACCACGTATAAACAACAATGAATAATCATTATCTAATAGTCGCACCTCATCAGGTGCCAGAAGTTCCCTTCCGGTCTGCTGATAATTGGTAGAATAATTCCCATTCTTTCCTCCTGATTTGCCATACGTATTTGTATCCAACGTTTCCTTACCAAGATATTCACTAAGGAACTTGTGAGTAGATTGTTCATTTCCACCAAGATAGTATAAAGTGTCACAATTACCTATGAGGCTTTCCCATGAATCTTTATACAGTGCTTTTATCTGAGCAAGATTTTGAATAATAATAGATACAAATATTTGTCTTGAACGCATGGTGCTCAGCAATTTATCAAATTCATCTGGCAATGCGACATTAGCAAATTCGTCCATTAAAAAGTGAACAGGAACAGGCAATTCTCCACCATGAACTATATCTGCTTGATAATACAGCATCTGAAACAATTGAGTATACAACATTCCAATTATAAAGTTGAATGTTGAATCATTATCTGGTATGACACAAAAAATGGCAGTCTTTCTCTCTCCTACTAGATTGAGTTCAAGTTCATCAACAGCTGTTAGCGAAGCAATACTTTCAAGATTAAAAGCTGCTAATCTTACCCCAACACTTATAAGAATTGATTTCGCTGTTTTCCCGGCTGCCTGTTTATATATCTTGTATTGTTTTAAAGCTAAACTATTGGGGGTTCTTAATTCAAGTCTTTCAAACAGTTCATCTAGAGGACTTTGATAATCTTCATCGTCCTCTCGTACATCGGCTGCAACAATCATTTCCATGACCATTGTAAAATTCTGTTCTTCCTTAGGTGCTTCATGCAATAAATAAAGACATAATGCTTCTAATAAAGCAGTTTCGGACTTTTCCCAAAATGGATCATTCGTTTGACTTCCTTTTGGAGTTGTATTTCTAATCAAATTAGTAATCAGTTTTAAAACATCTTTATCATCTTTGATATACTCGAAAGGATTGTAACAATGTGACTTTGACATATTGATCAAGTCAACGACTTTAATGATATATCCTTCCTTTTCTAGAAGATAACCAGTATCTCTTAAAAGCTCTCCTTTCTGTCAAGTGGTTTTGAGATATTTTTTGAAAAATCTCCAAAGCGCATAGC
>OBYM01001287.1_pt1 | contig 11029 bp, 9 predicted proteins | sample 1538191 | NCBI WGS metagenome assembly OBYM01 (sample SAMEA2580165, study PRJEB22360) | human gut metagenome | biome: human gut; feature: human-associated habitat; material: faeces | place: Denmark | collected 2008/2010 | reverse complement strand
GTGGAATACCGTCGGCGGCGGGCTCCTCCCACCCGCCAGCAGGGGTGCTTTGTTCTGGCTGACGGCGTTAAATCGCCATCAGTTCCTTTTCCTTGGCGGCAAGAGCGGCGTCGGCGCGCTTGATGTTCTTGTCCAGCAGATCCTGCAAATCCTTCTCGGCCTTCTTCTGGTCGTCCTCGGTGATCTCGCTGTTCTTTTTCAGCTTCTTGACATAGTCCATGCCGTCCCGGCGGATGTTGCGCATGGCGACCTTGGCTTCCTCGGAATACTTCTTGACCTGCTTGGCCAGATCCTTACGGCGCTCCTCGGTGAGCTGGGGGAACACCAGACGGATGACGCGGCCATCGTTCTGGGGGTTGATGCCCAGATCGGAGGTCTGGATGGCCTTCTGAATGTCCTTGAGCAGCTTGGTGTCCCAGGGCTGAATGATCAGGGTACGGGCGTCGGGGGCGGAAATGGTGGCGACGCCGTTCAGGGGCGTTTCACTGCCATAGTATTCCACGGTGATCCGATCGAGAACCTTTGCGTTGGCGCGGCCGGCGCGGACGGAGGCGAATTCCTCGTCCAGATGCTCGAGAGCCTTGTCCATTCTCCGGGAATATTCTTTGAAATCGACGGTCATTTTGTGTTCCTCCTTAGAAATGATTTTTTACGGTAGTACCGATCTCTTCGCCGCGAACCACGCGGACGATGCTGTTTTCTTCATTCAGGCCAAAGCAGACCATGGTCATGTCGTTGTCCATAGCCAGCGCCATAGCGGTGATGTCTGTGGCCTTCAGATTCTTCGCCAGCACCTCGCCATAGGTCAGGCGGGAGTAGCGGACGGCTGTGGGGTCTTTGGCGGGGTCGGCGGAATAAATGGCGTCCACGTTCTTCGCCATCAGCACGGCGTCGGCCTCAATCTCCACGCCCCGGAGCACCGCGCCGGTGTCGGTGGAGAAGTAGGGATTGCCGGTACCGGCGGCAAAGAGGACGACTTTCCCCTCATTTAAGTACCGCTCGGCAAGGTCGCGGGTAAAATACTCGGCAAACTTGTTCATCTCCACGGCGCTGAGAACCCGGGCATCCATGCCGTGGCGGTTCAGGGCATCGGCCACGGCGATGGCGTTCATCACCGTACCAAGCATTCCCATGGAGTCGGCGTGGGAACGCTGCATCTTATCCGCGCCGTCCTTGACGCCGCGCCAGAAGTTTCCTGCGCCGATGACCAGACCGATCTGGACACCCATGTCCACGCAGGTTTTGATGGATTTGCAAAGCTCGTTCACAATGGTAAAATCAAGCCCCCGATGTGCGTCCCCGGCGAGAGCCTCGCCGCTGACTTTCAGCAGGATGCGCTTATATTTAAGCTCAGGCAAAATGAAATCACTCCTTATCTTCATATCCTTTCCTATTCTAGCGTATCCAGCCCGAATTGACAACTACTAATTTAAGATTTCTTAAAATGTTTTCCGATTTTTCACAATGCGGGGCCTTCTGTGTAATTTCCACACAGCGCGCCCCTTGGAAAAGATGGATTCTGGCGGGATTTTTGGTTGCAAAACTGGAAACAGTAGGGTATAATGTCTTGTAATTGGAAAAACCCAAGGAAATGAGAGGGATTATCATGGCTGAAATGACTGAAAGCAAAAACTTTATCCACGCATTCATCGACGAGGACATCGCCCCCGGCGGGCAGTTTGCGGGTCAGACCGTCCATACCCGGTTTCCGCCGGAACCCAACGGCTATCTGCATATCGGCCACTGCAAGGCGCTGATCATCGACTTCGGCACCGCCGAGAAGTACAATGGCCTGTGCAACCTCCGCATGGACGACACCAACCCCACCAAAGAGGACGTGGAGTTTGTGGAGGCCATCAAGGAGGATATCCACTGGCTGGGCTTCGACTGGGGCGACCGCTTCTACTACGGTTCCGACTATTTTGAGAAGGACTACGAATACGCGGTAGAACTCATCAAAAAGGGACTGGCCTACGTCTGCGAGCTGACGCCGGAGCAGTTCAAGGAGTACCGGGGCGACCTGAATACCCCTGCCGTTTCCCCTTACCGCGACCGCCCCATTGAGGAAAGTCTGGACCTGTTCGCCAGAATGCGCGCCGGAGAATTTGAGGACAACCGTTATACCCTCCGCGCCAAGATCGATCTGGCTTCCGGCAACTTCAATATGCGCGACCCGGTCATCTATCGCATCCGTCATATGCACCACCACCGTCAGGGAGACAAGTGGTGCATCTATCCCATGTACGACTTTGCACACCCCATTCAGGACGCGCTGGAGGGCATTACCCATTCTCTGTGCTCTCTGGAATTTGAGAACCACCGTCCTCTTTATAACTGGGTGGTGGAGCATGTCTCCGTACCTCATCATCCCCGGCAGATCGAGTTCGCGAGACTGGGCATCGACCACACCGTGCTCAGCAAGCGGAAGCTGAGAGCGCTGGTGGAGAACGGCTATGTTTCCGGCTGGGATGACCCCCGGATGCCCACCCTCTGCGGCCTGCGCCGCCGGGGCTATACCCCCAAGTCCATCCGCAACTTCTGCGAGCGGGTGGGCGTGGCCAAGTCTCCCAACACCATTCCCTACGCATTTCTGGAATTCTGCCTGCGGGAAGACCTGAACGAGACTGCCCAGCGGGTCATGGCGGTGCTGAAGCCTGTGAAGCTCACCATTACCAACTATCCCGAGGGCAAATCCGAGATGGTCACCGTGGAAAATAACCCCAACCGTCCCGAGGACGGCACACGGGAGGTCAGCTTCTCCCGGCACCTGTGGATCGAGCAGGACGATTTCCTGGCCGAGCCGATCCCCAGGTACAAGCGCCTGTACCCCAACGGGCCGGAGTGCCGCCTGAAGGGCGCGTACCTCATCACCTGCACCGGCTGCGTCAAGGATGAAAACGGTAACGTGGTGGAGATTCTGGCCACCTACGATCCCGAAAGCCGGGGCGGCGACCCCGCCGACGGCCGGAAGGTCAAGGGCGCGACCATTCACTGGGTGGATGCGGAGAACTGCTGCGACGCGGAGGTCAGACAGTACGACAATCTGTTCAATGACCCCGACCCCGACGCGGCGGGCAAGGATTTTCTGGCCTGCCTGAACGAGAAGTCTCTGGAAGTCCTCACCGGCTGCAAGGTGGAGGCCAGCCTCCGGGACGCCAAGGCGCCCGCGTCCTATCAGTTCATGCGTCTGGGCTACTTCTGCCCGGACAGCAAGGACTGCGCCCCCGGCCATCTGGTGTTCAACCGTTCCGTCAGCCTGAAGGATTCCTTCAAGCCCGGAAAGTAATTCCTCATAGTATTGAAAATCCCGCTGCAACAGGCGGGGCGTATCAGACAGTTAACAGGCACAGTAGGTTAATCTACTGTGCCTGTTCCTGTATAATTTAATGTAATGTAAGCACCCCTTGCCTCTCCCTTTGGGAGAGGTGGCCGAGCAAAGCGAGGACGGAAAGGGGAAACAGGGGGGCAAGGCTCTCTCAGTCACCTTCGGTGACAACTCTCCCAGAGGGAGAGTCAAGGGGCAGTACCCTGTCATAAAAGTTTCTGCGTTTTTTGCAAAGCGTGCTTGACAAATTATGCAAAGCGTGCTATACTTTGCTTGCAAAGTTAACTTAGCATTTTTCCTTGCGGACGCGCGGGGAAATCGAAGGAGTGTTTATGAAAACGAATATCCGCGAACTGCGAAAGAAGAATAAGCTGTCCCAGGAGGAGTTGGCGGATGCCGTGGGAACCACCCGGCAGACGATCACCTCAATTGAGGTAGGGAAGTACACTGCCTCGCTGCCCCTGGCCTACAAAATTGCCCACTATTTCGGGTTGACCATCGAAGAAGTGTTTGACTTCTCGGATTTGGAGGTATAAATTATGGAAAGCTATCGTGAAAAACTCAAATTGCAGAATGTGGTTTTTGCTATCGGGTGCGTCGCGCTTGCCCTGTTCTCCGTACTGGGCTTTTTGGGCGAAGCCGGAGTCGTGAAGCTGGCGCCGTCCGTCGGAGACGGTCACTGGCAGTCCCGGTGGCGCGGCTTCATTTCTGGCGCGAGCTTTGGCATTCTGGTGCTGCTGCTGACCGGATTGATCCGGAACCTGCGCGCCCTCAAGGACGAGAAAAAGCTGAAAAAGCTGTATATTAAGGAGAGCGACGAGCGTCAGGCACAGATTGTGGCCAAGGCGCTGTGTGAGGCCATGCGGGCAACCCTGATTCTGGGACTGGCGGCGGTTATCGTGGCGGGGTATTTCAGCATGACCGTCAGCCTTACGCTGCTGGTAACAGTTTTATTGGTCAGTCTGATGACCCTGGCATTCAAGCTGTATTTCGGCAAAAAATATTGAGACAGTGGGAAAATCCCGCTTTGACGTGCTTTGGTTCTTCCGACAGGGGGAGTCAAAGCACGTTTTTGAATCGCGTGGTTCCGGCCTGAGTGCCGGAATGCCCGCCTGCAAAAGTTAGCGAATGCTAACTAATAAAGGAGAAATAAGGGAAATTGCTGAAAAAAGATGGGAAAATGCTGGACATTTGCATGGAGCGTATGGTATAATCCAATGGTGGTCGTTTGCGTATAAACGGACAACAAAACGATAAGAAGGTGGTATTTGGTGGACTATACCAAGTATGTGTTGAAAAACAGGGATGAGCTGGAAGGCTTGCTTGCGGGGAAGGATAACTTCTTTGTTGTCGCCTGCAACAAGTGCTTCAAGGAGTTCAACACGACCGAAGAGCCGGAGTGCGACAGCTTTGCGGCCATTGCCGAGGAGCAGGGCAAGCACATCACCGGTACGGTAAAAGTGGACTTCTTGTGCAATAAGGTTCAGACCGAGAAGAAGCTGGCAGGTATCGTACCCGAAGGCACTGAGAACGTGGTCGTCATTTCCTGCGGTCTGGGCGTGCAGACCGTGGCGGATCTGGAGTCCGTTCCCGTGTTTACGGCAACCAATTCCCTCAATTACACCGGCCATCATGGCATGGCCCTGACGAAGAAGACCTGCGGCGCCTGCGCCCAGTGCTATCTGAACGTCACCGGCGGCATCTGCCCCATCGTGGACTGCTCCAAGAGTCTGGTCAACGGCCAGTGCGGCGGCGCGAAGAACGGCAAATGCGAGATCGACCCCAAGAAGGACTGCGCATGGGAAAAGATTTACCAGCGTCTGGAAAAGCAGGGTCGTACCAAGGAATTTCTGGATCAGCCCATTCAGCTGCGGGACTACTCCGTGGCCAACGTGGACGAAATCAAGGCTTACGTAGCCGAGGCGCGTGCCAAGCGGTACGAGGGCTTCTACGGCGGCGTCCATCCCACGGAGAATAAGGAGTTCACGGAGCACCTTGCGCTTCAGAAATTCCCCGAACCCGATACCGTTATCATTCCTCTGGCCATGCACATCGGCGCACCGGCGAACCCCGTGGTTCAGCCCGGCGACACCGTGAAGGTGGGTCAGCTCATCGGTGAGCAGGCGGGCTTCATCAGCGCCCCCGTGCATTCCAGCGTCAGCGGCACGGTCATCGCGGTGGAACCTCATACCCATCCCAACAAAGGCCCCGGCATCATGAGTGTCGTCATCAAGAACGACGGCAAGAATACGCTGCACGAGTCCGTAGTCCCCAACAAGCCTCTGGAAGAGCTGACCCCCGACGAGATCGTCGAGATTGTCAAGGAGAAGGGCATCGTGGGCATGGGCGGCGCAACGTTCCCCACTTACGTAAAGCTGAAGCCCGACAAGCCCATCGACGCCGTGCTGATCAACGGCTCCGAGTGCGAGCCTTACCTGACCGCCGACCATCGGGTCATGCTGGAATTCGCCGACGACATCGTATTCGGCCTGCGTGCCATGATGAAGGCCGTCAGCGCGCCGGAAGGCGTCATCCTCATTGAGGACAACAAGCCCGACGCCATCGCCCTGATGGAAGAAAAGGTCGCGCCTTACGACAACATCCGCGTCTGCGCCGCTAAAACCCAGTACCCCGAGGGCGCTGAGAAAATGCTCATCAAGAAGGTCATGGGCCGTCAGGTTCCCAGCGGCAAGCTGCCCGCCGACGTTGGCTGCGTGGTAAGCAACACCTCCACCGCCAAGGCCATTTCCGACGCCATCCAGAAGGGTCTGCCTCTGGTGGAGCGTGTGGTCTCCGTCACCGGCGAGTTCATCCGCAATCCTGGCAACTACATCGTCAAGTTCGGCACCAACGTGCAGGAGATCATCGATCACTGCGGCGGCATCACCGGCGACGACGTGGTGCTGAAGATGGGCGGCCCCATGATGGGCGCTCCCATCAAGGACACCAATGTGCCCATCATCAAAGGCTCCAACGGCATTATCGCCATTGCCGCCGATCACACCGAGGAGAAAGAATGCATCAAGTGCGGCCGCTGCATGGACGTATGTCCCATGGAGCTGGCGCCTCTGGATATCTACAAGTACGCCCAGCTGGGTGACGCGGAAACCCTGCTGAAGCTGAACGTGATGGACTGCTTCTCCTGCAAGTGCTGTGAGTACATCTGCTCTTCCAAGATTCCTCTGGTTTCCAAGATCAACGCTGCCAAGGGCCTGGTTATGCCCTTGCTGAAGAAGAAGTAAGGGGGACGAACACTTATGTTAATGACAAAACTGAAATCCGAAGAGGTCATCGGCTCCCTGACTTCCGGCAAGGTCTTCATCATCAACTGCCACGGCTGTAAGGAAGTCGGCTTCCCTGAGGAGGAAGCCAAGGCTCTGCAGAAGAAGTTGGAAGCGGAAGGCAAGGTCGTGGGCATTCTCACCACCGACTACGTCTGCAACCCCGACGAGCTGGCGCTGCGGCTGCGCGCCCCCATGGCGAAGATCGCTGAGGCGGATGCCGTGCTGGTGTTCTCCTGCGGCGTCGGCGTGCAGACCATCTCCCAGATGCTGGAGGACAAGCCGGTCTACGCCTGCTGCGACACCATCGAGCTGCCCGGCTTTCAGGGCGTGACCCCGCTGGAATACGACTGCGGCCAGTGCGGCGAGTGCTTCCTGAACCTGACCGGCGGCATCTGCCCCATCACCGCCTGCTCCAAGAGCCTGGTGAACGGCCCCTGCGGCGGCACCAAGAACGGCAAGTGTGAGGTCAACCCCGCCATGGACTGCGGCTGGGAGCGCATCATTCAGCGTCTGAAAGCTCAGGGCCGTCTGGATGTTCTGCGCTGCCCCACCCAAATGCACGATTTCAATACCGACGAGGCTACCAAGTCCGCCAAAGAATCTGAATAATCAGGAGTGTATAGAATTATGAGAATTACTGAACTGTTTGACAACGGTGAGTTTGTGGTTTCTGCCGAGGTCGGCCCTCCCAAAGGAATTCATATTGACGGCATGGTAGAGGAAGCGAAGAAGTACCTCACCGGCGTCCATTTTGTCAACGTTACTGACAACCAGTCCTCCGTCATGCGCCTCGGTTCCCTCGCCACCTGCAAGGTGCTGAAGGATGCCGGACTGAACCCCATCTTCCAGCTGACCTGCCGCGATCGGAACCGTATTGCTCTGGAATCCGACCTGCTCAGCGCCGCCATGCTGGGGATCGACAACATCCTCTGCCTCACCGGCGACCACACCAAGCTGGGTGACCATCCGCAGGCCAAGCCCGTGTTCGATCTGGATTCCGTCTCCCTGCTGTACGCTGCCAGCACGCTGGAGACCGGCGTAGATTTGGGCGGCAATGCACTGGTGGGCGAGCCTCCCAAGTTCGCCAAGGGCGCTGTCGTGTCTCCCTGCTCCGACTCCGTGGACGCGCAGCTGGTGAAGATGGAGCGCAAGGTCAAGGCCGGCGCCGAGTTTTTCCAGACCCAAGCCGTGTTTGAGCCTGAGAAGTTCATCAAGTTCATGGAAGCTGCCAAACAGTTTGGCAAGCCCGTTCAGGTGGGCATCATCATTCCCAAGTCCGCCGGTATGTGCAAGTTCATGAACAACAACGTGGCCGGTGTCCACATTCCCGACGAGCTGATCGCCGAGCTGCAGGCCGACAAGGAGAAGACCAAGGCCGGTATCACCGGCGTGGAGATCGCTGCTCGCATCATCCGGGAGTGCAAGCCCTACTGTCAGGGTGTCCATATCATGTCTCTGGGCTGGGAGTCCAAGGTTCCCGCTCTGCTGGAGCAGGCCGGTCTGTAATAGGGGACTGCCCACAAAATTGGTTAAGCAAGGAGCTTGCCGCCTGTGTTGCACAGGCGGCAGGTTTTTTCTGTCAATTCGCTTTTAAAAGAGAAAAAATACCCTTTATTCGCATGAAAATACAGCCTGAATACGACAGAAGCCCCCAACTTTACCGTCACTTTGCTGAATCTTAGCCGGAATATGAAATGCACCAATGGTAATTTTTTACAAATTCTTAATGGAATCTTAAGCTAATTTGCCATCTTGATTTCCGGGGGTCAGGTGCATATACTGTATCCATGACAGGATCTGTCAAAAAACACCGCTAAAAGAAGGGAGATTCGTAATTCTATGACAGGTATTGGACTTATCATCGTATTCGTTCTTGCCATCGCGCTGATGATCTACTCCATCAGCAAGCTGAAAATCCATCCGTTTCTTTCCATCATGGCCATTTCTCTGATTTTTGGCCTGATCGCCGGAATCCCTCTGGTTAACACCACGGACGCCGACGGCAATACCGTCAGTGGTATCGCAAACGCAATCGGCGCCGGCTTCTCCGGCACGTTCTCCAGCATCGGCATCGTTATCATCTTTGGCGCTCTGGTCGGCACCCTGCTGGAAAGCACCGGCGCGGCTCTGAAGATGGCTGACTGCGTTGTCAAGCTCGTCGGCGAGAAGCATCCTGAGATCGCCATTGAGCTGATGGGCTGGATCGTCTCCATCCCCGTGTTCTGCGACAGCGGTTTCGTCGTCCTGAACCCCATCCGTAAGGCTATGACCCGCCGCACCGGCACATCCAGCGTTGCGATGTCCGTTGCCCTGTCCATGGGCCTTTACATCAGCCACTGCTTCATTCCCCCCACGCCCGGCCCCATCGCGGCTGCCGGTACGCTGGGCTGCGGCGATAATCTGCTGCTGGTCATGGGTCTTGGCGCTCTGTGCTCCATCCCTCCGCTGGTTGCCGGTTATTTCTTCGCAAAGTACATTGGCAAGAAGGTCAAGGCTGCTGACGACATCACCGACAACGAGAACGTCAAGACCTACGAGCAGCTGGTTGCCGAGTTCGGCAAGCTGCCCAACGCATGGCTGGCCTTTGCTCCCATCGTCGTTCCCATCATCCTGATGGGTCTGGCTTCCGCTCTCTCCATGGCCGGTGTCAAGGCTGACTTCATCAGCTTCCTGGGTACTCCCATCATCGCTCTGGCCGTTGGCTGCATCATCGCCATCATCGACCTGTTCGCCGCGCACAAGGGTAAGGACTTCTACAAGCTGACCGACGACACCCTGAAGACCGTTGGTCCCATCCTGTTCGTTACCGCCGCCGGCGGCGTTCTGGGCAAGGTCATCGCATCCTCCGACATGGTCAACTACATCAAGGCCAATGCGGAAGTTTTCGAGAGCGTCGGCATCTTCTTCCCGTTCCTGCTGGCCGCGATCCTGAAGTCCGCACAGGGCTCCTCCACCGTCGCCATCACCACCACCGCCGGTATCGTGGCCCCTCTGCTGCCGGTTCTGGGACTGGACTCTCCCGCACGGGCTTGCCTGACGGTTATCGCCATCGGCGCAGGCGCCATGACGGTATCCCACGCCAACGACTCCTACTTCTGGGTCGTCACCAACTTCGGCGAAATGACCCCGCAGGATGGCTACAAGACCCAGACCCTCGGCACGCTCGTGATCGGCATTGCGTCCATTATCGGCGTGTTCATCGTCTCCCTGTTCCTGCACTAAGATTCAAAATCCTGAAAGGGACGGGTTTACCCGTCCCTTTCTTAATATGAAACATGGCGAAACGGAAGCGGCTCAGCAGCTCCCGTTTCCAAAGGAGGATTCCCTATGCAAACTTTAAGACAGGATGCGCAGACCATCATAGACCGTGCGCTTGCCGACGCAATGCCGGATTCCGCGGTGCGCCGCGCATTGGAGCACTTTCACAGACCGTCCGGACGTCTCGTTCTGATCGCCGCCGGTAAGGCCGCGTGGCAGATGGCGAAAGCCGCCTACGACGTTCTGGGTACCGACGTCAGCTGCGGCGCGGTCATTACAAAATACGACCATGTAAAGGGAGCAATCGGCACGCTGGAGCTTTTCGAGGCCGGACACCCTGTCCCGGATGAAAATTCCTACCGTGCGACCGCCCGCGCCCTCGAGCTGGTCAGCGGCCTGACGGAAAACGACACGGTGCTGTTCCTGCTGTCCGGCGGCGGTTCGGCGCTGTTTGAAAGCCCCCTGATCCCGGCGGAAGAAATGGCGGACGTTACAAAGCAGCTGCTGGCCTGCGGCGCGGACATTGTGGAGATGAACACGCTGCGCAAGCGTCTTTCTGCCGTGAAGGGCGGCCGGTTTGCCGAGCGCTGCCTGCCTGCGAAGGTGTTTTCCATCGTTTTGTCCGATATTCTGGGCGACCCGCTGGATATGATCGCCTCCGGCCCCGCTTACCCGGACAGTTCCACCAGCGCTCAGGCAATGGCCATCGTGAAAAAGTACGGCTTGCAGCTTTCCCAGCACGCCCAGTCCCTTCTGGCGCAGGAGACGCCGAAGACCCTTTCCAATGTGGAGACCCACATCACCGGCAGTGTGCGCCAGCTGTGCGTTTCCGCGGAGGAAACGGCGCGCAGTATTGGCTACACGCCCGTGGTGCTGACGGACAGCCTGCGGTGTACCGCCCGGGATGCGGGCAGCTTCCTTGCGTCCATCGCCCAGTATAACCAGTCCAGCGAAAAGTCTCTGGCCTTCATAGCGGGCGGCGAGACGGTTGTCCATCTGACCGGTACCGGCCTTGGCGGGCGCAATCAGGAGATCGCCCTTTCCGCCGCACAGGAAATCGCCGGTTTCCGGGACACTGCCGTGTTCTCCTTCGGCTCCGACGGAACGGACGGCCCCACGGACGCGGCGGGGGGCCCGCCTCGCGGGGGGGACCAGCGCAAAC